>Ga0316189_10004267_pt1 | contig 13765 bp, 3 predicted proteins | sample LowCovwburrow_MG_FD_204930 | JGI IMG/M metagenome (GOLD analysis project Ga0316189, IMG submission 204930) | Coastal sediment microbial communities from Maine, United States - Lowes Cove worm burrow | ecosystem: Environmental > Aquatic > Marine > Coastal > Sediment | place: USA: Maine...
AGCGATGAACAAGACATCGATAATGATTGGTATTACTTTTACAATGGTGGCATCTACACTAAGCAATCGACGATAGGAGCATCGGTCAGTGGCGCGGGTGATATCAACAACGATGGTTACCCAGACATAATTATTGGTGCCCCAACTTCTAATTCACAAAATGGTGACCATGGCAGCGCAACCATACTCTCAGGGGCCGACGGAACTATCCTCTACTTTATAGAGGGAGATGAAACAGATACGCAATTCGGTTATTCGGTTAGCGATGCGGGTGATGTTAATAACGATGGCGTTGCTGATGTGATTATCGGCTCGCCCGATGACGTAGAGAATGGGAAAGCGTTTGTTTATTCGGGCCTTAATGGTACCGTTCTGTATACCTTTAGTGGTTTTGATAGCAGTTTTGGTAGCGCTGTGAGTTCGGCTGGTGACGTTAATAACGATGGTTTTGACGACCTACTGGTTGGCGCTCGATACGAAAGTGTCAATAATACAAACGGTTTCAAAGTTGGGAGTGTTTACGTCTATTCGGGTTTCGATGGTTCAACCTTGTATACAATTAGAGGCGATTCATCATTTGATTATTTAGGCACCGCAGTCAGTTCGGTTGGTGATATCAACAACGATGATCATGCTGATTTTATCATTGGACTGCCTCTTGATGATGTCACTGGCTCTAATTCAGGCACGGCAAGAGTATATTCAGGTGCTGACGGATCAATATTATATTCACGTTATGGCGGCCGATCTCAAGCTCAATTAGGGGCTGCTGTCAGCGGCGTTGGAGACCTCAATAATGACGGTGTTGCCGATTTTATCGCCGGTTCACCGAGAGACAGTACTAATGGCAGTGATTCAGGAAGTGCTAGAGTTTATTCTGGCAGCGATGGCGCATTGCTATTTCAAATGCTGGGTGACGGTGCGGGTGATTATTTTGGTAGCTCGGTCAGTGGTATTGGTGATGCCAATGGCGATGGATATGCAGATCTAGTAATTGGGGCCCCGCAAACTTACTTAAGCGCCAACGGTTATGCAAAAATAGTATCCGGCTTAGACGGCAGAGCCCTGCATTTAATTCATGGCGATGGCCTTTATGACAAGCTGGGTACGTCGGTTAGTGGCGTCGGTGACATAGATCAAGATGGCTACCCCGAGGTCATAGTTGGCGCACCTGCAGACGATAATAATGGCAGTGACTCCGGCAGCGTCCGTATTTATTCCATTGCATCTCAAGACTATGATGGTGATGGTTTAACCACCCTTAATGACCCAGCGCCAATAAACTTTACCGATGCAACTACCGATATTGATGCTGATGGATTAACTGATTTTTATGAAATCGACAACGGTTTAGATGTTTTCGACCCTGACATGGATAATGATGGTTTATTAGATGGTGACGAAGTCAATATTCATAACTCAAGCCCACTATTATCAGACACTGACTCGGATAACATACCTGATTTTGAAGAGGTTTCGTTTGGCATGAACCCTGCGGACCCCAGCGATGTTAATCAGGATATAGATGGTGATGGCTTAGCCAATGGCTTTGAGTTTAGCTACGGAACCTTGGTTAATAACGAAGATACCGATGGAGATACAATCTCCGATGGTGAAGAATACAATCATATTGCTCGATCTCATCCATTATTGGCCGATACCGATGATGACGGTATCCAGGACAATCTCGACACCGACAATGAATGGGTTTATTACTTTCATGGAAATTCGCCAAACCATCGTGTCGGCGGATCCGTTAGTGGTGCCGGGGATGTCAACGCAGATGGCTATCCAGATATCATTGTCGGCGCTGACAACGATCAGACTAATGGACCGAATTCGGGTAGCGCACATGTAATCTCAGGAATAGATGGGGCCGTGCTCTATAATTTTTATGGTGATTCGGGGGAATCTTTCGGAACCTCGGTGAGTGGTGCGGGGGATACCAATGGTGATGGATACGCTGATGTTGTCGTGAGCGTGTTCAATGATGATACCAATGGAACTGGATCTGGTGCTGCGCGCGTCTTTTCTGGTATCAATGGCTCTATCTTGCACACCTTTAACGGCGACGCCGCGAATGATCGGTTCGGACGCTCGGTAAGTACCGCAGGAGATGTTAATAACGACGGCTATGCTGATATTATCGTTGGCGCTCACCTAAGTGATAACAATGGCTCCAGTTCAGGCAGCGCTAAGGTCTTTTCTGGTATTGACGGTGCAACCTTGTACACATTTGTTGGCGCTTCATCAGGCGATCAATTTGGTGGCTCGGTTAGTACGGCTGGTGACATCAATAATGATGGTTATGACGATGTCATTGTTGGGGCGCAATATGGCGGCAACAATGGCACTGCTAGTATATTTTCCGGCCTCGACGGTGCCAATTTATATACATTCGAGGGTGATTCGTTCAACGACTATTTTGGCTTTTCTGTTAGTGGTGCCGGTGATGTTAACGCTGATGGAAATTCAGATGTTGTAGTAGGAGCTTATGGGGACGATAACAATGGGAGTTTTTCCGGCAGCGCCCGAGTGCTTTCCGGTGCCGACGGCGCTGTCTTGTATACCCTTAGCGGAGATTCTTCATATGACCAATTTGGGCGATCTGTCAGTGGGGCGGGGGATGTAAACGGCGATGGTTATTCTGACGTTGTGGTTGGCGCACATGTAGATGATAACAATGGCTATAACTCAGGCAGTGCGCGCGTTATCTCCGGTATCGATGGCTCAATACTACATACCTTTAACGGGCATTCATCGGGGGATAATTTTGGCAGCTCGGTCAGTAGTCTTGGCGATATCAACGGTGATAATAAGTCTGAGATAATTATATCGGCACCAAGTAATAGCATTTATGCCAATGACTCCGGCAGCGTCCAGGTCCTTTCGGTTCCAAGCAATCCTTAAAATAGAAATAAATAACTTAAAAATATATCAATAGTTTATGAAATATATATCAGTAATCACATTAGTCGTTTCAGTCTTGATTTCATCGTGCAATCAACAACAGTCCAGCACTGATCAAGCAGCATTTGAAGCCTACCTTAAGCTAAAACGTGTTTCTTTAGACGACCAAACACGTTATGAGCGTTTTCGCGCAGAATACGATAGGCGTGCGGCCTTAGCTGAGGCAACCCTCAAAACCGACCTATTGGACCCAGTGTTGATAGAGGCTGAAATTGAAGAGTTTCGTAAAGAACTATTAATCAGTCGCTATTTTGAAGCGTATCTGAATGATGCGGTTACCGACCAAGGTATTCAAAACTACTATAGTAATAACGTCGATGAGTACAAAACGCGCAAAGCGAAAGTGTCTCATATTTTATTTCGAGTTAATCCTGGTATGGATGAGACAGAACGACAAGTGGCACTTACTAGCGCTTCTCAAGCGCATAGCAAAATCACATCGGGTGAAGATTTCGCCAGCGTTGCTAAAAGCATGTCTGAAGATAAAGTGTCCGCCGCCAAGGGTGGTTCCTTAGGTTGGATTAATGATGGCGCGATTTCAAAAGCATTTACTGAGAAAGTATTTGCGATGCAGAAAGATGAAATATCCGAACCCTTTTTAACCGACTACGGATTTCACATCGTTAAAATTGACGAAGGCCAGCAAGATGTTGTTAAACCGCTAGAAGCATTAAAGGGGAATATTCGCTATCAATTACGAAACGAAAGCAAAAAGGCCGAAACCCAGCGCCTTTTAGAATCGGTGTCGTATAGCCCAAAGAAAACCGAGGTTGAAAAATGAGAATCAATGTATCAAAGCATTATTTTCTGTTGACCTTCTTGCTGCTTGCTGCCTGCACCGCGGATAAATCCGATGTCTCTCTAAACCGTGATTCTGACCCTGCTAATGAGGTGCTCGCCACTGTTGGAGGAGAAGCTATAACTCAAGGTGATGTTGATTTCATGCTACAGCGAACCTTTGCTAACGCTAGCGAGTTGCCTGTCGACGCGCAAGTGCAGAATAATGTATTACAAAGCTTAGTTGCGGCCAAAGCGATGAAACTAAGTATTCAGAAAGATCTATCAGACAAGGATTTATTGATTATCAGAAATAAGGTTAAGACTTATGAAGAAGAACTTTATTTCAAAGAATATTTAATTAAAAACACCAAGCCAGAGCCAGCATCAAATCAAATGGTTATGGACTACTACAAGCGTCATCCAGAAGAATTTGGCGCGAAACAGCAGCGTTCGTTTGAACTTCTGAAAACCACCAGAAAACCGTCTACGGAAAAACGCGATGCACTGATTTCTCAAATTTCCAGTATAAAAGCAGATCGCAATTGGCAACAGCTTGCTAAAGACAGTGACCTGGAGTTGGTCTATCAACAAGGCTCTGCGCTATCAGGCTTACTCGATAAATCGTTAGAAGATAGTCTCACGAAACTTGACCAGGGAGAGAGCTCAGAGATCATATTTATAAAAGGGTTACCTCATATTGTACGGCTTAATAAAATAACAGAACTGCCAGCAAAACCCCTGTCATCAGTTAGTGCCAGTATTCGCAAAAAGCTCGCGGCTAATCAACTTAAAAAAGCCGTCAAAATAGCCTCCGAAAATGCGGTTAAATTGGCTGACGTTGAGTTTCATTAGGTCTACTTCATTTCTTACGATACTTAGAAAATGCATAAAATTACACCAGCAAAGCACCTAGTAAGTTGCCTCATTTTTATAGGGTTAATTTTCTGCTCCGTCTCGCGCGCACAGGAATCGGCAGCTGAGGTTTGTATTTACTCACAAACTAGTTATAAAGGTTCTGAGTTTTGTACTAATGGTATTATTTTTGTACCGTTCATGTTCAACACAAAGTCGGTAATAGTCCCAAAGGGTTATAAAGTTACTTTATATAGCTGGGGTTTTTATCGAGGCTCGAGTGTAGAATTAACTAAAAGTGCTCCTATCTACAACGGTCTGAATGCAAGATCGATAAAAATGGAGCAGACTTCTGCGGCCAATAGCACAAATATTGCAGCGATAGTCCCGATCATCTCTTTGTTGCTAAACGAAAAACCGGTGGATCCGGATGACTTAGATGGCGATGGCTTTTCAAATGAAGTCGAAGACGAATACGGAACTGATCCACGAGATCCAGATAGCACACCGCCTGATCAAGACGGTGACAAAATCCCCGACGACATTGACCCTGATCGAGACGGCGACGGAATCGCTAATGAAGAAGAAGAGCTAAGGGAAACCGACCCCGATGATCCAAACGACTACCCTGATACGGTGGCTCCAACATTATCGTTAAGTAACCAGAGTTCAATTGTTACGACCGAGCAGAATATAAATGTTGTTGGCAATCTAAAAGATCCAGTGCAACCTTACTCTGGTGTGGCAGACGTCTACGTGACTTCAAGTGCGTACCCCGCGACTTCATTTCGTGGTAGCTACGACATAGGTAGTGGCGTTTTTAATATCGAGGTTCCGTTAGTTGAGGGTGACAACCAGTTGACTATTTACGCCATGGATATTTCAGGCAATCAGGTGCAAGACAGTATCTCGGTGACGCAACGAACGCCACCGACGATCGTGTCAGTGACACCTGTTAGTGGAACTGTATTAACTAATGACCGAGCAAATATCAGTGGAGAGATACAAACCGGATTACCACCTGACCAGTTTGTTTTTACCGTTAACAGCTCGCGAGTGCTTACTAGCGCGACTAACCAAGCCAACACCTATCACTTTGATTTCAATGATGTGCCTTTGGCACCGGGTGACAATCGTTTTCGCTTTGTCGTCAGTAGTGATCATGGTGGTGATGAAAAAAATATTATCCTTCAATTTCTTCCTGATGAAGAAGAGGATTTTGACCCGCCACTGATTGGCGATAGCAACCCTGTTAACGCTAGCCTTATCAACCGTGAGAGCTTTCGAATCGCAGCGCAAATTGAGAGCTATGCTGGGCCGCTCACGGTTGAATTTGATGGTAAGATTTTAGTTGAACCTAGTGATAACAGGACTGTCTATGCTTTATCCGAAGTGGTTTCCTTTGCTTCGGGTGAAGACCAATTAACAGTAAACATAAGAGCCACTGATAGTCTTAACAAAGAGACACAGCGGTCGTTTACTTTTTATAAAGACAGTCAAGCGCCAATAATTATACTTGATCAGGCGTACTCGTTTGCTCCAGCGGTTATATTGGTCGATCAATCGCCGACTTTAATTTCAGGCACGGTGATCGACGAAAATCTGTCAAGCCTATTGGTAAATAACCAATCGCTAACGCTTAGCCCTGGGGCATCGGAGAATAGCTTTACTTTTAATACTGAAATCAATGTAGCTGCTTCGGCGACCACGCCAGTTACTATCCAAGCATACGATCGCAGTGGTAACAAAGCCATAATAGAAGTATTGCTAGAGCGAAGTAATCAATTCTCAATCAATGCGCTGTTGCCGCCAGATAAGACTGAATTCATCGGCCAAGGTGAGCCGATCGAAGTTCAGGTGGTTGCTAGAACAGGCCCCTTGTTGGGCGGAGAGTCTGTAGTTGCATTTGTCGAGGGTGATGTATCTGAATCGCCGTTAGAACTTACCGGCACACTCGCAGGTGGTTTTATTTCCTTATCACCAACCACCGGCGACAGTAAAATTCGGCTTGAGTTACGTGATAGTAATGGCCTGAAAATTAGCCAAGATGAAATCAATGTATCGGTTTTTGATGAGGATGATATTCCCGTTGAACTAATCCGTATCGAACCAGCAAATAACAGCTTGTATATAGAGCCCAATAAACCAATAGAAATCTATTTCAACCGTGCTATTGACAGCAGTTTATTAGAGGTAAAAGTTTTTGAAACCGTTCATGGAAAAAGCTATGTCAACCAAGACCCCTTAGGTGTCGATTTCATAAACTCGGAAGGTTATATATTAGCGGATGTTAATCGAGACTTTGAGCCGGTATTGGGTCAGCTCAACGCCGCCCCAGGCGACACCAGTTTTGAATTTTCCAGCAATCAATACTTTAGTTATCACGCCGATATTTACGTTGAAGTTACTTATGATGGAGAACAGCTTTCCAGAACTAAATTTAAGGTCAGAGAGCTACCTACCTTCATCAATGGCGGAATAGCCGATCAGTTTGGTCAGCCAATCAAGGGCGTAAAAGTTGAGCTGCCAGAGCTAAACAGAAGCACAACTACCAACGGCGATGGCGGGTTTGCCTTTGGTTATCAAGAATCTGGTGACAATATAATTCCTGGCGGGCAGTATCGATTAATAGTAAATAGTGGTTTTGGCAATCCTGATTTCGGAACCATCAACACTAAAATTAACATTCAGGGAAAACGGTCTAATTCTTTAGCGAGATTTACCTTGCAAGAACTCGATAAGTCTATTCCATTTTTTAATTTAAGCAGTGGCCGCGTGAACAACTTCGTCGGCGGCGACTTAGTTATTGATCTTAGTAATGCACGAGCCCTTTTTGCAAATGGTAGAACTTCGGGTCCGGTACATGCGCAATTTTTACCATTCGAACATCTTGGCGTGACAACAAATCCAACGGCTATGCCACATTGGATGTTTGGACTTCAGCCTAAAGGAATCAACGTTGAAGGAGATGTAGAACTTTCAATCCAAATTCCAAAAATGCGAGGTAGTTACGACTACATTAATTTTGATGTTTATCAATACGTGGTTTTACTTGGTTACAGCCAAGAGGGCGATGTTGTTGAACCAGTAGGTGTGGGAAAGATTGAAAACTCAAGGGTTGTTAGTGTAGGGAAACTGCACCTAACTTCATTGAACTATATTGGTTATGCCCAAGTGTTGCCGACGCTCATAGATGACCTAGTTGCCTACGAAAATGATGAAATCGGTATTCAACAACTAAGAGCCAAGCTTTTGGCACAATTTCAATAAATTTATTTCTATTTGCTTAATCAAGAACCTCATATGAAAATTAATGTCTCAAACACTAGAACAAAGCGTTTTTGGAATCGCAAGGTGTTTAATCTAATCACCTTATTTTTGTTGATTAACTTAATATCGGTGAAGGTAATAGGGGGACCAACTCATCATGAGGTTCCGACCTACGTTGGCCCAATACCCAACGTAGACATTAAATCTGGATGGGTGATGGCGCGATCAATCATACTAGATCAAAACGGCAATCCAATTTTAGTTGAGTTTGATGACAAGGGAAAAGAAGTCGAAAAAATTGATATAGGAAATACTGATATTGGTAAAATATCAATAATTCAGGCGGTAGATTATCGTACGCTTGATCTTCAGTTGCAGAACTTCAGAATGCAATATAAGGATAGTTTGGCAAAGGGTGCAGAGTTACTAAGCAGGGCTGAATATGAGCAATCCACTTTCTTGATGGCTGATGGTATAACGATTATTGATAAGCACCCATTGGATGAGGGTGTTAACAGTGTGTTTGTACGTGGTCAAAGTAGTCGGCTGGTGGATGTGAACCAGTCTGACGGATTAGTATTACTTAAGTTTCATTTAGACATGACTCAAGATGCCGATATCTCGGTGAGCACTCGGAGTCTGGTGATTAACGATAGAGGGCAAATTATAGCGAAGTCAAAATATAATATTGCCTATCGAACAGGCTTTTTTGGAGACCCTAACGAACCGCAGGATGATCGCGCTTATCAAGTAGACCCGACTGAGGATATAGTATTTGGCCCTCTTAAGAATGTAGAAGTTTATATAGATAAAGATGTTTATAAAAGTGGTGTTAGCACCACGGACAAATACGGTAAATACCGTTTTCAGTATAATTTACCAAGCTGTCCAGTGGGTGGTTTCACTTACTCAACTGACGTTACAGCCGAATTGAAATACAGAAACAACCTCCCGACTGGTGCCCCAAGTATTCCTTATTATTTACGAACACCTGGTTATACCTATTGTTATGCAGATCTAGTCCCATATTTTTTGGTGCCAGAAATCCAAGGGATAATAGCGGGATATGCGACAGTGGCATACCAAAGTAATCTAATTGCAGACGTGATGTTTGTAACGGGGAGTATAGTCCTAAAAAATACTCGCGGTGAAGATGTAGAGTTGGGCGAGACTACACGCACGTCATTTGATGAAGACGCATCAGACAAAATTCAGTATTTTTATGACTTCAACGGCGACAATGAAATCGATTATATATTACAAGGCCTTCTCTATACTTGTGTGCGCGATGAGACCCCTGGGTCTCCGCGAATAGAGGTAGATGTATTTCGAAGCGATGACGCCGGTGGTGGTGACCCGGAGGGTTATCAATGCGAAGAAGCGCGTACTAAACTTGGAGCTGATGGAGAAACTACAGAAAGCACTAGTGTGCAGGCTATATTTTTTGACGGCTCTCAAGATGATGAGTTTGATTTTCCGGATTTAGTGCGCATCATCGATAAAAAGACCCGTAATGAGCCAATGGGGGTGTTAGGTAGCATCAGCGTTGATGATCTTAAGAATACTGATATTCTGTTTTTTAGGGAGTCTACCGGCCAGCTGATTATGGAACGTCGAGGCCTAAAGGATGCGGAAACGAAAATCCGTAGAGTCACCGAATACGACGAAGAAAACACTGAGATTGATTATCGAGTAATGCTACGCGGTCGTTACGACTCTACTCTCAATGTTGGTGGAGGAGTAAAGCGTAGTCTTGGTTTTGAGGAATGGGCAACTGAGTATCAGCTAAACGAACCATTTCAAAAACGAGAATCAGATCATCCTAAACCGGGTGAGTTCATCAAAATTGTTGCCATTAATCGAGCTACAGGTTACGTCGGCACAACTAGAGTTCAACTTAAGAGCCCGAATGAGAATCTAGGTCGAATAGATGAAGAAGATAATCAAGAAGAGGAAATTTCTTTGTTAGATGTTTCAGCTCCGACGATTACTATGAAGCCACCAAATTTGAAAATTTGGGCCGAGCGCGATTATACAGTCGAGCATGGATATACAGCGGGAGAAGACCGTAATTACACAATCGGGAATGAAGGGGCAGCCCTTACAAGTGACACTACCATCCGAATATTCACTGAATGGTTAGATGATAAAGGTAATCCCTTGCCCGATGAATTGGGCTTGGCCGATGGTTATAATTATGGGTTTACCGGAAGGTTTGCGAAAGTGGTCGCAGACAATTTATTGTCAAAAGTGTCTGCTGGCAGTGATTTATCAGAGTTTCCAATCGGACCTGGAAGAGAAACACATGTCATAAAGGTCAAAGATAATTTAACCACTGCCGATCACTATTACATTCATGTAATTGGCAAGCCCAAAGGACAGAAGTGTGTACTTCAAGGTAGCTGTCCTAGCTTTAATGAAACTGGTGATGAGCCTCCATATGATTCGAGACCTGAATTATTAACGCCGTTTCTTACACCCTTGCCAGATGAGGATTTGCAATGGTTGGAGTACACGACATACCGTGAACTGCTTAGAGCCTATGAATCAGCCGAAGATAATTCGAGTTCGATCGAACCTACAAAACCTTTACCTGCGTATTCATGGCAATACCGGCCTGAATATCAATTTAGTCAGTATGAGTTTGAAGTTGATAAAATAAATCGAGTTCAAACTGTTAAGGATGACAATGGAGACTATGGGCTTGTCGAGGATATTCTGGAAAGCAGTATTCCATCCATACTCACTACTGATACTTTGATCACTGTTTTTTACTCACTCATTGCTAATGAACTCAATAGGTTGACACCAATTGATGGTACTCAAGAGTTAGTGCTTGCTTTAGGGGAAGAAGAGATACTTCTCACTGCCAAAGGAAATAATCTTGTTGTTTTCAATAATCTTGAGAGTCTTGCCAAGCTAGACCCTGAGGATTATTTAACTATGAGACTCTACACAAATGAGGATTCAGCAAATATCCTCTGGGAGTGGGCATTTTTTATTAACCTAGAATTTGTTGATCGATTTTATCAACCAATCAAAGAACGATCTACTGCATCGTTCCCCAAGCCCGTTATCCATTTGGGAATAGGTAATGAGTTAAATCTAGTAGCTGGGAATCATATACAGGTAAACGGTGATGGGAAATCAGGCTCATTAAAATTGTCAGGGAAAGTGTATTGTGACATCGCAGATATTACCGGAAGTGGACTGGCTAATATTGCTACTGTTGAAATAAATGTGGCTAGGCCGATTACAGGTGGGTCTGAAACTTACACTGTGGCACTAGAGAATATTTCGGACTTCTCAGTTCAGGATATTCGCCCGTTTGCAGATGACGAAAGTATTAATGCCATCGAAAATGAGAAACATGCTTTTATTGGCTATTTTGAAACTACGGTCGCGCTTGAACTAGCAAGCGGAACTCAGCAAATAAGTGTCTCCGCTGAGAATGCCATCGGGAGCCTTGGTGTTGGCTCTATTGGTATCAATGTAGATGGTAGTCAAATTGGTCGTTATGAGGTTAAAGGGGTTGTAAATAATGATCGATTGAAATTGGATCGAGGGGTATTTGAGCCAATTTGGGTAAGAGTAATTGACGATGATATTACTCCCGAGAATGTGATAGATAAGTCGGTCACATTCATGGGGGTTGAACACTCTTTGCAGCAACACGATGATGGTCGATATTATGCAGATAAACCGTTTTTATTTGTTACCAAACCACTCCGTACAGTAGGAATTGATAATATTCGTGACGTTGTTACTAATCCTAGCGCCATCGAGGGTGAGTACGATAACGAAGCTGGTGGACCACCGAAAACGGGCAAACTATCGTCTACGTATACTATTGCGCTGGAAATAATGGGAGAGCGAGACTGGAAACCAAATACCTTTACCTATGCGGCTGGCTCAACGGTAAGCGTATTTTGGGCCACCGACCCATTAGAGCCAGGTTGGGAAATAATTGAAGGTGCAAGCGATATTCATGAATTGAATATTAAGGGCTATCGTCGATATTTGCCATCGAGATTGCAGTCAACGCGGGCCAGTGATTTTCAGATTGATGAAGATGTTACTTTGTTGAAAATAATTGAGCGACAACGAGTCAATGGCAAGCAGGTTTATCAATTCGTACTTCGTTTAGATAAGGATTCAGATGAATTTAGTGATAAACGACTGTCAATCTACTTGAGTAAAACCGAGAACGATAAAGAAGAATATGATTCAGTGACTGCGGACTTTAAAGTAACGCCTTTAAAAACCGTGATTTTGGCAGTTGATGGATTGGGCTACGCTACTGCAATGGAGCTAATCAACGGTCCTGATGCCAAGAATTTCAAAAAGATATTTGGTCAAGGTAAGGCGCTCGGTATTGATAAACCAGCATTGTCTGCCTTGCCAACAATAACTTGGGCAAACTGGCCAGGCGTATTCAGTGGCGGCCCACCTGCTGAGCATGGCTGGCTAGGAAACTCGTATTTTCCGAGAGAGTCAACATCTGGGAATGTCATCAGGGGTAATTTCAAGTACCCAGTATACTCCTCTGGGATTGAAGACCCTATCTGCTTAGCCTGCGGTGGACTAATAATGGATGTCCAGCAACAAATAGGTGTGGCGCTTGGGGGAGTGTCAAGCGATGCAACAGAGAGAGATTTCTCAGTCTTTCAACTTCTTAAACGTGGTACTGGATTTGGTGGTGTTATTTACGATTTAGGTAAAGAGGCCCTTATAGCTTCACAAACTAGACATTCCTACAGCATGGATCAGCGCTCGTTGGATGAAGCTGGAAGTTTGTATGATATTGTCGCTAATGAACTTGAAGTGAAGGCGGAAGATAAACTAAATGTCCACTCTGTGAAAGTATTCTACGATAGGAGTAAAAACAGAAACGTTCTAAAACAATCAAGTTATTTTACCGCTTTTGATACGCATTCACATTCCAGACAAGCGGCCGAATACCTCGATAATGGAGAGTTTTCTACTGAGAATTTTGTCACTTTTGGGACTTACGGATCCGCGCCGAGAGCGCGTGATAGGTGGAGGTTCCATGGTAATGAGTTGGATATTCTATCGATTTATCTACCTGGAACCGATAATGCTGGACATACATTTGGTAATGCAGATTTGGATTTTCAACCAATCCCCAGCCCCGACGGTGAAGGCACCCAACACGGAATACCAATATTGCATGACCAAGCCGTTGATGTGGTAAATCCTCCAGATGTATTAAGGCAACACGCCTCAACTGTTCTTGATGATGGTATCGGTAAGTTAATCCAACAGATTCAAGATGATGGTCATCAAAATGCAGTGCTATTTGCCGTTACCGCGGATCATGGTCAGCACGCATTTAAAAATACTGAACAATATGTCTTGATGACGAGCGAAGTCGGTCGCTTATTTGAGACGCCGCTAGATAATGGCGGTATGGGAATGCAGTTTTGGGATGGGTTCAATTACGATGAAGCTCAAGCTGTTTATTCACCAAATGGTGCTTTTGGTCAGTTTTATTTGCGCGCGAATGGAAAGACCTGGCAGGATCCGCCAGCCCGACAAGACGTACTTCGCCTTGCTGCGATTCTGCATCGCGAATCTATTGGTACAGAGGATGTGCAATTACTGTGTGAAATGCGAGCGCGAAAATTGGGTGAAATTTGCGAAGAATATGATCACGAGCTTGGCATCACCAAACTTATTCAGTTCAATGAATCCGCCTCAGAAGGGATATATGGGAGGACCCCTGCAATTTTTGTACGCATCGCGGACAGTGATGCAAGCAATCATTTCATGCACGACTATCGTTGGGTTAAAGCTGTTAGTAAGATAAGTGCTGATGGCGTAGTACCTGTGAATTACGATGTAACATTAGGTAGCGTTGATGAGTTTATCT
>Ga0316189_10004268_pt1 | contig 13758 bp, 14 predicted proteins | sample LowCovwburrow_MG_FD_204930 | JGI IMG/M metagenome (GOLD analysis project Ga0316189, IMG submission 204930) | Coastal sediment microbial communities from Maine, United States - Lowes Cove worm burrow | ecosystem: Environmental > Aquatic > Marine > Coastal > Sediment | place: USA: Maine...
GGCCTTATAATCAAGCCGTATTAGCAAATGGGATGTTATTTACATCTGGACAAATTGCTTTTAATCCTGAAAATGGTAAATTGGTCTTAGGCGATATCAAAAAAGAAACAAAACAAGTAATGGAAAACCTGAAGGCTGTTTTAGCTCAAGCTGAAATGGGTTTCGAAAATGTTGTGAAGACTTCTATTTTTATTGCAGATATGAATGACTTTGCTTTGATCAATGAAATTTATGGTGCATATTTTAATGATGCAACAGCACCTGCCAGGGAAACTGTTCAAGTTGCCTGTTTACCAAAAAATGTAAATGTTGAAATATCGATGATCGCTGTAAATAATTAAACCAATTTTTGAGTATGGTATTTAACAAGGCCATCAATTGGTCTTTTAACAAAATTACCTACTTTAAAACCCATTTCATCTGCGACTTCTCTTATTTCGTCTTGTGAAAGATATGCTATTGAGCCGGCAAAATGAACAGGTACTTCATCTAATTTATCTTTAAATTGGTAGATCATATTTCGTGTAAAACGTTTAAAGCCAAGTTTGATCATATCTCTTATATATTCACTTTCTTTATTCAAAAACATAAATTCAGCAAAAGAGGCCAAATAAGCATTAGGGTTTGCTTGCTTATATAAATTGTATTTTATAAAATCTGGATCTAAATTATATTTCTCATTGAAAGAGACTTTCAAATTTTCCGGCATATGATTAAAATAGTAATCTCTGATCAATTCTTTGCCAAAATAATTACCGCTAGCGTGATCCATAAGTATATAGCCTAAGGATTGAATTTTTTGATGACAATTTGTACCATCAAAAAAAGTGCAGTTTGAGCCAGTGCCTAAAATACAGACAACCGCAGGATCTTTATTTTCGATCGTCGCATAAACTGCTGCCAAAGTATCTTCTTGAACATCAACTTCTGCATTTATAAAAAATGATTCTAAAACTTGTTTCAATGCTAAACTTGGTGCTTCTGTTCCACAACCAGCTCCATAAAAATAAATCTTCTCTACATCCGTTTTATGCAAACTCAGCATTTCATTTTCTTGAATTCTTCCTAATAATTCATCAGGAGTCAAAATTGCAGGGTTCATTCCTTTTGTCCTAACTTTCTCAAATAACTGAATACCATTTAAATCGACTGCTATCCAATCGCATTTAGTAGATCCACTATCAACAATAAAAATCATATGAAACATTTATAAGATCGTAAAGTTAAAAAATGGTTATTAAAATTGAGTCTCTTTTATAAATTTTACATAATATTAATAAATAAGTCGATATATTTAATTTAATGATAAAAATAACCTTTTCAAAACTATATTTTTACGTAATATTTAATTTTACCAATGAAAATATGTAAAAAAATTACTCATTTATTACTTTTTATTATTCCATAATTATCAGAAGGGCAATAAAGTACTATCAAAAAAGGAATTCATAGGAAAAGTTATTGATATTTCTAATTTGAAAAAAGACGTTTATTTAATAAAAAACTTCCATTAATGAATTAGGAGTTAAGTAGTTGATAATAACCTTTTTGTTTAATATTTTTTAAGTAAAATTTAACATTATTATTAAATAAATGGCGTATATTTATACCTTATAGCAATTTTAACAGTTTTTTCAATCCAATTGAAAATTCTTTCTTCCCGAAAATAAAGCCTTAGATTCATTGATTCTGAGGCTTTATTAATTTAACATAATTCAATAATTTTTAACACAATTATAACAGCCACAGTATTTATTCGGCTGTAACTTGTTCTCCAATAATAGACCAAAGATCTTCTAATGAATCTAATATTAATTTAAACCAAACTATTATGAAACAAATGAAAATTCAAAACATTTTGACAATTGTTGTTTTTGCATTCATCTTAATGCTAAGTACTACATCGTATGCACAATTAAATACTCCTCAAGGCAGTCAAAAAGCAATGGTAAAACAAACTGTAGGTATTACAGATATTTATATAACTTACTCAAGGCCAAGTGTAAAAGAAAGAGAAATTTGGGGGAAATTAGTTCCTTACGGAATGAATAATCTTGGATTTGGAACTGCAAAAGAATCACCTTGGCGTGCAGGTGCAAATGAAAATACAATTATTAAATTTACCAATGATGTTACATTAGAAGGAAAACCTGTAAAAGCAGGTAAGTATGGTCTGCATATGGTAATCAAAGAAAATGGTGAAGCTGATGTTATTCTTTCAAAAAATTATTCTGCCTGGGGGAGTTTCTTTTACAATCCAGAAGAAGATGTTGCAAGAGTAACCGTTAAAACAAATGAAGTACCTCACAAAGAGTTACTCACTTTCGAGTTTATTGATTTACAACCAACTTCCGCAACTGCAGCTTTAACCTGGGAAAAAAAACAAATTCCGTTTAAAATTGATGTCGCAGTTACGGATATAGTTATAGCTGATATTAAAAAAAGTATGCAAGGGCAAGCAGGTTTCAACCGCTTGAATTGGGAACAAGCCGCTAATTTTGCTCTAAACAATGGTGGTGATTTGAATGAGGCTATGCAATGGGTTGATGCGGCAAGACAAGGACAATTTTTTAGTCAAAAAACATTTGCGAACGCACAAATAAAAGCCGCGATTTTAAATAAAATGGGGAAACAAGCAGAAGGCTTGAAATTAATGAATGAGTCTTTAGCCGATGGCACTGTTTTTCAGGTACATGGTTATGGAAGATCTCTTATTGCACAAGACTTAAAAGATGAAGCTATGAAGGTTTTTAAATGGAATGCTGCGAATCATAAGAATACATGGCCTGTGAATTATGGATTAGGAAGAGCATATGCCGCAAAAGGTGATAATAAGACAGCGATCAAGTATTTAAATAAAGCTTTGGCTCTGGCTCCTGCTAAAGCAAATAAAGATAGAGTACAAGCAAATATTGATAGACTTAAAAAAGGTGAAGCTCTTCAATAAAAATAAATTAAAGGACATTAACGAAACCAAGTCTTTTAGTTTCTACTAAATGAAAAGCTGGATTCTGAAAATAGAGTCCAGCTTTTCTATTAGCTAATATTCGCCCAAATAGCTCTGTTTTTAGAAATTTCTTGAAAAGTCAGATTTATATATTTATTTTCCAATTTAGCAAGATTAGGATCAATTTTAAGCAGCTCAATGGCTTCTTCGCGTGCACGCTTTAAAATAGCTGCATCTTTTACAATATCGGCAATCCTTAAATTTAATATACCGCTTTGTTGAGTACCCATTAAATCACCAGGACCACGTAATTTTAGATCTACTTCTGCAATTTCAAATCCGTCATTGGTCTCAACCATTGTCTCTAAACGTTTTTTTGCTTCATGTGTTAATTTAAAACTTGTCATTAAAATACAAAAACTTTGATCAGCACCACGTCCTACTCTACCACGTAATTGATGCAATTGTGAGAGTCCGAAACGCTCTGCACTTTCAATAACCATTACACTGGCATTAGGTATATTAACTCCTACTTCTATGACAGTTGTGGCTACCATAATATGAGTCTCACCTTTTATAAAACGATTCATTTCAAACTCTTTATCTACAGATTTCATTTTACCATGCACAATACTGATTTGATAATCAGGCTTAGGAAACTCACGCGTAATACTTTCGTAACCATCCATTAAATCCTTAAAATCAAGCTTTTGCGATTCTTTAATTAAAGGATATACCACATACACTTGCCTGCCTTTAGCAATCTCTTCTTTCATAAATTTAAACACGCTTAATCGATTACTATCATAACGATGTGCTGTTTTTATTTCTTTACGCCCGGGAGGCAATTCATCAATTACAGAGATATCTAAATCTCCGTATACACTCATCGCTAAGGTTCTTGGAATAGGCGTTGCGGTCATCACTAAAACATGAGGAGGAAGTGTATTTTTTAGCCACATTTTTGCTCTTTGTGCCACCCCAAAACGATGTTGCTCATCTATAATGGCCAAACCCAAATTTTTAAACTGTACTTTATCCTCAATTAAAGCATGTGTTCCAATCAAAATATTTAATGATCCATCTTCTAAGCTTTCATGAATTAGCTTTCGTTCTTTAGTCTTTGTTGAGCCGGTTAATAAGCTTACACGAATATCAAGATCCTCTAATAGTTCTGAAATCGCATTATAATGCTGAGTCGCTAAAATTTCAGTTGGAGCCATTAATGCTGTTTGAAATCCGTTATCTAAAGCTATTAAAATCGTCATTAAAGCCACAATCGTTTTACCCGAACCTACATCACCTTGCAACAAACGATTCATTTGTGCTCCCGTAGCCATATCTTTACGGATTTCTTTCACTACTCTTTTCTGAGCATTGGTTAATTGAAATGGCAAATGATTATTGTAAAACAAGTTAAAATGATCACCAACAGTATTAAAAACAAAACCCTTTATTTTAGATTTATGAATTAATTTTTTCCTGATAAGTTGTAGCTGAATAAAAAATAATTCTTCAAATTTTAAACGTTGTTGAGCTTTGTATAACAGCTCATGGTTTTTAGGAAAATGAATATTAAACAATGCTTCACTTTTAGAAACAAGCTTTAGTTTATCGATTAACGTATTAGACAAGGTCTCCTGAAACCTTCCATGTACCTCCTTAAACAAACTTTGCATCATTTTTACCATCACCCTATTCGTAATCCCTTTATTAGAAAGATTTTCTGTAGAAGGATATATTGGCTGCATTGCAGATTGCAAACTTTTTTTATAATCGGTAAGCAATTCTAATTCTGGATGTGGCATATTAAAAGTTGATCCAAAAAAATTAACTCTACCAAAAGCTACATAAGGGGTATCGACTTTTAACGTATCCTTAATCCATTTAACACCTCTAAACCATACTAGTTCCATAGTACCGCTATCGTCAACAAAAGTGGCTACTAACCTACTCCCTCTTTTTTGTGTTACTGTTTTTATATGAGTAATCTTACCTATAAGCTGTACCTCTGTGCTATTTACCTGTAGCTGATTGATCTTAAAAAACTGTGTTCTGTCAATATATCTGTTTGGAAAAAAATTTACCAGGTCAGAAAAGGTTCGAAGGCTCAATTCTTTTCGAAGTAAGTCTGCACGAGATGGACCAACTCCCTTTAAATAGTCTAATGAGGTATGTAGATTTAAAACTGACAAGCTAATTTATTGAATGACGAATATACTCAATATAGCCATGAAAAGAAATAGGAAATTTTAAATTCTATAAAAAGAATTAAGTAGAACAAAACTTTCTTTTATATCTTTGTATAGACAGAAAAATATGTATTTTAGTATGTCTATAAAAGTTGTTTGTAATTTATAAATACATTTTACGGAAAACAATTTTTATATCTTTACTTTTAAAATTCACGAAATGAAAACAATGACCTGCAATCAACTTGGTGGCGCATGTGAAAAAGAATTCAAAGCCAACACTTTTGAAGAAATGGCCGAACTAAGCAAACAACATTCTATGGAAATGTTTCAAAAAGGTGATGAAGCACATCTAAAGGCTAAAGATGAAATGATGCAACTCATGAAATCACCCAATGCTATGCAAGATTGGTTTGAAAATAAGAGAATGGAATTTGATGCCTTACCTGAGCTTAAATAAATCTCCATTATTTGGTTATAAACTTTTCGAAAAGTGGTGATGCTTTTTTTTAACTCCCTCATTTAATTTTTAGTTCCCTCATAACAGTATTGTTCATAAAGCATTGATAATCATGACATATATCATTGCTTAAAATTCACATCTACAATAACTTCATTGCCTGATTTATAAATATAAAACTATGGCAACTAAAAATGATGATAAAAGTACGTGGGCCATTGGTGGTACAACCATGATAGGTGTTGGTGTTGGGCTTATTTTTGTTCAAACAGCACCTTTACTTATGGCCGCATCTGTAATTATTGGTGTTGGTGCAGGCTTGATTATTACCTCTTTAATTTCAAGTAAAAATAAGCAAGAATAAATACTTTAATTGTTTTGTCATATCCGGTAGATTTAATCACTGAAAACAATGTTGATGCTAAAATTTTTTCGAAATATCAGGCGGCAATTTTTTGTAGAAAATAGATTCAGCAAGTATTTGTTGTACGCTATCGGTGAAATAGTATTAGTAGTTCTCGGTATTTTAATTGCTTTACAGATCAATAACTGGAATACCAATAAAGTCAAAAAACAAGAAGAGAAAAGATCATATATAAATATTAGGCAACAGGTCGTTGATGATAAAAAGGAATTACAAAATGAGAAAAATTTCAACAGTTATTTTTCCATAGCCTACCAATATGCAAACAAAATAATAATAGCACAGGACCACAGTAAAACGGACTCGCTTACCCTCATTGCCATGGGTTTGTCGCAGTATTCAGATTTTAATCGTAACGGTAATATTTATGAGACCTTAGTTAACAGCGGTGATTTAAAATTATTAAAAAACACTGATATCACAAGCTCAATTCAACGATTGGAAACGACTTATATCTTTGTGAATAAGTTAGAAAACATGCATTGGGAAATTATCATCAATGAATTATCTCCTATTCTTAGAGGGGTCATAAATTACGCAACTTTTAAAGCGGTAAAACCAGAAAAATTATATGAAGTTGACTTGCAAAATTTCATTATTGAGAGTATCTATTTAACAAAGGCAAAAGATTCTATTTATAGTCAAGCCTTAAGAGAAATAGATACAATTATTAACTTAATTGATATTGAAGTAAATTCAAATGAATGAACAATTCTAAAACAGTTAAAAACGATGCTAAAGAAGTGTTCAAGAAATGTGGCACTTGTTCCCGAACATTTGCTCATTTATTGAACCGTGAATTTACACATCCAAAAGAACATGAGGAACGTGCTCTAAATCCGTTAGCAGGTGGTATCATGAATCGAGGATATCAATGTGGTATGCTCTGGGGCGCCTCTTTAGCCGTAGGAGCAGAAGCATTTCGTAGAAACAAGAATCTTGATCAAGCTATTATCTTGGCTATTACAGCTACGCAACATGTTATGAGGTCTTTTATGGAAAGATCACAAACAACAGATTGTAAAGAAATAATTGGCTATGACTTGAACAGCTTTTTTGGGATGGCTAAATTTATGCTAAAAGTTACACTTCAAGGTATGAATAATAGTCATTGTTTTAATCTAGCAGAACAGTGGGCTCCTGAAGCTATTCAGGCGGCAATTGAGGGCTTATCAAATGAGCAAGCCCAATCATTACAAAAGTCAGTGAGCTGTGCTTCTGAGGTTGTTAAAAACATGGGAGGCAGTGATGAAGAAAGGGTTATGATAGCCGGGTTTGCAGGCGGCCTAGGATTAAGTGGAAATGCTTGTGGTGCATTGAGTGCGGCTATATGGAAAAAAATGCTTGATTGGTGTAGGGAAAATCCAGAAAAAGACCCTCCTTATTTCAATAATCCTACTGCAAAAAAAATATTGAAATCATTTAATGAAGTAACGGGTTCTGAAATGCTGTGTAGCACTATCTGTGGTCGCCAGTTTAATACGATAGAAGATCATACTGAGTATATCAACAACGGCGGTTGCAAAAATTTGATTAAGGCACTATCAGTATCATAATTAAAGTGAAAGAAGTTGATGACAATTCACATTAAATAATAGAGACCAAAAACTCCTGTGCAAATTCATCACATTTCTTTAAAGTATCCCTTAAATCTCCCATAGTCGTTCTTGGGTTTATTAGACACATTCTTAACACAACTTGTTCATATAAAATTGTAGTCACTAGAACGGCACTTCTTGAAGCAATAATTTTTTTTGATATATATTGGTTCAACTTATCTAATTCACTTTCAGATAATCTATGACTCATTGGATTATATCTAAAATTGATTATTGCAAGTGTAGCCGGCGAAATAACTTCCCATTTTGGACTTTTTCGCAGTAAACTTTCAAGTTCTTCAGTCAATGAAATACTATAGTCAATAGCTTCTTTAAAAGCATTTAGTCCAAATGTTTTAACAGACATATAAAATTTCAATGCTCTAAATCTTCGCGTTAACTGGATACCATGATCATAAAAATTAATTTCGGATTCATTACCTTCAATATCTCTTAAGTAAACAGGTTTCTCACTAAAAGTTTTACTCAACCATTTATGATCTTTAACCAACAAGCATCCTATTTCATATGGTTGAAAAAGCCATTTATGAGGGTCGATAGTTAGTGAATCAGCCTTTTCGATACCTTTTAAAAGAGATTCTCCTTTCTCTGATAATATTGTGGCTCCTCCATAAGCGCCATCTATATGAAACCATAAATTTTCAGAAGTACATATTTTGGCCATCTTTTCTAAAGGATCTACTGTACCGGTATTTGTAGTTCCTGCTGAAGCGATCATGCAGAACGGAATATATCCTTCTATTTTATCTTTTGCAATTACATTTTTTAATTTGTTTAATGATATTTTAAATTCCCCATCGGTTGGTATGACTCTAACTTGACGTTTCTTAAAACCTAATATGCGAATTGCTTTAATATTAGACGAATGTGCCTGATCTGACAAATAAATAATCGCCTTTGAGAAATCGTTACCACATTTTATACGTCTGGCTGTTGTCAACGCGGTTAGGTTGGCCATAGAACCACCACTGGTAAAGATACCTCCACCTTGTTCAATTGGAAATTTAAAAATTTCAAGCAACCAGTTCATCGTTACTATTTCCAGTTCAGCCGCGGCAGGTGAAGTAGACCATCCTCCTGAAAAAATATTAAATCCTGAAGCAAGTGTATCGGCCATAACACTAACATAATTACTCGGGCTGGGAACAAAAGAATAATATCTTGGATGGGTCAATAAATCTGTATGTGATAGTACATTTTTAACCACATGGTCCAATACTTCGTCCTGTGGTGTAGCTTCTATAGGTATTGATTCCTGTAATAAGGCATCCATCTGCTTTCTATTGGCAAGACTTACAATTTTTTCAGTATCTAAATTATCAAAATGAGAAACTAAAAGATCAACTACTTTATAACCATATTCTTGCATTTCTTTTTTAGACAATTTGAAAGGAATTTTGTTTTTCTTATCCATGATTTAAAAATCTTTCTTTTTTGATTTATAAACAATTCTCCATACGGGGAATACTACCCATAATATCAATACAAAAAAAGAACTTAACATCCCTAAATTTGTACCAAAAAATTGCTGAAATACGGCCCCCGTATAGCCCAATAGAGCAGAAATGTCTAGTTTTAATAAAATAAGGATTCTCGATAAATCTATAGGGTTGAACATAGTTGATACCAAAGAAAATTTATCTAACGGATATTCTTGTAATAATACTAGAGAGATTAAAAATAAACCGTCATAAATAACAGCTAAGAACAACCATAATAAAATTGCATAACCAAAACCTTTGATCCTATTTTCATTTGATAAGGCAATGTTAAAAGCAAGTGCTACAAAAATAAAGGTCAAAAATCCACCCACAACTAGAAGTGATAGAAAATTAAAAATAGTTGCCGATTGAAAAACCCCATAAAGAATAAAAGGAATACCTAAACCTAAAACCAAACTCAGGGATAGAGACAGGGCAACACCTATATATTGTCCTAAAAAGATGGTACTACGTTTTAAGGGTTGTGCCAATAGCAATTCGGTAAATTCTCTTGAATTATAATAATACATTACCCCGAAAACAGTACCAATTAAAGGTGTGAGTACAATGATGATATTTAATAAAGTAATAACTGCTTTAGAAGTATCATTATTCAAAAATAACAATACAAAACCAAGAAGTAAATAAAATAAAAAATACACATAGCTCCAACGGCTTCGCATTAAATCATAAAAACTATATTTTAATATTTTAAGCATGTGAATTAGTTAAAATAGTAGCTATTGCCTGTTCTAAATTTTGTTGTTTTGTTTGTTCTTTTAATTTTTTTATTGAGCCTTTAAAATAGATCTTTCCGTCAAGGAGAAAAACAATTTCATCAGCAACTTCCTCTACAAAGCTCATTATATGTGAAGTAATCAAGATTGTTTTCCCTTTTTGTTTTTCTCGTTCGATGACCTGCTTTAAATAAATTAATGAAACAGGATCTAATCCTGTTGTAGGTTCATCTAAAATAATAAGCTCACTATCAAACATAAAAGCCAACACCAAATTCACTTTTTGCCGAGTACCTCCTGATAGATTACCCAGTTTTTGATCTAAAAAAGTATTTAAGCCAAAGGCATTAATCAATTCCAGATCATCTGTCTGTTTTTTTCTCAAATTCTTAATCATATTCAATAACTCCTGAACTGTAAGATTGCTAGGAAAATTAGCGATTTGAGGTAAATAATCAATATCATTTCTATACTGATGTGTTTTTAGGATATTTATATCATTCATAAATATCGCTCCTTTATTAGGAATAACCATGCCCAATATACTTTTGATCAAGGTCGTTTTACCGGAACCGTTAGGTCCTAGCACAGCAAAAATACCTCCGCTTTTAATTGATAAGTTCAGTCCGTTTAAGACCTCTACTTTACCAAATTTCTTGTATAAATTTTCTATTCGAATCATTTAACAGGTTTCATTAATGGCTTGTTATCCAATAGATTATCAGGAGTAAATACCGGAGATACCTTCTCTGAAAAATTAATAATATCAACAAATAAACTTCGTAACAATACCAAAGTTTCCGGAGTCTTATTCACAATATAAGAAAACAATTTTACCGGTCTATAAGGTACATCACCAAAGTTATTCTTATCAAGATCATAACCCGTATAGGAACTCCAATAATTTTCATTAAATAAATTATCATTTAACTTACTATTATAAGAAATATCAAAGGCATTGTGCATAAAATTATTATGTTCAAAAATATTGGTATAACAAGCTCCCGAAATTTTAACTCCCCATCCATTTCTGATAAAACTATTGTTATTATAGTTTACTCTTGTAGAGCCTTCTGTATAAACCCCGATAGTATTTTGCTCAAACTCATTATTCACTATTTCGGCATCGTATATTTCTTTTAAAAGTAATCCATATGACGCAGTTCCCCAATTCTCTTTAAATTTATTATTGGTCATCGTAATAAATTTTGAAAACATTACCGCAACTCCTGCCCCATTCTTAGTAAAAATATTATTGTGATATTCATCGTTATTTGAAAACATAAAATGTAAGCCGTAACGTAAATTATCATGACTTTTATTTTTGATCACCTTACTTTCGCTAACAAACTCAAAATAAATACCATCTCTTAAATTGTATACTTCATTACTTTCTACTATCATATTTGAGCAGTGCCACATATGTACACCGTTACCAGAAGAAGCTTGATTTATGGCCTCGCTTGAAATATCATTATTTCTAACAAATCCATAGTGTGATTTTTCTATTAACATTCCGAAAAATACATTTTCTAAAATCATATTTTCTATTGTAAAGTGCTTACTTCTAGAAACATAGATTGCTGCAAAGTCTTTAGTATAGCTTTGCCCTACATTCATTAAGGTTAGGCCGGAAATCGAAACAGAATCAGATTTAATGATAAGAATATACCCTTTTTTATTCCCATCAATTATAGGTTGACCCATACCTACTATCCTTAATGGTTTATTAATTAGGATATCATACTCATAATAGACTCCCTTGTTTACAGTAATTGTGGTATTTGGTTTTGCCAAAACAACCGCTTCCTTTAATGATTTTACATCGCAAGTCGCGCATACTTCTATTGATTGGGAATGGCTTTGAATAACGATACATACAAGTAACAGTATATTTAATATATACCTTACCATTATCTTATTATTAAGAATTTTGAATTCTTATTAGCCGTTACATAATGTTCTACATCTTTTTTAAATGTATAGATTTCATGTCTTTCCAATTCGATCATTTTATTCTCAATATGAAAATTTATAAAACCTTCAATAACAACCAAAAAAGCATCTTTTGGTGAAGTATGAGTTGGGAATATTTTTCCTTTTTCCAATGTGATCAACAATGTTTCTGTAGTTTCAGATTCAAATATTTTTGAAACTTGTAAACCTTTGACTTTATTTTCTGTAATAAGATTTGTATTCATCTCTTTTATTTTGTTTTAAAATACAGCTGAATTTCAGGCCAGGTAAACAGTTTACCGTCATTTTTCTCTACATAATTCAAGGCAATATCTTTTGTTTCAAAAGATGCTAAACTCTCTCCCATTGGGCTTTGTATCCCATCACTTATAATATAAGTAGCCGACGTAGCATCAACAAGTCTTTCGGGTGTTATATAATCAGTAACTAAAAAGAACTTTATTTTAGTAGTATCTCTTAGTGTTAAATCGTTTAAAAAACATTCAACAGCGTCGTATTTATATTGCTTCCCTTTTTTAGTAACAAGTTGTGCAGCATAGGCCTTATCAACGATATTCATCTTACAATAATGACAGGCATCTTTGCCGTATACAATCTTTTCGGGCTTGACAGTACAAGAAATAGTTAAGGATATAAGTATAAATACAACAGCTTTCATCTTAATTTTTTATGTTTTTAGTTCCTGTTTACCAATAAAAAAAGCTACAAATGACAGTGCCATTCCAATACCCATAAAGTAAGCTCCTAATTGTGGATAAGAATGTGCAGTAAAATTAAGAATATCTTTAGAACCAAATAATGGTGGTTGGAACCCCATAGCTGTGCCATCTGGGTTTGTAAATTTCATGATAGCTTTAGGGTCTAAATCGTGCCCATAATCATGCTCCCATAGGTAAAAATCATAGAGACCAGCCGCACTTAAAACTATCATCAATATAAACCATGCCAAAAACCATTTATAGTTTCCTTTAAAACCAATTAAAATTCCTATTACACTTGTTATGATAATTCCTAACGGAAATATTTTAAACTCCGGTATCGCTTCAGGAATGTATTTCATACCAACATAATGATTCATTAAATTAATATTCTTAATGTCATGTGGATGCACATCAGAAAAATCATTGATATGAATATTCATAGCCAATGGAATTGGATATTGAGGAGCCTCTAAAGTAATTTTCCATAATGGAAATAAAAATAGTGCAAGTGGCAAAATTGCTGCGAAAATCATTATAATATTAGATCTTTTCATCGAAGTATATTTTAATTGGATAAACAAAAAGACCGCATCAAAAAAAGAACTTTCGTTAATCGAATTGCTATGCGGTCTTTTCTAACTAAAAAAATCAAATTATGTAAACTATTCTCCGTCTAAAGACCATGAAAGTTCTATATTGGAGTTTTTTGGTGATACCCGCACGTAACCTTGCATTTCTTGGTGCAAAGCAGAACAGAAATCTGTACAATAAAATGGCCATACTCCTACTTGTTTTGGTTCCCAAACAAATGTTTCTGTTTGACCAGGCATAATCAATAATTCAGATGTATTTGCACCAATCATGGCTACTCCATGAGGTACATCATAATCTTGTTCATGATTTGTAACATGAAAGAAAACTTTGTCACCTACTTTTATTCCTTCAATATTATCAGGAGTAAAGTGTGACCGAATCATTGCCATATAAACATGAACCTCATTACCATCACGTACAACTTTGGCCTCACCAGGACTTTGTATTGCATATTTATGCTTATTTTCTGTTAGTTTAAAGAATTTTTTAGAATTCTTTTTAATAATATCTGCTGGAATACCCGCTGCATAATGAGGTTCTCCGATAGTTGGGAAATCTAATAATAATTCCATTTTATCACCTGAAATATCATATAACTGTGCAGATTGTGTTACTTCCGGACCGGT
>Ga0316189_10004269_pt1 | contig 13757 bp, 11 predicted proteins | sample LowCovwburrow_MG_FD_204930 | JGI IMG/M metagenome (GOLD analysis project Ga0316189, IMG submission 204930) | Coastal sediment microbial communities from Maine, United States - Lowes Cove worm burrow | ecosystem: Environmental > Aquatic > Marine > Coastal > Sediment | place: USA: Maine...
TCGTGTTTGATGAAGCTTTCATCCCCGGCACCGTGAGCTATGACGATTTTATCGCCGAGCTGATAACCCAGACTATTTGCCACTTCGGCGCCCAGCACAGCTTCATCTTCACGGTCAAACCATGCACCCTGTGCCAGCACCAGTTGCCGATCGCGGGCGTAACGGTAATGCGCTAAATACTGATCGTTGGTACCGACCACGCGAAAACCCCGATGCGTATCACCCATGGACAGTGGAATGCTCCACTTCACCCCCGGCAGGTTGCTGATTTCCCGATAGCTCTGCCAACTGATATTGTTGGTTGGATTACCGATTCGAAACACTGAATACAACAGCAGGTTCACCGACCCGCTGCGTGCGCCGACAATCAAATCGGTGCCGGATACGGTGCTGGCAAAGCTGGTTTTAGCCTCGTTGCGCAGAATTTCGACACCGAGCAGCAAAGCCACACTAAGCATGATCGAGCCTACCGCAAGTCCGACACTCAGCTTGCGGTTGCGAAAACTTTTAACGGCCAGCACGGCGATGCTCATACCGCTCCCTCGCCGGCTGCATTCGCCGGGTTTGCTTTAGCGCTGCGGTTAATTTCATCGAACTCGACGACACGATCAAACGGCGTTTGCAGGGACTGGTCGTGGCTGACGAACAGCAATGTCGATCCAGCCTCATCACATTCAGCAAAAAGCAGTTCGAGAAACGCGTTACGCCGATCGGAATCCATTGACGAGGTGGGTTCGTCGGCCACCAGTATTTCCGGGGCTCCGATCAGCGCGCGCGCGGCGGCAACGCGCTGCTGCTGACCGACACTGAGCTCGTTAACCGGCTGGTGAATGACACTCGCGTCGGCCATATCGAGGCGATCGAGCAAACGCAGGGCTTCTGCGTCGAGACTGCGGCTGCGTAACTGGGCCTTTTGTCGGCGCAAGGCCGAGAATTGACAGGGTAGCACCACGTTCTCAATCACACTGAGGTAGGGAATCAGGTTGAACTGCTGAAAGATGATGCCAAAGTGGTCGGCGCGATAATGATCGCGCCCGGCTGCGCTCAATTCACCCAGGGGTTGGCCGAGGATAGAAATTCGACCACCCTGCGGCGTTAGCACGCCCGCGATCAAACCGAGCAAGGTTGATTTGCCGCAGCCACTGGCACCTCGCAGGAACAATCGCTCACCCTTTAATATCTCGAGGGAGTCAATCTGTAGCATTGGAGTCGAATGTTCACTCCAGGCAAAGCTTAGTGAATTGAGGCTGATAACTTGTTGGGACACGATATTACATTCCGGGGTTTCCAGCGAGTCGTAGCGCTAAGCATATTGAGACAGGGAGTTTAATATCCTCAGCCTTCGCGGCGACGCAAAGCTTAACAAATAGAACTTGCATTGCAAGGTCCTCAGTCGGCTGGAAAATCCTTATGGCTGCAGCAACGAAGTCCAAATCGGCGATAAACTGCGGGCAATTACCCTGAAGATAAGCGCGGTTTAAAACCGTCAATATTGAAAGCATGGCGCAGGGAATAGGGGGACAATAATGGCCGAAATACTGCTCCCTGGTGGGTAAACCAGCGTCCGGTTTCCATTTAAAAAACGTCACCGATGTGTTTTTAGATTTCTCTCTATACCCGAGCATCCTGGACCCAGCCGGGTGCCGGTCTTGTTGTCCAGCGGGCGAAGTGCATTTTCTCTCCGAGGTAGAATCGGCGGTAAGCCGTGACCGGGTCGCCAGCTACCTTGTATGCGTCCGGCATGGCCTGCGCAAATTCGGTCAGGCCATGGTCTTCGAAGCGGTGAGCTGATATTGCATCGAGCACCGCCAGTGACTTGTGATCAATCGTCTTGTCGAAACGATAGCGGTACTCGGCATTGAGCGCCCGTGTCAGATCCCCGAGCCAGCAGAAGTTTTGCCAGGATTGCTCCACCCACAGCACGCAGGGGTGTTGGGAGTGGGTTGATTTATAGGGTGTCGAGAAACCTTTCTTATTGAGCGCGGTACACATCAGCTGCACGCTCTCGAGAATCATTTTGACTACGTGTTGATCGCAGTGATAGCGCGCGCAACGTTCGATGTCGGTATCCAGCACGAAAATGTTCACGATTGAATGGTTATCCGTTTGAGTAGGGTAATGTGGCCACGCTGAGTACGGCATGCCTGCAGGTATTCCATGCCGCTGGTTGAATTTACGAACCAGCTGATGGTTCGGATCATAGGGACACCGCATTGTCGCTGTGCCTGGTGGCAGAAAACCAACACGACATCTCAACCGAATATCAGCAAGCCGCACAGACAGATCAGCGCAAGGCCGTAAAAACCCATCGCGAACCAGTAAGACCAGGGATCTTCGTCACGCTCGCAGCGGTGTGCCAGGTGACGAAAGCTGAACAACCCGTTGCGAGCACCTTTGATCCAGACTGTTCGGTTCAGGGCACCATCGATAAGCAGGCCGGCGAGGAGCAGGATTACCAGGACAATAAATAAAGACTGGATCATTTGCGTGTCTCATTCTGTTGAGTCAGGCGTCAATAAAGCCCTAGTGTTACATGGCACATTTGATACCGTCCAGCAGGCAATGCAGCGGGTGGCCTGATCCCGGGATTATAAACTGCTGGTGTTTCGCGATTGATACACTAATAATCCCTGCGCTGTACCGAAGGCTCGCATTCGCGCACACAGCCCCGGAACCCAGTTAATTCAGACCAGGTGTTATGTCCAGTAAGGCAGATTTATTGATCACACCCCGTCCAGGTGTTGTTGTATCCAACCTCACCTGTTTTTCGGCGATGGTGATGTGGTCTTTCGCCTTTCCGATTGCCGAATTCATGCTTACCAGCTGGGGCACCGTCGCATTGGTGCTGGCGCGCCAGTTCATCGGGGTTAGCGCTCTGTTCACCTGCTGGCTTTGGCTAGATGGTCACGCAAAGATTCGCGCGGCCGACTGGCTCGGTGGCCTGCGCATCGGTGGTGTTGGTTTCGGTCTCGGCTCGATCACCTTTCTGGTGGGGCAGAATATGTCGGATGCGGTGACCCCGGCGATCGCCGCGTCGATGATGCCGATTGTGGGTGCATTGCTGGAAGTCACTCTCGACGGGCGGCGCATGAGGCCGCTGCTGTTGTGCGGCATCCTGCTGGCGCTGTTGGGTGGTTTACTCGCGACCGGCACGCGCATGAATGAGGGTAACTTCGGCTGGGGCAGCCTGCTATGCCTGTTCTCGGTGATCCTTTTCGCCTGGGCGACGCGCGCGACGAATCGTGATTTTCGCGGCCTTTCCTTCGTCGGGCAAACCACGATCACCCTGTCGGGCAGTCTGGCGGTGGTGCTGGTGGTATTTCTATTGATGAATTTGCTGGCCATTCCCGGTACCACTATTGGCTTGCTCGATGCGAATCATGTCGGCTTGCTGGTATTTACCTCGGTGGCATCGCTGGCACTGGCACAGTTCATGTGGATTCGGGGCGCCGCCGGGCTCGGGATCCTGCTCGCTTCACTGCACATGAACGCTGTGCCGTTTTACGTGATGGTCATCGTGGTGTTGTTTCTCGGGGAATCCTGGAACTGGTGGCAGGCGGCAGGCGCCGCGCTGGTTGCCGTGGGAGTGCTGCTGGCGCAATCGGCATCGCGCCGGCAGTAGTCGTCAATCGTCGTCGGCCAGCCGCGAAAGCTCCTCTGCTGCCTCGCGCAGCAGCGGCACGTAACGGTCGCTACTGTCTATCGAAATGCGCGACGCCGGAGCCTGGATGGCGAGCGAGCTGTAAAAACGGCCATGCTTGTCCTTGATGGGGACCGCGATGGCGACGACATCGTCATATAATTCCTGGTTGTCTATCGAGATCTGGCGCTGCTCAATCAGGTCAAGTTCGGCGATCAGCATGTCGATATCGGTAATCGTATTCTTCGCGTGTTTTTCCAGCTCCAGCTTGCCGATGACTGATTTGCGGCGTGCTTTTGGCAGGGTGCTGAGGTATAGCTTGCCGCTGGCGGTGCAGTACAGCGGCACGCGCATTCCGATGGAGAACTGCAGTCGCAGCGGTGCCCTGGTTTCGACGCGATCAGAGTAGGCCATCGACAGGCCATCGGGGTAGGCGATGTTGCAGGTTTCGCCGACTTCATCCGACAGCGCGGTGAGAATGGCGTGGCGCGTCGCGCTGAAACGCGCGTTGGCGAGCACACCGACGGCAACGTCGAACAGGCGATTGCCAGGCTGGTAGCTCTTGCCGTTGATGCGTTTGAGCAGGTATCCACGCGCCTCAAGCTCGGCGCAAAGTCGATGCGCCGTGGCCTTGGGCAGATCCAGCACATCGTTGATTTCAGTCGCGCTAAGCGGCTTGGGCGATGCCGCCACGGTGTCAAGAATGTCGAGCACGCGCTCGATCGTGGAGCCGCGCTCGCGTTTCATACCTGCCGACCATTGCCACGATAGATATCATCATGCCGGGCGCTTGCCCATGACAAGGTATATCGAGGCAGATGCATCATGATTTACCCACCAGACATTACTCTGGGTAGCCAAAGCACCAGTTGCGGGAAGGCAAACAGCAGGATGAGACCGATGAGTTGAATCATCATGAACTGCATCATGCCCAGATAGATGTCCTTGAGATCCCAATCCGGCACGACCCCCTTCAGGAAGTAGGCCGACAAGGCTACAGGTGGGGATAGCCACGCTGTCTGCAGGTTCACCGCGACCAGTATACCAAACCAGACCATCAGGTCGTAGCGATCCAGCCCGTGGACGTCCAACGCCTCGACTGTCGGTAGCAAAATTGGCACAACGATCAAAACAATAGGCACCCACTCCAGTGGCCACCCCAGAAGGAAGATCAGTGCCATAACCACGATCAGAATGAGGTAAGGCGACATTTCAAGGCCAAGTAGCAGCTCAGTCATCATCTTTGGCGTGCCCAAAGCACTGAATTGGGCGCCAAAGAAGTTCGATGCGGCAACCAGGAACATGATCAAAACCGTGATCTCCAGGGCTTTGACCAGACTGTCAAAGAAACTCGGAAAGGTGAACTTGCCGTAACCAAGAGATAACAGAATGGCGCCAAAGGCGCCCATCGCTGCGGCTTCAGCAGGTGTTGCGAAGCCAAGGAGAATCGACCCCAAAGCAAAAGAAATCAGGATCGTGGGCGGCATGAGCCCGGCAAAGAACTCGTCCCAGAGATCCGAGAAACGGAACTCACTTTCAGCCGCAGCGCTATAAATCGGCCGTCCCAAATACGCCAGAAGCACGGTGAATGCAGCTAAGGTGATCGACCAGATCGGCAGGCTACCATCCTCGCCCATATTCGCAGCGATCATATAGAGGTGGATGATCACCGCGATCGGAACAACAATCCTGAGTACATTCAAACGACGGTATGCGGCATAGGCGACGGCACCGGTAATGGCAAAAACGACCAGGCCGCCAAATGGAATTACGCTGCCAAAAGCACCGCCCATGGCAAGACCAAAGACTCGGCAAACGGTCAAAACGCCCAGGCAGATCAGCGCTACCTCAGCGCCATAAAAAGCGGAGGTTTGGGGTTGATCCTCTTCAGACAAAACTGGCCCGAGGTCCGGATTCAGCCAGCAGCGTCCAAGCGTGTAGATCAGGTAAAGGGACGCCAGCAGGGCACCGGGAATAAAAGCTGCACGGAAGAGGTCAAGGGTTGAAACTTCCAGAACAGGTCCCATGACGATCAGCATAATCGAGGGCGGGATCAGAATGCCCAGTGTGCCGCCGGCGGTGATGGTTCCGGCCGCAAGCTTGACGTCATAGCCTGATCTGGTCATGGTCGCGCCAGCCATGATCCCAAGCAGGGTCACTGAAGCACCCACGATGCCAGTGGCTGCTGCAAAAATCGTGGATACGATCAGTACGGCGATGAACAACGCGCCGCGGACGCGCGACATGATCATCTGGATCGACGCAAACAGCCGGTCCATCAAGCCCGCCGCTTCCATTACGATCCCCATCAGGACAAAGAGCGGCACGGCCATGAGCTGATCGTTCAACATGGTGGAGTTTGTGTTCAGCGTCATCAACAGCGTGGTCAGCTTGAAGTTGGCGCCCCAGATACCGAAGACAAAGGCAAGAAAGATCAACGTGAACGCAATTGGAAAGCCGATAAAGATCACGAAGAGCATGGCTGTCAGCATGATCAATCCGATGGTAGCCTTGTCCATGTTCGGGCGGGCGGACATCATGTCGGAAAACCATTCGCCACCGGGGACCATGTCAGGTTGGAAGATAGCCAGAAAGATCCATAACAGTCCGATTATATAGGCAGGCAAGGCCCGCACGAACCAGCGCTCTCGCGCTTTACCCATCTTGTGAAATGCGCGGAAAATCTCAGGCAGGCCTTGCAGCATCAAGAGGAAGCCACCAACTGGCATCGCCAGGCGCGCGGGCCACAAAAGTGGTCCCCAGGCACTGTCGATCTGCATGGTTTCGCCCCTTGTAAAGGCAAGCCACCAGAAATCTGAGGCTACGATGGTGAAGATGATCATCGAAGGCATAAAGAACAAGAGGTACAGTGTTGCGTCCACTGTCGCCTGTGTTTTTGACGACCAATTTCGGTAGAGGAAGTCGGCACGGATATGAACCCCGCGCATTAAACCATAGCCTGCGGCCGCCATGAAGAGCACTCCGGCTATCATACGACTGGTGTCATACACCCAGAGCGTGGGGCCAAGTCCAAGGGTTTGGGCGAGATCTTCGAATCCGGCATTTTGCAGGATCGCAAAGGAGTTTCGAGAGAGAACTTCGAGCACCACTGCAATAATGAGCGGCACCATGAGCAGAGCAATAATCTGGCCTGCCCGGTAATTAATGACGTCAATCGCTGCGGTTATCGGGCGTTGCCAGGAAGTCATATCCTCTGGCGTTTCACCAGGGCGCTCGGCACGACGCTCCGCAATCAGCTCGTCCGCAATCTCCAGATCTTCTGGATTTACCTCTTCTTCAGCCATGCCCCTTCTCCCCTGTTATGTTTGTGCCCATTTTGGGCTCTAATTATTCAGGTAGGGCCAAGGCCCTTACAGAAACTTCGAAGCGAGGCCGCGATGGGCCTCGCAACGAAGTCTTTTTTTACTTCTTGAGTGTTTTTGCGTGTGCGTTACCCAGAGCTGCATTCGAAGTCTGTGCACCGGCCCAGAATGGAACCACGGTGTCGGCGAAATCCTTTTGCGACTGCCACACTTCTGCGAAGAATTTGTTGTCTTTCGCAGCGGCTTCGAGCAACTTTTTAGAGGCCGCCATGTACTCTGTGAAGTAATCCGCTGGAGTATCTTCCAGGATAACACCTTGATTATCTGTCAGATCTTTCAGTGCCTTACCGTTCTCAAAGATTCGGTAGGACATGGATTTTGACAGAGATGCGTTTGCCGCCACTTCCAGTGCTTTCTGTTCAAGCGGGCTCAGCGAGTCGTAGAAATCGCGATTCACATACATGTCCGCGTTCACGACTACCTGGTGCAGACCCTGGAGGTAGTAGTGCTTTAGCACTTTCTGGAAACCAAAGACGGAGTCTGGCTTGGGGCAGCACCACTCGGCTGCGTCGATCGTGCCTTTCTCCAGCGCTGGCAGGATGTCGCCGCCGCCCATAGCAACCGCTGGAACACCGATTTCAGCGTATGCGGCACCAACCATGCCCGGAGGTGCACGGAAGCGCATTTGACGGAAGTCATCCATTGACTTGATCGGCTTTGGAAACCAGCCGAGTGCCTCAGGGCCGACCGGCTGCAGCATGAATCCTTTGACGTTCACGCCCATTTCATCCCACAGGCGGTCATACAGCTCCTTGCCACCGCCGTACTGGAACCAGCTCAGGAACGCGATGTTATCGAGACCTACACCGGCACCCGCAATAGGCGCGCCAAACAGGTTAGCCGCAACGTGCTTGCCACCCCAATAGTGTGTCCAGGCAAAGCCACCTTCAACGAGCCCCGCGTCGACGGCATCCATGATGTCGCGTGGTCCAACAACAGCGCCTGCCGGCAGAACTTCGATGGTGAGCGAGCCACTGGTCAGCGCTGCGACATCGTTACCGAACTCCTTCAACATAACGACTTCGTCAGCTGAGCTGGGTAGCACCGACTGGATACGCAAGACCTTGCCCTTGTCTGCCGCCATGGCAGACGATGCCATAAAGGCCAAGGCTACTGCACTGGCAGCAATATATTTTAGTTTTTTCATGTCTACTCCTCAAAATTATAAGAAAGCCTTCGCCATGTTATGCGTCGCGAGGCTGAAGGCAGCGCCCCGGTGCTTATTGGGCCGACGGTCCGACCTTAGGTGAATGCCGAAAACCGACTAAACTCAGTTTAAATGAGACTCACGGTCTCAATCGTACAATTTTTTTCGATTGAGTAACAGACCTAAATACACATAAATTTCGTCTCAGCGCGTTATCACAAAGCCGAACCTGATGGCGCTATTTCAGAATAGAACCACCTGACAGATTCGCCAAAGAGCCTTAAACGAGAATATTTGTTCCTTTTTAGCACTATTTATTGTATCGTCGAATCCAAACATATAACGACAAGGGACTCGTGGATCAATTCGATTATATCGTCGTTGGCGCCGGATCGGCTGGCTGCGTGCTTGCCAATCGGTTGTCGGCAAATCCGGCGCACAAGGTGCTGTTACTCGAGGCTGGCGGTAAGGATTTAAGCCCGTGGCTGCACATTCCGGTCGGTTATTTCAAGACCATGCACAACCCGGCTTTCGACTGGTGTTACCTGACCGAACCCGATCCCGGCATTGCCAACCGCCAGCTGCAGTGGCCGCGCGGCAAGGTGCTCGGCGGTTCCAGCGCGCTCAACGGTTTACTCTACGTGCGTGGCCAGCCCGAGGACTACGATCGCTGGGTCGAGCTCGGCAACCCGGGATGGGCTTACGACGATGTGCTGCCGTACTTCAAAAAATCGGAAGACAATTCGCGCGGTGCCGATGCGTTTCACGCCGTCGGCGGGCCGCAAAAGGTTTCCGACCTGCGTCTGCGGCGCCCGATCGCCGAACATTTCATCCAGGCGGCCACCGAAATCGGCATTCCGCTGAACGAAGACTACAACGGCAGCCAGCAGGAGGGCGTCGGTTATTTCCAGCAAACCGCCTATAACGGGTTCCGCTGGAGCACCGCGAAAAGTTTCCTGCGCCCCGCCCGGAGCCGCGCCAATCTAAGCGTGGTGACCCGCGCCCAGGTTACCGACCTCGTCTTCGACCGCAAGCGCGTCGCCGGGGTCAACTACCGGCGCGGGCACGAACACAACACCGCGAACGCCAGCGCCGAGGTCATTCTCAGCGCCGGCGCGATCAATTCACCGCAAATCCTGCAGAATTCTGGCATCGGCGATCCGGCGTGGCTGCAGAAAGCCGGCATCGATACGCGCCACGCGCTGCCCGGCGTCGGCAAGAACCTGCAGGACCATTTGCAGATACGCCTGGTTTTCAAGACCAACAAGCACACCCTCAACGATGAATTGAACAACCTACTAAAACGCATGATGGTTGGCATACAGTACATGCTGACGCGCACCGGTCCGCTGACGCTGGCGGCGAGCCAGGTTGCGATCTTCACGCGCTCCAGCGAAGACGTCGAGCGTCCCGACATCCAGTTCCACATGCAGCCGCTTTCGGCCGACAAGCCTGGCGACGGCGTGCACCCGTTTTCGGCATTTACGTCGTCGGTATGCCAGCTGCGTCCTTTCAGCCGCGGCGAAGTCGTAGTCGAAACCAGCGATCCGATGGCCTACCCGAAAATTTACCCGAATTATTTATCTGACGAGCGCGACTGTGCGGTTGCGATCGGCGGCATCAAGGTCGCGCGCCGCATCGCCGAGGCGCCCGCCCTGCGTGATTGCGTCATCGACGAATACGTGCCGGGACGCGAATTTCAGAGCGATGAAGAATTGCTCGACGCCGCGCGCCGTTACAGTCAGACAATCTACCATCCAGCGGGTACCTGCAAGATGGGAAACGACGATGCGGCCGTGGTCGATCATCAACTGCGCGTGCATGGAGTCGAAGGCTTACGCGTCGCCGATGCGTCGATCATGCCGGAAATAGTGTCCGGCAATACCAACGCGCCAACAATCATGATTGCGGAGAAGGCAGCCGACATGATTCTGGGCAAAAAGTGTTAATCTGGCTGCAATACCGTCGGTATCGTCGGCGCCTCGGTGCGCCGACCATGCTGACCGAGTACCTGGTGGCGGTGAACCTACAGACCGCCTGGCTATCGCCGCCGGTGGCGCTATCCGCCTGTTTTTTGAAGGGGGTAGTGCCGAAATGGAATCTCAAGGACATCTATGGTGGCATGATGCGTTATGGGCGTGCAGTTGTTTTTTGGCCTGGGCCTGATCATTTCCTTTCCGCAGATCGCGTTGTGGCTGCCTGAATACCTTTACCCAACACTTTGATAGAGTGTTGATTAACTTAAAACTTTAAGAGTAATGATAAGAGTATGAGCATCGAGATTGTAAAGAAAGCCAGTAAAACCTCCGCTACCGGAGAAGATGACACGGCATTGATCGTGCGCAACATGTTGCAGGAGATCGAAGACGGTGGCGAGGCGAAGGCTCGTGAGTACGCGAAGAAACTTGATGGCTGGGATAAGGATATCGTTTTAAGTCGCGCCGAAATCGACGCGGCAAAGGCGCTGGTGCCGGAGCAGGCGCGGCGTGATATCGAGTTTGCACACGCGCGCGTCAAGGCTTTCGCCGAGGCGCAACTCGCCAGCATGAGCGACTTTGAAGTCGAGTTATCCCCCGGGCTGTTTGCCGGGCAGCGCCTGGTGCCGGTGAACACTGCGGGTTGTTACGTGCCCGGAGGGCGTTACGCGCATATTGCTTCGGCCATCATGAGCGTCACCACGGCACGCGTCGCCGGGGTAAAACAGGTTATCGCCTGCTCGCCGACGCACCCGGATCGCGGTGTGCATCCGGCTATTATTTACGCGGCGGATCTGGCCGGCGCCGATACCATACTCTCGCTTGGCGGCGTGCAGGGCATTGCGGCGATGGCCTTTGGTTTGTTTACCGGTCACCCAGCCGATATTCTGGTTGGCCCCGGTAACCGTTTTGTTGCCGAAGCCAAGCGAATTCTGTTCGGGCGTGTTGGTATCGATTTGTTTGCCGGGCCGACCGAAATCCTGGTGATTGCTGACGATAGCGCTGACGCGGAGATTGTCGCCTCGGATCTGGCCGGCCAGGCCGAGCATGGTCTCGATTCGCCCGCATGGCTGGTCACCACCTCTGCGTCGATGGCGCAGAAAGTCATTGAATTGATGCCAAAGTACATCGAGCGACTGGCTGAACCGAATCGCTCCACGGCCGAGGCCGCATGGCGAGACTACGGCGAAATCGTGGTCGTCGATACGCGTGAAGAAGCGGTGGAAGTGAGTGATCGTTACGCACCGGAGCATCTCGAAATTCAGTGCGAAGACCTCGACTGGTGGTTGCAGCATCTAAGCAACTACGGTTCGCTATTCCTCGGTGAAGAAACCACGGTCGCCTATGGTGACAAGTGCTCGGGTACCAATCACATTCTGCCCACCAAGGGTGCCGCTCGATATACCGGTGGCCTCAGTGTCAGCAAGTTTATCAAGGTGCTCACCTGGCAACGCATGACCGAAGAAGCCAATCGCGATGTGGGTGCGGTAACCGCCCGTATCTCGCGCTCGGAAGGTATGGAAGGGCATGCGCGTACTGGCGACGATCGGCTCTACAAGTACTTCCCCGACGAGGATTTCGATCTAGGTATAGAGTAAACTTCCGCTTTGTTTACTCTTCCTGACCAATGATTCTCGATCAATTCAAACTTGACGGCAAAACCGCTGTGGTTACCGGTGCGAGTTCCGGTATCGGCCGCGCCATGGCCGGATTTCTGGCGGAGGCCGGGGCGCAGGTAGTGCTGGTGGCACGCCGCGAGAGCGAATTGAACGTAGCCGTGAATGAGATTAACGTTGATCAGGGGAGAGCGGTTTATGTGGTTGCTGACCTCGGACAGCGCGAACGGCTCGGCGATATCGCCACGCAATGCAAGACTGCGGTTGATTCCGGTCGTATCGATATCGTCGTCAATGCGGCGGGTCTCAATCCGCGTCAACCGCCCGAATCGGTGACCCTTGAAAGTTGGGATGCGACACTCAATCTGAACCTTTCGGTACCTTTTTTCTTCACGCGTGAATTCGTGCCGCAAATGGCTGAACAGGGATATGGACGTGTGATTAATATCGCTTCTCTGCAATCGACGCGCGCCTTTAACAACGGCCTGCCCTACGGTGCATCCAAAGGCGGCGTTTGCCAGTTAACACGCGCCATGGCGGAAGCCTGGTCGCGCAATGGCATCTGCTGCAATGCACTTGCTCCGGGTTTCTTCCCGACCGAACTCACTGCCCCGGTTTTTGATGACCCGGTCAGTAGCGAGCGTTTCGCGCAACAGACCGCGATCGGGCGTAACGGTGAACTTGCGGATCTCGCCGGTGTCACCGTTTTCTTTGCAGCCGCGGCATCGGCTTATATAACCGGCCAGACGCTGGCCGTTGATGGAGGTTTTACCGCCAAATGAAAGCACTGGTTTACACCGCGAATGAAGAAATGACTTATCGCGAAGAACCCGAACCGCAGGCACAACCGGGTGAGGCGCTGATCGCCATCGAGTCGGTTGGTATTTGTGGATCGGATATGCACGCCTATCTCGGACACGATGAGCGACGCGTGCCGCCACTGATCCTCGGCCATGAAGCCGTCGGTACCGTGCTGGAAGGCACTGACCAGGGTCGGCGCGTGGTGCTGAACCCGTTAATCACCTGTGGTGTCTGCGACGATTGCCTGGGTGGACGCCAGAACCTTTGCGCGCAACGTGACCTGATCGGTATGTACCGCGCCGGAGCATTTGCCGAAAAGATCGCCATTCCCGAGCGTAACCTGATCACGGTGCCCGACGATATGCCGGGCGCGCACGCGGCCTTGACCGAACCGGGCGCAACCGGGCTGCACGCCGTGCTGCTGGCCGAACGCGTTATCAGTCGGCCGCTGAGTGAGTCGCGGGCACTGGTGATGGGGGCCGGTTCAGTGGGCTTGTTAACCGCACTGATCCTGCGCGACAAGGGTGTCGGTGAGATTGTGGTTGCCGAAACCAACCCCTTGCGTCGACAGTTGGTCGCAAAGCACTGCGACTTCACTTTGCTTGACCCGATACAGGAACAGGCTGCACCGCAGCATTTTGATTGTGTGTTTGATGCCGTCGGTGGCGGTGTCACGCGGGAACAGGCAATACTCGCCTGTCGCTCCGGCGGTGTCATCGTGCACATCGGCCTGATGGACAATAAAGGCTCGATGGACGTGCGCGCCATGACCCTGCGTGAAATAACCTTCATCGGCACCTATACCTATACGCCGGTCGATTTACGCGCCACGCTTAACAAGCTTTACAGTGGCGCGCTCGGCGATCTCGGCTGGATCGAACAGCGACCGCTATCGGCGGGCGGCGAAGCATTCAGCGAGTTGCTGCAGGGACGTTGCCCTGCGCCGAAGATCGTGTTGCAGACGGGTTAAGCTCATCGGTTAAATCGGCATCAGGTAAATCGATAGGTGTGATCGATTTTAATGGTTATCTTCGACCGGCTGTTTGCCCTAGCATGAGACTCTGTTGCCTCCAGAGTAATTCTATTGTTTGATCGAAGGCCTACCGGCCTGCAGGCGTTTTCGGGGCATGCGGGCGAGCCCATTGCGCGCCTGAATGCCTGCGAAGGGTTTGCGCGTTCTCTGCTGATGGGATT
>Ga0316189_10004270_pt1 | contig 13755 bp, 9 predicted proteins | sample LowCovwburrow_MG_FD_204930 | JGI IMG/M metagenome (GOLD analysis project Ga0316189, IMG submission 204930) | Coastal sediment microbial communities from Maine, United States - Lowes Cove worm burrow | ecosystem: Environmental > Aquatic > Marine > Coastal > Sediment | place: USA: Maine...
CTTGGCTACGTCCATTACAAGCTATCGAAACAGAAGACTCACTCCGCTTATTGGCTCCAAATGCCTATGTCCAAGCTTGGGTACAAGAACAATTAGAACACACTATTAATGACCTTGTCGCCAACCTCACCCACAATAAAATAAGTACCGCCCAAATCGAAGTTGGTAGCAACATCCCAGAAAAGACAACCGAAAAAAGCACGGTAAATAACACTCGGCGCAACACCGATAATAAAGGGCTAGGGCCCGCTCTAGGCAGCCCAATGAACCCCCTGTTTACGTTTGACTCTTTTGTCGAAGGTAAATCTAATCAAATTGCCCGCGCAGGTTCATTACATGTTGCCGAAGCACCCGGCACCAGTGGTTATAATCCCCTGTTCTTATATGGTGGTACAGGCTTAGGAAAAACGCATTTAATGCTGGCTGTTGGTAATCAAATCAAAAAGAATAATCCTAAAGCGCGCGTCATGTATTTATCCTCTGAGCGCTTTGTACAAGACATGATTACCTCATTACGTAATAATGTGATTGATCAATTTAAAGCCCATTACCGCAATGTCGATGCGCTGTTAATCGATGATATTCAGTTTTTTGCTAAAAAAGAGCGCTCCCAAGAAGAGTTCTTTTATACCTTCAACAATTTATTAGAAGGCCAACGTCAAATTATCTTAACCTGTGACCGGTTTCCGAAAGAAGTTGACAACCTCGATGAGCGCCTACAATCTCGGCTTGGTTGGGGGCTGACTATTGCTATTGAACCACCTGAGCTTGAGACACGCGTTGCCATCTTAATCAAAAAAGCGCAGCAAAATTTAATTGTGCTACCTGAAGACGTCGCTTTCTTTATCGCCAAACGCATTCGCTCAAATGTCCGTGATCTAGAAGGGGCCCTACAACGCGTCCTCGCCTACTCTCGATTTACTAAACAACCGTTATCGATTGACATGGCACAAGAAGCCCTCAAAGACTTACTTGCGCTACATCAGAAACTCGTCACCTTAGAAAGCATCCAAAAGACCGTTGCAGAATATTTTAAAATGCGCGTCTCAGATTTACTATCAAAGAAACGGACGCGATCTATAGCTAGGCCAAGACAGCTTGCCATGGCGCTTGCCAAAGAACTCACCAACCATAGCCTGCCTGAAATTGGCGAAGCTTTTGGTGGCCGAGATCACACAACGGTATTACATGCTTGTCGTAAAGTAGCAGAACTACTTGAAACTGATAGCCGTATCGCCGAAGATCACCGTAATTTATTTAGAACTTTATCCAGCTAACGAGAGAATGATCATGCAGTTTACCGTCAGCCAAGAAACTATTGTCCGACCATTGCAATTGGTATGTAGCATCGTCGAACGTCGAGCAACCCTGCCCATTTTATCCACTATTTTACTCCGAACCCATGGCAAACAATTGACCATGACCAGTACCGATATGGAGTTAGAAATGATTGCGACACTCCCTGTCGTTGTTGAACAAGAAGGCCAAACGACTGTTTCTGCCCGTAAATTTCTTGATATTTGTCGTGCCTTACCTGCCAATGCCACGATTAGTTTCCAGGCTCAAGACAATAAAGCTCTGGTCAAAGCCGGTAAGAGTCGTTTTTCTTTATCTACCCTACCTAGCGAAGACTTCCCAGATAGTGAAGGTGCTAACTATATTGATGAAATCAGTCTGCCGCAGTCTGCACTCAAATCATTATTAGACGAAACCAGCTTTGCCATGGCGAGCCAAGATGTGCGCTATTATCTCAATGGCTTACTACTAGAACGTGAAGAAACCACTTTGCGTGCTATTGCAACCGATGGCCATCGCTTAGCCTTGGGTAGTCTAAGCACATCAACTAAAGTGGCTGAGAAAAACAATATCATTGTGCCACGCAAAGCTATTTTAGAGTTAGGTCGTCTACTCAATGATAGCGATGAAAACGTCACGGTTGCTTTTAGCAATCAACAAATTAAAGTCGAGTTACCCGACTTACATTTCACTTCTAAACTCATTGATGGTCAATTCCCCAATTATCAACGTGTGTTACCACTAGGGGGAGATAAAGTGGTCATTGCTGAACGGGATCAACTCAAACAAGCCTTATCACGTGCCGCTATCCTATCAAGCGACAAACATCGTAGTGTCCGTATCAACTTGGACACCGACTTGTTTAAAGCCACTGTCGTCAACCAAGAGCAAGAGTCTGCCGAAGAAGAAATCAGTGTCGACTATAAGGGCAGCCCGCTTGAGATCGCCTTTAATAATGCTTATTTACTGGATCTGCTCAACGCCATGCCCGATGAAAAGGTCAAAATGATCTTCAGTGATGACAATAGCAGCGTATTAATTACCCCGTTTGACGAAAAATTAGACCGACAATATGTTGTGATGCCAATGCGCTTATAAGCTTAGTGTTTCAGCTCGCCCATGACCACACGATGATCAGATACTTTTTGTACGACATCCGAGTAATAATCACTTCGAAACGCATCAATAACACGGTCAATATCCGCTTGCTCGACATCACTGCCCTGCAATACTTGCTCAGACAACCTTAGACTTGTTTCCAAGGTTTCTGATATCGCCGTACTCGCCCCTTGCGTAATCAACACTGCACAATGCTGCCTATCTTTAGCACGGGCATGAATCGGTAACCCTGGGTAATATTGCCTCACTAAAGGCAACATACGGTCGAAATGCTCGGGATCGTCCATTGCGACCACAATCATCTTGGCTTTCGCCGCCCCTGCCGCTTGCAATACCTTAACGTTACTGGCATCGCCGTAAAATACTGGGAAGCCTTGCGCTCTTGCCGCTTTGACGCGGTTCTGACTCATATCTATGCCAACATACTGCACATTCGCTGCATCCAAAACGGCACCAATACGTGCGCCCACTCGGCCAAAACCAGCCAGAATGATATGGCCCTCATTATTTTCCTCAAACAGAGTATAAGGCTCGCCATCTTGGTCAGGATCTGGCGCATAGAAATGGTTCAACAAGAGATTCATCCCTTTCACCGCAAAGGGTGTTAACACCATCGTTAATGCAATCACCAAAGTCATCATATTGCTTAACTGCGTATCTAGCACACCTGACATTGTTGCAAAACCAAACATCACAAAACCAAATTCACCACTTTGTGACAGTAATACCGCAGTCTGAGCAGAAACATCATGCCGAGCACCAGACATCCTCGCTAGAATATAAACTATAAGGCCCTTGATAAACATCAAACCCAACGTCAGACCGATAATGACACCCAATTGCTCCCACAATAAAGCGAAATCAATTCCCATCCCTACCGTCATAAAGAACAGTCCGAGGAGAATACCCCTAAACGGTAAAATATCAGCCTCAATCTGATGCCGATAATGAGATTCAGCCAGCATTGTTCCAGCCAAGAAAGCACCTAATGCCATCGAAAAGCCTATGCTTTCCATAATCCACGCCATGCCTAACACCAATAAAACGGCTAAAGCGACAAAAACGTCGGGATCTTGGCTAGCCACAATCTTAGCTAAAATGGGATTGAGTAAGTAATGACCCGCTACTAACAAAGCAATAATAGTCAACACGGCATAAGTAAAACTAAAAGTCGCGTCAGTTGTGCCAACATCACCGCCAGCAAACATGGATACCAAAGCCAATAAAGGCACCACCGATAAATCTTGTAATAACAAGACAGAAAACGACATTTGACCCATTAAGGTCGAAATACCGCCACGCTCAGCTAATAGTTTTAAACAGAATGCCGTTGAGGACAGTGCTAAGCCAAAACCGATAATGATGGCTGCTTGCTGTGAAACACCAAAAGACAGTGCAAGGCTGTAAATCACGCCAGCAGTGATCAATAATTGTCCGAGCCCTAGCCCAAGAACCAGTTTACGCATTTGCCATAGCTTGTCTGGCTTAAGCTCAATACCTAAGACAAATAACAGGAAAATAACGCCAAACTCACCTAAATGGCGAATTTCTTCAACTTCTGAAATCAGCCCAAAACCCCAAGGCCCTAGCAAAACACCTGCGGCTAAATAGCCAAGAATAGCCCCTAAACGAATAGCATGGAAAAAAGGAACCACAATAACCGTCGCCAGTAATAAGGCTAAGATATCAACTAAATAAGGTGTCCCTGCTTCTCCCATAATTCATCTATTCTACATAGGCTCAACGAATCGCTTCATGTTGCGACAACATTAAGGCTAAACCATTTTGATAGGCCTCAGAAACTTGCATGGTATTGCCCCCTTCTAGGGCCAACACCTCGGCTAATTCTTGATAAGTTTCGCCCCGTGGCCCATGTGTAATACTGGCCCGCAAAACACCTTCTGCCTTAGCCCACAGTTTATTCGCTTTCAACAAACGGCCCACTGTCAATAGTAACCAAGGATTATCAGGATGCTGTTTCAACCATTGCTCAGCTCTCGCTAATTGTGCAGCCAAATCATCAAGCTGAATTAGACCATATTGATAGACCAGTTGATCACTCCAACCATTATTCATAAAAGCTTCGATCAACGGACCGCCTTCTTTGCCTCGACCCTGCTGATTTAGGCCTATCACATAGGCATTTAGCATCGCTTCCGAATGACGAATTTTTGTCGGCGCTTTTAGCCAAATATCACTCACCCGCTCCCAGTCTTGTTTGGCTATCGCCGCTTCCAACTGACCCACAGTCGCATCTGTTGACAATGATTTCACGTCTGATGAAGCAAGCACATGACGTTTTCGTAAATCGGGCAACACATCCTGTACACCCTGCCATTCATTCATATCTGAATACAGTTGTTGCAATAACTGCAACACATAAGGGTGTTTGGGAGACACTTCTCGTAAATGTTGTAATGTGGCTAAGGCTTGTTCTTTTTGATCGGCCGCCAATTGTAACTCGGCTTGCACAACGCCAACAGCAATATCAGCGCCATCTGTCGTTTCATGTGCTAAGCGTAAGTAATTATCTCTACGCTCTGCCGCATGCTGTTTTTGGGCTGCTCTTGCTGCTGCAAGGTAATGTAATAACGGTGTTTCACTATGCCGGGCATAACGCATTAATAAACGTTCTGCCTCAGCCCAACGCCCTTCCTCTAAGGTAATCAAACCACGCGTTAAGGTTTTATTAGCCCGCCCTATTCGTTTAGTCGCTTGCCAATTCGATAATTTCCCTGGCGTTTGTTTCAACAACACCAGACTTCTCAAACCAATATAGCCTGTAACCACTAACAAAACAAAGGCAACAGCAAAAACCATCACTGAGGTCTCAAGACTCCAGCCCTGATATTGAAATAATACATAGCCGGGTTCAAACTCAGCTAGCCATATCAAACCACCGCCAATGATCAGTGCAATCGCAATAATGATCAATAATTTCATTCTTGATCACCCTTTTCTTTCAGCCATGCCAAAGACCCTGAAATATCCGGTATTGTCACCGTGATTTTCTTAGCATTCAGTGCTTTAACGCTGGCTAAAACCCCATCACGTTCTTCACCAATAAAATACTGTTCCAACCATTTTTCTGCTGCCGTTAAACTATCGTGATAAATCACTTCTCGGCCAGCCAATAATGCCGTTCTCGCCGTTTCGAGTTTTAAATGTAGATTTTGATATAAAAAGAACCGTTCTTCGGGCACTAATACCGCTGCCGCCCCATCTTTTTGATGACGAATAGTCACTAATGAGCGAACCGAATCCCAAGCAGCCACCAAGGCCGCCTTCCAATCCTCAGGCATCGCAGATTCACCCTCAGGTTCGGCTCCTGCCTCCGAAATAGCGGGCGCCATTAACACTTGTAAATTTTCGAGCTGATTGATAATGCTCTGTAGCCGTACTGCTATACCGTCAATATCCACTTTAGCAACTGAAGCGAGCGCCAATTGTTCATCTGATAGCAAAGCCCGCAAGCGATACAAACGTGGATCTGCCAAGGCTTTCAACTTTTCATCAGCCAAAGCCAAAGCCATTCTGGCTCCTTCGCTATCAGCCGCTAATAATACCCGCTGGTTCGCTGTTTGCAGTAAGAATTCAACCTCTGACATCGCCCAAACGCGCTTAACATCATCATTCGTCATATCCTGAATTTTAACGACTTCAGCAATTTTCTCTGCCAAGCTCACATCGGTGGTGTTAAGGTTTTCCAATAATTGCGTTGTACTCGCCGATCCTTCCGTCATGGTTTGATTTAGCTGGGACAATTTGCCATCAAATTGCTGTTCAGCTGCCTCAACCTGCTCTGCCATATTGGTTATGGTTATCTTCTGCTGCTCAATAAGCCAATAAAGCCCCGCAGCCAAAATTAACAAAATGACGATAGCAAGCCATAATAATATAGGTTTCGAGGGTTTAGCTTCATCTTTAACCTCGCCTTTAACCTCGTCTTTAACAACTGCGTTCTCAACCGTTACCGGTGCCTTTTTCTTGTTTGCATTCTGCCTACTAGCTCTATTCGCCATTATTTTGTCCTATCTTAATCATTTGATGCACTAGCGCAGTATCACTCACATCATCCGTTACAGCAATATGCTGGAAACCTAATTCCTCTGCAAACTGCCTAATTCGCTCACTGACAACCAGCAATACTTTTTGTTTAATCTCAGCATTACCGACTATTTGACACAAATTCTCAAGCCCAGCCACACTGGTAATAACAATAATATCTGCTGTCAAAGCCTGAGCAACTTCCTCAGCAGTATAGTCTGGCAAACAGCGTCGATAGACCTCTAGATACTCGATTCTAGCACCTCTGGCCTTCAAGGTATCGGCCAACAACTCGCGGCCTGTTTCTCCTCGCACTATCAAAACAGCTTGCCCCGCTACTGACTTCATTGCTGCTAATGCTAATAAACTCTCACTCCCCGCAGGGGCTGGCGCTTGAATATCAACACGCAAACCTTTTTCAACCATACATCGGGCGGTTGCCGCACCCACCGCAACTAACCGTGTTGTTGGCGATAATAACGCCGGCATCTCTGCCACAAAACAAGCGACCGCATTTCGACTTACAAACACAATCATATCTTGTTTTTCAAAAGCTATTTTAGGCCATACTTCAGCCTTGATCGGCACAATCTCAATGACGGACATTGACACCACTTTAGCGCCCAACCCAGCCAACCTCTCTGCTAATTTTTTAGCCTGTGGCTCGGGCCGTGTTACTAAAATGGTAGACCCTAGCAATGGTGGCCTATTCTCCATATACCTCAGCCAAGATTTCATCCGCACCTTGAGACAATAAATTTTCTGCTATCGCTTCCCCTAAGGCCTCAGCATCTTCTACTCTTGCCCGCGCATCGGCATACAGCATACGGCTGCCATCAGGACGACCCACCAAGCCGCGCAACCAAACTTCATCATGATCAATTAAGGCAAAGCCGGCAATCGGTACTTGACAGCCACCCGCCAAGCGCCTATTCATTGCGCGTTCTGCGGATACCACGATCCAAGTCCGAGGACAGCGTAATGGGGCTAATAATGCATTCACTTCAGCATCGTCAATACGGGTCTCAATGCCCACCGCACCTTGTCCAACAGCCGGTAAGCTTTGTTCAGGCGTCAGGGCTTCACGAATACGATCTTCAAAGCCCAGCCGCTTTAAGCCTGCTGATGCAAGGATAATGGCATCAAACTGTCCCTCATCCAACTTCGCCAATCGTGTATTGACATTACCTCGTAAAGGCAACACCTCAAGATCAGGCCGGTGACCCCGTAACTGACACTCACGTCTTAGGCTCGATGTGCCCACCTTAGAACCTGCGGGTAGCGCATCCAATGATGCAAACGTATTCGATACAAACGCATCACGCGGATCTTCCCGTTGGCAAATAACTGGCAAATGTAAACCTTCAGGAAAGGCCATCGGCACATCTTTCATCGAATGCACAGCAATATCTGCATCGCCCGCCAGCATGCCTTGTTCAAGCTCCTTAACGAATAATCCCTTGCCGCCCACTTTAGCCAATGGCGTATCGAGGATTTTATCGCCTTGTGTACTCATCCGAATAAATTCAACATCAAGATCTGGGTGTAATTCAATCAAGCTATCTCTGACAAACTCAGCTTGCCACATCGCCAACGGACTCTTTCGAGTGGCAATCTTTATTGTTCTCTTTGTCATGTCTATTTAATACTCGTTTAATCTAGTTAAGTTGCAGTCTAACAGCCACAAACAGACTGTCATAGACAGTGAGTCCCGCAATGAGAAATGTGAATGTGTATTACGCGTTATAATACCGGCTTTGTCGAAACGTCTAAAGACTTAAACCATGACTACACCTAGTAAAAAACTTTCATCCGCGCGCCTAACGCAGCCAACCAACGCCTTTGTCGAAGTATTCACTGCATCCGTTCAATTTGATCAGCGTTTATATAAACAAGACATTGCTGGCTCTGTCGCCCACGCCACCATGCTGGCAAGTGTCGATATTTTAACCCAAGATGAATGCGACCAAATCATCAACGGTCTCAATATGATCCACGATGAAATCGCCAACGGCGAATTTGAATGGTCTATCGCGCAAGAAGATGTCCATATGAACATCGAAGCGAGGCTTATTGCCTTGATCGGCGACGTCGGTAAAAAGCTCCATACTGGCCGCTCTCGCAATGACCAAGTCGCGACCGACATCAGATTATATTTACGTGACATGACGACACCGATCGCACAACAACTCGATCGATTGCGCCTAGCACTACTGGAGGTTGCAGAACGCGAAGCAGACACTATCATGCCTGGTTTTACCCATCTGCAAACAGCACAACCCGTGACCTTCGGACACCACATGATGGCTTGGTATGAAATGCTATGTCGCGATGCCGAACGTTTAAACGATTGTGCCAAAAGAGTTAACTCCCTGCCATTAGGTGCTGCAGCGTTGGCCGGCACTACTTTCGCGATTGATCGTGAACTCACCGCTGAATTACTCGGTTTTGATCGTATTTGCCAGAATTCACTCGATGCTGTCAGCGATCGTGACTTTGCTATTGAATTTAATAGCTTTGCATCAATACTGATGATGCACCTTTCTCGCTTTTCAGAAGAGCTGGTTATTTGGTCATCCGCCCAATTCGATTTCGTCGACCTCGGTGATGCGTTCTGCACTGGCTCATCTATCATGCCGCAAAAGAAAAACCCTGATGTTCCCGAACTTGTTCGTGGTAAAACCGGCCGAGTTTTTGGCAATTTATTCAACCTGTTAACCTTAATGAAAAGTCAGCCTTTGGCTTATAACAAGGATAATCAGGAAGACAAAGAACCCTTATTCGACACCATCGACACCTTATTAGGCTCCTTACGCGTCTATGCCGATATGATGACAGCGATAACCGTCAAACCTGACAATATGCGTCAAGCTGCTTTGCGAGGTTATGCAACGGCAACAGACTTAGCTGACTACTTAGTCCGTAAAGGCGTCCCCTTTCGTGATGCCCATGAAGTGGTTGGGCTGTCTGTAGCCTATGGTGTTGAGCATCAGAAAGACTTATCCGAACTCACATTGGGTGAATTACAGACCTTTTCGGATCACATCAGTGATGATGTATTTGAAGTATTAACACTTGAAGGCTCTGTTGCCGCCCGTGGCCATCTTGGTGGCACAGCACCTAATCAAGTCAGAGCTGCCATCGCTAAAGCCCGTGAGACCATCAAGGCTTAATCAACGCCCCCTCATCCAGACATAAAAAAACCCAGCCTAGACATACTCTCTAGGCTGGGTTTTTTAAATAGCTCGGCCTAAATATAACGGCCTAGCAGACTCAAGTGTGAATTATAAATCAACACCTAAGGCCTTAATGGTTTCCATATTGATATATCTATCAACCGGTAAACCTTCATCACGTTGGAAAGCGTTAATCGCACCGATTGTCTCAGCGCCAATCACACCATCAACCGCGCCCGGCTTATAGTCGCGTTGTAATAATGCACGTTGAATATCACCAATTGTGCTGGTAGTCATATTCGTTTTACATAAAATAGAACGCCATTCCATAAAGCCCTCTGTTTCTAACTCTTGTGACACAATAGTCTTATGTTCCGCCGGAATTTCTGTTCTCACTTCCTGAGCATCTTCGACTAGTTTTGTGACTTCGACCGTTTTATAAACAGCTGGGATTTCAACACGGTGTGAACTAGCAGGGGTATCAACTACAGTCGTTGTCACTGTTTCATACACAGCTGGCTTTTCAGTTAAACAAATTTGATTGCCCGTCCGAGTTTGTTTCGGATGGTGTGTGTTATGAACTTCATGCCAAACAAACGACACATCGGACACTTTCTTCTCAACCCGAACCGTGTCATATTCCGCTGGAATCTCTGTTTTAATCGCTTCTGCACCTGAAACAAGTTCACGTACTTTAACCGTTTTATATACCGCAGGAATGGTGACTGTTTCCGTCCTAGCTGGTGAAGCTAAAATACGACGTGAAACTGTTTTATAGGTTGCTGGCACTTCAACTAAACACATAATTTCACCTGTGGCTTCATCAATTTTTTGAATCGGTCCTGTGCCTTTTTTCCAGATGGTATGTGCTGCTACATCAACGGCTTGCTCTGTTGCGGTTTCATAAACAGCAGGCAATGTTGTAAGCGCTGTTGATGCCTCTTTAACCAAGACTTGTTTCTCTACCCAACGATATTGTGGTTCCGCAACAGAAACAGATTCTGAAGCTTCTCTAAGTAATACCGTCTCATTTTGGTATTCATATTTTGCTGGCATGTAATGTTCGTGGAAACACATGCCCGGTGTGGCGGCATCTAAATCTATACCGCCATTGGCAGCAGCATGTAATAATTCTTGGCTTGCTGGTGCTGCATTACCTAGCGCTGTACGCCAAAGTCTAGACGCTTCAGCGACTAACTTTTGCTCTGAGTGCGTTTTGTAGGTGGCAGGCATCGTTTCAATTCTGTAATCAGCATCACTGACTAAGACTTGTTCTGTCACCGTTTCATATCGTGCCGGAATAATCGTCACATTTTCGCTGGCTTCTTTAGCCAATACCGTCTGTGACACTGTTTTAAATTGTGGCTCTACCCAAACACGGGCATAACACTCACCCGATTTGGCATCCACGGGTAATAAATCTGTTTCTGCTATGCCCATACGCTGCATAGCCGCAATATCAGATTCTTTACGTGCTAATTCATTTTCGCGTTTTTCCAATGCTGCATTTCTAGCGTCGAGTGCTTGTTGTTGTGCGCTCGCCCCCATCTCACTCGAAGGCGATTGAGCAGCACAGCCCACCAGTAGAGAGAGTCCCGCCACAACAAACATTGGACGCGTCACTTTATATATCTTCATAGTCTATTCCTTTAAAAAATTGATTTTGTCTCACTAAACCAAACCCACATCTCAGCGAGTTTAAATTGCCTTACCAGGGCACCAATGTTTAATGCTCGTAATTCGACGTCAGCTAGGATACTTCACACAAACTGAACTGTTGCTGAACCATAGCTGAATAAATATCTAATAAAACACTATCGCCAGTCGCATCAAAGCCAGTATAACTGAATCTTTAGTTTCTCTGTTGAAAACGCAGCCGAGTGCCCCCATTTACTATCACAACTCACTATTAACGACTTAAATTGGCTCCCATGGAATATAAAGACTATTACAAAGTGCTCGGCGTCTCACGTGACGTCTCTCAAGACGATCTCAAAAAAGCCTATCGTAAGCTCGCACGCAAATACCATCCAGACGTCAGTAAAGAAGCCAATGCTGAAGCAAAATTCAAGGAAGTTGGTGAAGCTTATGAAGCGTTAAAAGATCCTGAAAAACGCGCCCAATATGATCAGTTTGGTAGTGGTTATCAGCACGGTCAATCCTTCAACCCACCGCCAGGTTGGGGCCAAGGTGGTGCAGGTATGGGAGGAGGTCAAGGCCAAAATTTCAGTAGCTTTTTTGAAAGCATGTTCAGTGGTGGTGGCGGTATGGGCGGTGGCGATAATTTCTTCGCTCAAGGTGAAGACGTTAATGCCAAAATTACCATTAGCTTAGAAGATGCCTTTCATGGCGCTCAAAAGAGTATCAGGCGTCCTGGTGGTGCTAATCAAACAGGGACTATTAACGTCAAGATCCCTGCTGGCATTACTAACGGCAAGAAAATACGACTGGCAGGACAAGGTAAAGCAGGACAGGGCAATCAAGCCGGTGACTTATTTTTAGAAATTAATATTGCCAACCATCCACACTATCAACTCGATGATAATAATCTCTCACTCAATCTACCGATTTCGCCGTGGGAAGCCGCACTAGGGGCAAAAATCACGGTGCCTACATTGGCTGGAAAAATCAGTCTAACCATCCCATCGGGTGCAAAAAGTGGTCAGAAAATGCGCCTAAAAGGCCGTGGGCTGCCCAGTAAGACCCCGGGCGATCAAATTATTATTTTACAAATCATGACCCCGCCGGCAGACAATGCTAAAGCACAACAACTTTACCAACAGATGGCAGAAGAATTAAACTTCAACCCAAGACAAGAATTGGAAGCACTACTAAACACATAGAAGAATAAGGTATCGCATGACGAATATAAAAACGGCCTTAATTTGGGTCGCAACATTGAGTCTCGTTCTACAAGTTGCTAACGCGGCATTGCCAGCAAGTTGGTTTGGCAATAATGGCGAATTGCCCACATTAGCGCCCATGATCGATCAATCGAAACCCGCTGTCGTCAATATCGCCACCCAAAGCCAGATCCCTATTCAGGACAACCCACTACTCAATGACCCTTTCTTCCGGCATTTTTTTAATATCCCACAACAACAGCAACCCCGCCATAGAACACGACAAAGTTTAGGGTCAGGGGTTATTTTTGACGCCAAAAAGGGCTTAGTATTAACCAATAACCATGTAATACAACGCGCTGATGAAATTACCGTTTCATTAGCCGATGGTCGAAGCTTTCAAGCCGAATTAGTTGGCAGCGATCCCGCCACTGATGTCGCACTGATCAGAATTCCTGCTGAAAAGCTCACCGCTTTACCGCTAGCCAACTCCGATAAACTACGCGTCGGTGACTTTGTGGTCGCCATCGGTAACCCTTTTGGCCTAGGTCAAACGGTCACTTCCGGCATTGTTAGCGCCTTAGGCCGAAGCGGTCTCGGTATTGAAGGTTACGAGAACTTCATTCAAACCGATGCCTCTATTAACCCCGGTAACTCAGGTGGCGCCTTAGTCAATTTACATGGTGAACTGGTCGGTATCAACACCGCTATCTTTTCGCCAGGTCAACGCGGCGGTAATATCGGGATTGGCTTTGCTATTCCCAGTAATATGGTGAAACAGATCAGCGACCAACTGATCGAATTTGGTGAAGTGCGCCGCGCCTATTTAGGCGTTCAAATGCAAGATATCAATGACGAATTGGCGCAAGCCTTCAATATTTCACCTGGCCAAGGCGCCGTTGTCACCCGTGTTCAACAAGATTCAGCCGCTGATGAAGCTGGCGTGAAAATTGGCGATATCATCACAGCAATTGATGGTAGAAAACTCAGTAATGCTGATAACCTACGTAACACCATTGGCTTACTGATGGTCGGGCAATCTATCGAGATTGAAATCCTTCGCAACGGTAAAAAGAAAAAACTACGTGCCACCGTCAAAGAAATCCAAAAACAAGTCGAACAAAATCCTGTCCATCCTAAACTGGCTGGTGCCTCCTTCGGTAATATCGAGCCGTCATCACCTTACTATGGCAAAATTGCCGGCGTGATGGTCTACTCTGTCAAACCTAATAGTCCTTCGTGGAATGCCGGCTTACGCACCAATGACATCATCA
>Ga0316189_10004271_pt1 | contig 13755 bp, 19 predicted proteins | sample LowCovwburrow_MG_FD_204930 | JGI IMG/M metagenome (GOLD analysis project Ga0316189, IMG submission 204930) | Coastal sediment microbial communities from Maine, United States - Lowes Cove worm burrow | ecosystem: Environmental > Aquatic > Marine > Coastal > Sediment | place: USA: Maine...
ATTGTAATGCAGCATGCCCGCAATGTCATCGCACTGAAGCACAAGGACTTACCAAGCAAGCTTGGCTTCCACTCATTCAATGGTCATTAGCCGATTTCAAGCGAAAATTTCCGCCTGAGTCAATCAAGTATTATGATCAATTTGAATTTTGTGGTACTTGGGGTGATCCACTTATGTGTAAGGACATCTTTAAAATTGTCGAATATGTTCTTTCTACTGATTTAGGGGTTAAAGTACAACTCAATACCAATGGCTCTCTAAGAAATCCTGATTGGTGGTGGAATTTCGGTGTAATGGGTGGAGATAGATTAGAGGTAATCTTCGATATTGATGGCATCGATCAAGCAATGCACGAACGCTATCGTCAAAACACAGACCTCAATCTTATCAAAGACAATGTCGAATCATTCTGTACTACACCAGCCAGAGCAGCAGTCTCGACTATAGTTTTCCGGCACAATGAAAATTATGTTGACGATATTGAAAAGATGATTCGTGATTGGGGCGTAACTGGTGGTCACTTTCCAATCGAATCAAACAGGTTCTATCATGGACCATCATTTTCGTTTGCCTCAGCTAACGGTCATCGAATACTTCTAGAGCAAACGACACAAGATAACAATAGTTTTCATAATTACCCCGTAAAGGATCACCGATGGCGAAAAAAATTCGATGCGAGTGGGCGAACAAACAACGCTTTGTAACTAATCCTGATGGTCAAATCTGGCCTTGCTGTTATTTTGCAAATCTTGATTTTTATCTTAAGAACAACCCAACACCATTTCAAGGACATGTAAATCAATCAAAGCATCCAGTCTATCAAGCTTATGATTCAGATCGTGACAGGTATAATGCTAACAACCACCCTCCTCATGAAATCCTACAAGATGAATGGTTTTCTAAGACTCTTCCCGAATCATGGGAAGGGACCGATTCTGACCGCCCTTTTCTCTGTATCAAGCACTGTGAAGTAGATGACCTGTAAAGCACCGTTCAACAACATGTACTTCAATGTGCATGGTTCAGTCAGTCCTTGTTGGTTGACAGTTGGTTTCATTGACAAGTGGTCTGAAACCCGTTCTATTCATGACATTTGGTTTGGCCCAGAATTTAGCAAAATCCGCATCAATCTTTTGAATAAAGTATTCAAAAATAAATGTCTCGTCTGTAAGAAAGATATGGATGAAGGTGTGGTTCCATTAGCTGAAGCCTATGAGCAATTTCCGACGAATTATTATCCATCTCTTATGGAACTCGAGCTTTCAAATCAGTGTAACTTAGAATGCATCATGTGTTCCGGTGAATTGAGTTCAGGAATCAGAAAGAATCGTGACAAACTTCCACCACTCTTAATGGCATATGGTGATAAATTCGTGGATGAACTACGTGAATTTGTACCACACCTCACTGAGCTTCGACTTAATGGTGGTGAACCATTCGCCCAGAGGATTGTCCTAGATATTTGTGATATGGTTGCAGAGGTTAACCCAACGCTGAAAATTACTGTTGCAACCAACGGTACGATCATGAACAAACGGGTTCGACACATCCTAGATAACAACAACATTCATATCAACCTATCCATTGATTCCTTAGATCGTGATCGCTATGCCGAAATTCGAGTCAATGGTAATCTTGATAACGTCATGACCAATTTTGAAATCTTCAATAGTTATTGCAAGAAATTTGATCGTTCATTATGTGTCATGGTGAATCCAATGTCAAATAATTGGAAGGAGATGGGCGGCTTTGTTCGTTGGACACACGCCCGAAGAGTTGGATTACATTTCAATACCATTCGATATCCAAAACATCTTTCGTTATGGAATCAATCGCCAGAATTCCTTCAAGAGGTTTATGACCATATGACGTATGAGCGGTCATTACTGAATGAGTACAAACCCAATCTTTACAAGTTTGATAATCTTATTCATCAGGTAAAAAATTGGTATTTAGATACACAAATTAGTGTACAAGACGGCCCCGATAGTGTAGTATAAACTATCAGATACAAAAGGATACGATTATGAGCGACGAAGAAAACTCCTCAGCAGCACGTATGCTCGGCTGGGTCATAATCGTTACAATCGTAGGCTACTTCGGAGTGATTATTGCTTACGCCTTATAGGGTTTTGGTTCCCTTCTTTCCTTTCCTTTCCTTTCTCAGGGAACCATAGGGTAGGGCTTCGGTCCTACCCACTTTACTGTGTACATTCACATCAAAGTATGATAGAATAGCTTATATGCAATGGAAAGGTCTGTAAATGGCACGAATGCTCAAGCCCCGCAAAAAAATCAAAAAGACATATTCACGCCGCCTCCATACTGGATGGGCCGCATGTCCAACCGACACCTTTTGGAAATTCAAGGATTACGCTCGCTGCGAACTTGATAAGAAGGAAGTTGGCAAAACCATCAAAGCTTATATCCGTGAGAACTTCAAAGGCGATGAGAAGAAAATCATGCTTGAAGCACCGGATTGGGCATTCACTTCCCCCTTTCACATCGCCGCTTCAATGGAATGGACCAAGCTTGAGTTCGAATTCCCACGTAAGTGGAATGCAAAAACTGCATACGAGAAATTTTTCATAGAGCTAAAGCGCCTCGGCCAAAAAGCAATCGATTCCAAGGTTGAAGAGACTGTTGATGGCGCTGCACCAGTGAAACGTACCATTGCTGACATCGTCAAGGAACGCACAAGCGATTTTATTGGTGGTGTTGAAAATGTTCTTGATGGTTTCTTTGACGGTACTCTCACTGACATCAAATCGTATTCTGCTTACGATGAGCTCAAAAAGATTGATGCTCCATATAACATGGCCAAGGGCGTGTACGACTACTACAAACCTATCCTTGAAGAAGCCGAAGAGATCGTCACCGCCAAACCAACTACACAACTTGGTGAAGCCTACTCTGATTGGCGACCCGTTACCAAGCGTCGTTACCGTGATCTCTTGAAGTCCATCGTGGCTGAAGCAGACCGCTACATGCTTTCGAAGAAGGCTGTACGTAAGACCCGTGTTGCAAAACCTAAAGCTGCTGACAAGCAAGTGCAACACATGAAATATCTGAAAGATTCGGCCGAGTTTAAACTCACGTCGATCAACCCCGCCCTTATTGTAGGTGCACAGCGATTGTACACCTTTAACATCAAGTCTCGGGTCCTGACTGAATACTTATGTGCTTCGGTTAAAGGATTTGAGGTCAAAGGTTCAACTATTCAATTCATGAATGAGGTCGACTCACGTCAAGTGAAGCTTCGTAACCCCGATGATGTATTGCCAGTTGTCCTCAAGAAGCTACCAAATATGGTAGATAAAGAATGGCAGAAACTAACAACCAAGACGAGCGTTCCAAATGCTCGCGTCAACAAGGATACACTTATCCTTCGAGTACTGGACAAGTAACAGCCCCGACCGATAAGGTCATTTGCCCACATTGTAAAACACCACAGCTCACCTATCGCGAATATGCGATGGGTGACAGTGAACTTTGGCCTACCGGCACAGAGCGACTTTGCGAACACAATTGTAAAGGCTCAAAAATAATCACAAAAAATTTGAAACGAATCACTCACGGAGTATAAATACAGATGCCAGACTTTCTAACGAAGGCCAAGTTTTCTCGTAAGGTTACTGAAGAGGTATCCCAAAAGAAACTTTCATATATGGACGCTGTCATCCATATTTGTGAAGAGCACACGATCGATCCAGGAGACGTGAAGAAATTCTTGTCAAATGCGATCAAAGAAAAAATTGAGGCAGAAGCACGATCACTCCACTTCCTTCCAAAAGAGGGAAATGAGTTGCCAGTGTCTTGATTAATAACACGCAAACAACGTCATATAACGTAAACAAGGAACTATCTACGTATGTCATTCGCATCCCTTAAAAAGAACCGCAAAGGTTCTATCGATAAGCTTCAGCAAGCCGCTAAAGAAGCTACAACCAAAAAATCCTATGCCGACGACCGAATCTGGAAGCCAGCCCGCGACAAAGCAGGCAATGGTTACGCAGTCATTCGTTTTCTCCCAGCACCTGAAGGTAACCCAACACCATGGGTTGAGTACTATGACCACGGCTTTAAAGGCCCAACTGGTCAATGGTACATTGAAAAGTCTCTTACAACTCTCGGTCAGGACGACCCAGTTGGTGAGCTGAATTCCAAACTTTGGAACCAAGAAGAAGGTGATAACACACCAGGCAAGAAGCAGGCACGTGATCAAAAACGTCGTCGTAACTTCGTATCCAACGTCTACATCGTGAAAGATGCCGCAAACCCACAGAACGAAGGTAAGGTTATGCTTTACAAGTTCGGTAAGCGTATCTTTGACAAGATCATGGATGCAATGCAGCCACAATTCCAAGACGAAGAGCGGGTAAACCCATTCGACTTCTGGGACGGTGCAGACTTCAAAATCAAAATCCGTAAGGGTGATGGTGGCTGGCCGAACTACGACAAGTCAGAGTTTGCTGACCCTAAAGCAATCTTTGATGACGACGCAGAAATCGAAGAAGTTTTCAACAAGCTTTACGATCTTCGTGAGTTCACCGATGCTGACACATTCAAGTCATACGACGAATTGAAGTCTAAGCTTGAGCGCGTTCTTGGCATTACAACTGGTGATAACCGTGCGCCAACACTTGCAGAGGAAGCTCAACTTGATGAGTCTGAGGATGCACCGTCTATGAAGCGTGACGAGCCAAAAGCTCCAGTTTCAGATGGTGATGACGATGACGACGAGTCACTCGACTACTTCTCCAAGCTTGCCGAAGAAGACTAATTCCTGATAATTCCTCTTAGACTATAAATACATACGTCTAAGAGGAGACCTATCATGGAAAAAGTCATGGCATGGGTTACGGCTAACCCAATCAAAGTCGGCATCGCAGTTGGTGTAGTAATTATTCTCGTACTAGCTGCTTAAATCAACTCAAAGTTAATGAGTAAATGGGACCTTCACGGGTCCCATTTTTTATTGTGGAGCGAACTCATTAAACGGTGATGGGAATGCAGAAATCGACGTGTTATTTGTCTGAGATTGTGATGACGTGGTCGGTGCAACGATAGTAATGTTTGCGGCCGCGGCCTGGTTGACCGATCTCTCTGCCGATAATTCAGCTAATGTTTCTGATCGTCGATTGATTTGAGCTTCAAGTCTACTAATACGATCATTGCTTTCTAATACCTGAGCATTGATTCGTGAGTCGGCACGGTCTGCCATTTCCCCAGCACCAGAAAATGGTCGTCCTCCGCCGAACAGTTCGATTTCCCCTTTACCCATCATCCAGTTATCAAATGGGATAGCCACACGTGGAATTTGAAAATCAAGCATACGACCAATAAGTGACAGAAGTTTATCAGGAATGCTCTTGATGAAATCACCCACCTTAATCATACCAATATCTACACGGTCCATAACATTGTCGAAACGCATTTTCATTCGGCTTGCAAAAGAACCAATTTCTCCAAATACATCTGAAACCCAACCTACAGCATTACCTAAACCGGCCATGGTGTCGGCCTTGATTTCATCAAACTTTTGTGCAAAATGCGCACCGATAATGTGTAAGTCTTTACCAAGTCTAGAGGCCCATGTTTCACCATCGCCAAATTCCATACCAAAGGCATTACCAACACGGGTAATGAGACTATCTAAACTGTTGTACATCGCAGTCCCGAGGCCACCGACTAAGGTAGTCAAACCAGCCCATACACCATCTTCAAGCCAAGCATCGATCGATGCTGCAATGTCACCGATCAAGTCTGAAATAACATTGATTTGATCTACCAAGATGTGTTCCATCATTGGATCAAAAACATTAGTGAACCAATTTACGGCAGTAGCCCAATAGCCACTGATAGTTGAAATGCTTGCTTCCATTATTGGTGAGTGTAGAAACCCATCGAAAGCTGTCTTTAACCTTTCCCAAGTTGGCAACACGTTATCATTCCATGTTGCACGAATACCTTCAATAGCTTCTACGAAAGCAGGATTATCACCAATATCCTTGAATACTTGCCACGCTGCCATAAGCGCCAGAACCCATGGTGATTTCGTCAAAAAGAATCGACCAATAGCCAACAGTGGCTTAAGTAAATTAGCCGAGATAGCAACGCCAATCGGTGTAAGGATTTTGATAACCCGCGCCGCTAATGTACCAAGGAAAGTACCACGAAGAATTGTGCCAAGCATATTTCCAGATTCAGCATTATCTGGTGCCGAATTGTTATTAGCCGCTGCCCGTGAAAATGAAGTTTTCCCTTCGCGCCGTGCTTCTTCAGCATTTAGAGCATCTTCACTAAATTTCCTATCGAACATCTTAAAGGTTCGCGCCATTACGTCGTTGAGGTCATTAACTGCCTCATTGGTTTTTTCCACCCGGCTGGTGGTGTTTTCACCAACATCGCGAACCTGTGTTAGGTGTTCGACTACATCATTTAGTGTTTTATCTGCCATGTTTTTGTGCTTCTATTTTGGCTCGTTCGTTCTCATCTTTGATATGTTGAATCAAAAGTGTAACGTAAATTTCTCTCTCCCACGGCATCATATTCTCTAATTCAGTCAACGAATATTTGTGCACTTGCACGAGTTGAAAATTAGTACGATAGTAGTTTGCCAGTGACTCATGGGAAAGAGCTACTAGAAAAAATCGTTGATGCCCTGTAGGTTGTAGTTATTATGTTCACCACATTTCTGACAGTCGAATTCGACCTCATGTTTTAATTGTGGCATTGCTTCGACGTATTCGGTCAACATTTTGTATTGATCGGCTGTGAGTGATTCAAGAAATGCCAGAATTTCTTCGGCTGGCTGATCCTTAATAATGAAGTTCTCTTCTTCAGTTTGAATAGCTTCAATGCATTTAGCAATCATGCTGAAAGCCATATCAGTTTGGCTTTCACTGGTAGCATCACGAATCATTTCCTGATATGTAGGCCACTTCATCTTGAGCGCAATTTCATCAGTGAGCTTAATCTTAGCACCTGGCTTTGAATCAACCTTGATCTCGACGTCATCGATCTCGAATGTAACTTCGTTTTGATGTTCACATGATTTGCATGTAAAAACAAGTGGTGCTCGTTCACCGACCGACTTCGAACGAATCTTCAAGAAGAGATATTCAAGATCGAATGTTGTAAGCTTCTTCGAATCAAATTCATCCGTAATACACGCCACAACGGTGTCATAAATAGATTGAAGAATTTGTTGTGGGTCTTTCGACTCCATTGCGAGTAGGAGAACCTTCTCTTCTTTCACGAGGTATGGCCGGAACTTGACATTCTTAGCCATTGATGGGATATTCACCTCGTATTTTGGTAGTGTGTTTAGTACTGGCAAAGCCATTGTATAATCCTATTTAGTTGCGAAGCAGGAGGTCTTCAAGGAAGTCCTGGGCTACGTCAGAAATCGCGTCACGAATAACGTTGTTACGTCTCCAGCGGGTGTAAGACAACGTGACCGAAACTTCGATCGGCTGTCCGTTTTCATTTGAAAAGTCAATGTTTAAAACTTGAGTCGGAAAGGCATCCTCAAGTTGAACCGAATAAACCACCTTATGTTGGTGATCTAGTTGTTGAATGATTACGTTTTTGGCGTACTCATCCTTATAACGCACCTCATGAGTATCTTGATCCATGGCATAGAACTGCCAATCTTCGAAGTACTTACGAGCTGTGTAGTTATTGAGACCCATGAAGGTCAGAGACACATCATCGTTTGCGTAACCATAAGCAATCTTTTGGTTAACCGCACCAACTGTGCGGTCATGAGTAAGAAGTTGTCTTCCAGGCATTGATGCTGATTTGCACAAAACATTGAGTGACTGCGGTGTCGCAACACTCAATCCGTTTTGATTTAAGAACAATGATGGAATGACCGGAAGAATAACACGATAGAGGTTGCCTTTGGCAATACCGCCACCACTTGAAATTTCTCCCTTTATCTGTTCGATTGAATAAGTCATTTGAGCGACTGCCTTGAGAATTTGTAGACGTCTCGAGCAGATGCTTTCTGCCAATCAGCCGCTGGTAAGAACGTAGCAATTTCCCATTCCTTAGCCGGAATGAGAGCGAAACGAGATCGAACGTGCTTAGTTAGGTAATGCTTAAAGCACGGCTGGAATTCTTTGAGTTTCGAAGAACCCTTCAGAAGAGAGTACGACATCTTGAATTTGGTCGTCTCATCGTAGTGCTTGTTGTTTGTGATGTTCATAAGCTCATCTAAGAACCGTGCACGAACAAGTGGCGGCAGATAATGAAGATTGAGAGCATGAAAACCGCCTTTGGCCGGACCGACAATGATTCCAAGCGGGAATCCGTCATAGTAAGGTAGCGTTGCTTTATGCTTAGGATCGTAGAACCAGAAGAACATTGAACCAACAATCTGACGATTCTTGAGATCAAGTGCATCATCCTTCATGAGGTTGTTACGATTCAAACGACGAATATCATGAGCACGCTTCCGGAACCAATCCATAGACTCTTTGGTCTTTGGGGTAATTCCAGCACGAAATGCTTCCTTCTCCAGCTGCCCGAAGAGGTTTGAGGTCTTACGATTGACCGGTTGTGTATTAGGGATTCTAGCCATACGTATATTTATAGGCCCGGGGTGTAATTTGTTGTGTACAATTCTTCTCAAATGTAGTAGTATAGTATCATAAGCAATGGAAAGGTCAGAAAAAATGACAGTTTACGTATACCAGATCATGATCGGCGACAAAAAGTACGACGAAGTGAATGCAAAAGGTTGGGATGGCGTTACATGGGGTAGCGACTACCACAATATCACGTGGGACCCAGCAAAGAATGATGACATCGACGGTCTCATCGATCGTGTTGTTGACCACGGTTTGGTTCAGCACACAATGACAATCGATTCAGACGACCTCGACGAAATCTTCGCTTGCGGTAACGGTCACGGCGATCTATCAAAGGTTACAACCCACCGCGATTGTAAGTCAATCTCAGTTGGTGACATCATCGTTGATACAAACACCAACCTGGGTCACATGGTCGGAATGTTCGGCTTCATTCCAGTATCAGTTCAGAAAATCAAAGAGATGCAGTGCAAGGTAACAACTTCACTTCGCATGGGAGAGCCCGCATGAAACTGAAATCAGCTACTCAAGATGACCTGAGCGAAGCTGTCGCCTGGTTAATGGCAGCCGATGGGTTCGGCGTTCGCGGCGGAGACATCGAAGTGTTAATCGACTTCGATGATATCGGTCCGTACACCCCAAATTCTATCACCCACAAAGTGGCAGAAGCCGATCAATATCCGGAAGATTTCAGCATGCCTGAAGGTTTTGAATTCTTGGAGATCAGCGAATGATTTTGGCAATTTTTCAATTGGCTGGCGGTGTGTTTTTAACAACATTTTCGTTTATGATGCACACGAAAAACTTTAGATCAGCTTTGCTGTTTAAAATTCTTCCGTTTTGGTTCGGTGCAGTAATGCTTTATACCGCCGGCAAAATGTTGGCAATCATTTAAGTTAGGAAAAGTAATGCTCCCACCTCTCATTGACATGACATTCAAATTTGGTATGGGTTGTTTGACCTATTGGCTGGTATCATTGACCGGTGCACCACTTGGTGTAGTTGTATCAGCAACTGCGGTAATGGTAACATCCAGTTGGTTACGAATTAGTTTCCGGTAGGAAATTTCTTGTAAGGCTTCGGTGCAATCTTAAGACCTTTACCTCGCGGCGAAGCAGTCTTAAGTTTGCCCGGTGGCTTACCCATTGGCTTGAATGCCTTCTTAAGAATACCCATACGCTGAAGGGTGTGCTCAGTCCAAATCTCAAAGGTCCATTTACGATCTTTACAATACTTTCGGGCAGCATCCCACTTATTCTGGTTCTTGACATAAGTCATTGACTCTTCGAGATATCGCTTGGTCTTACGAGACGGTTTTACCGGCGGCGCAGTCTCCTTGTCAGGCTTGATCTCAACCAGAATCGTCTTACCACTTTTGAATGTGATCTTTAAATCTGGAAAATAGCGGTGACCACGCTTGTCAACTGCATAGTAATATGGGATGATAACCTCTTCAGAACTCCAATGTTTGATGTCCGAACGTCTATCACACCACTCAAATGCGTGTTTCTCCCACGAAGAACGATAAACTACCTTATCTGGGTCACCGGCGTACTTTTGTCTGTTCTTTACTTTGTATTGACCTGAATGGGCCATATAAATACCTCTAAGAGATTTAGACTATTTATAGGAACATCATGACCCAAAGGTTTCAGTTTCCACTGACAGATCGTGACAGATATGCTGGCAAGGTCACATTCCAAGCGTTCGAAACAATCCCACCTACTATCAGAGCTGTGGGTGGCACCGATGTTGACACCGATTCAATTGATCCGGCGAACGCAGAGGCTGTCGATGGATTGGCTTCTACTATTCAATCAGGTCTTGATCGAGTTCGATTTGAAGGTCGTGAACAGATTCGCCAACGTGATCGGTGTTCGTTATTCCTTCCACAGGGTATCACATTCCAGGATGGTGTTGTCTTTGATGAATTTGCTCTTGGTCGTGTAGGTGGGGCTACCGAGGCTGCAATCGCAAATGGTGGATCAGTTCTTGCTGCTGCCGGGGCAGGTCTACAACAAAACATTAATGCACTTACTGACATCTTTCAGAATACACCAACCGGTGACGTTGCTCGCCTTGCTGCTGCAAGAGTATCAAAGGTAGCCGGCGGCGGTGTTCAAGGTGGTGTTCAATCAGCCCTCCGTGTTACAACCAACCCAAACAAACGACTCCTTTTCAAGGAAGTCAACATTCGTGAATTCTCATTCAATTTTAAACTTGCACCGACATCACAGAATGAAGCTGAAGAGATCACAAAGATTATTAAATTCTTCCGAACAGAACTCTATCCTGACGACTCAATCCGGGTGAATACCAACGGCGTTTCAATTCCGATTGGTTACAACTTTCCTAATCAGTTCATCATTACATTCAAACATGGTGAACGCAACGTCGCTCACCGCATTCTTCCGGCATATCTTGTCTCAATGCAAACTACGTATAACCCAACCGGAATGGGATTCTTCCGTGACGGTAACTTCACTGAAACTGAAATTACTCTGAACTTCCGTGAATCACGCACCCTATCTAAGCGTGAAGTAAGAGATGAGAACTACTAATGTCCTATTTCCAAAATGTCAAATTTGTTCCATATCGTTTCGGTACTTCTGAAGAGTTTACACTTCATCAGAATCTTACAGCGTATGTAGACCTGATCGACCAGGTACGTGATAACAACGCCTTCTATCAGACCTATACAATTCTAGACGGTGATCGGCCTGATGTGCTGTCCCAAAAGCTTTACAATTCATCGAAATATTACTGGACTTTCTTTCTTCTCAATGATTTGATTCGAGAACGCGGTTGGCCTTTGACGATTCAAGGTGCTGTTGCGCTTGCGCAGAAGGAACGAACCAATACGGTTCTAACTACTCTCGATGATTTAACCGGAGTGTTAAAGGTTGGCGCGACCGTAAATGGTAACACATCGTCCGCAGTTGGTACAGTGACTCGTCGACGCCTAGATCTTGGTCAGATCTTCGTGAAGACTGATGACACCTTTCTGTCTGGTGAAACCGTTACAAGCGAAGAGGATGGTATCTTTAACACCATCACCCTCTCTGGTGCGACCCATGAATACAACGCGACATGGCAATATGTTAATGACGACCAAGAGCAAGTTGACATTGATCCATCTATTGGACCAGGTGCTGAATTAACTCCGGTGACATACACTGACAGATACATAGCAGAGAATGATGAATTGAAACAAATCATCGTCATTAAACCAGATGCGGTTGGTGCAGTGTTCGAGCAGTTCCAAGCAGCGAGAAATTAATGGCTGAACTTACATCGTCGTCAGCATATGACGTGAAAATTGAATCAGTCATTCTTGATACCGATAGACTTCAAGAAGACTATGAAATCTCACCGATCGTTTCAGAGATTAACATCTTTGAGAACGTCGATTTGCCATACCTGACAGGCAACATTCTAATTTCAGACACGACTCAACTCTTCACCCGAGTTGGATTTCAAGGAACTGAGCGTATCACTATGACTCTTCGTATTAACGGAGATGATACCGCCAAACCAATTACCAAGACATTCATTGTCACAGACGTAAAGGTTGTTCCGGCACAAGACACTGCCGAGGTGATGCTCTTAAATTTGATTGAGGATCATGCATTCCTTGACCGGTTGGTAACAGTGTCAAAAGCCTATGATGGTAAACCTGAAATCATCACGGCAAAAATCCTAAAGGATGGATTAGGCCGTGACGTAGAAGTACCGAAGGATTTTGTTGGGTCAGCATCTTCGTCGATGAGAGTTGTTGTACCAAATATGTCACCATTAAACGCAGCACGATGGATGAAAGACCGTATCGTGTCTACTAATGGCATGCCATTCTTTCTCTATTCAACTCTTAATGGCCCCAATCTTTTCTTGACCGATCTTGAATACATGCTGGCCGAGAATCCAATCAATCAGACTAGACCATATGCTTATGGCCAAGCCTTCAACAGATGGTCAGCATCACGCACCGTCCTAGATCAAGCCCGTAATATTGAATCATACTCACTCCCAAAGTCTGAAAACATGTATGGGCTTGCAGCATCCGGCGTTTTAAATTCCACATATGAATTTGTTGACACTGTAAAGAAACGTGATGCTCGTTTTTCTTCAGTCAAAGTATCGATGGAAGATGTACTTGATCGCATGGTGTCATCCGGAATTATTACAGACGACCAACGAGGCCCGATTTATGATAGTCAATTCACGATCAATGACAAAACCATCGCTGAATACAACCCATCGGTTCTAACACAAATTACACCATCAAACACATTTACAGGTCATGCAAATTATTACGAATCAGAAGACATTGAACAACAGAAGCTGAAATCCATTGCACGAGCTTTACGTTATTATTTGTTGAAATCACCGATCGAAATCTCTATGCCAGGATTTGATTATCTTGGTCGTGGTGATAATAGCACCATTGGCCGCCAAATTTCGGTCAACTTTCTGAAGAACGATCCAAACATTCTACTAGGCGATGCCGAAGCACTTGACAAGAAGCGCTCAGGCAAATATCTTATCTACGCATGCCGTCATATCATTCGACCTGAAAAGTATATGGTCACCATGGCCTGTGTCAAACTGGCGAATCAACAAAATGGCTGATAGAATCTATCCACATGAATTTTACGGTGACAATGTCCGATGGTTTATCGGTGTCGTAGAAGATAACAATGATCCATTAAGGCTCGGCCGTGTTCGTGTCCGAATTCGTGGTATCCACACTGCAACACAAGACGATATCCAAACTAGTGATCTACCATGGTCACAGGCTTTACTTCCAACAACCGAAGGCGGTGTTTCAGGTATTGGCCGATCACCAGCACTTCAACCTGGCGCTGAAGTTTTTGGTATCTTTTTAGACGGTCGGGGCTCACAATTGCCTATCGTGTTTGGTTCAATGCCAAACATCGAGTATTCTTCATCGGTTCAAGATGATACTGAAGGTGCCGATCCGCGGGTCAGATCAAGCGCTGGCCCATCCAATACTCCACCTGGTGCTGGTACAACCGGTGCCCGTAATGGTTCTGAACCACTTAGCGATGAAGCATTCGGTGCCGAAGGTAACACAAACCCAGAGATTGCATTCAACTTCTTTGTGGCATATGGATTTACACCAGAACAATCAGCC
>Ga0316189_10004272_pt1 | contig 13754 bp, 12 predicted proteins | sample LowCovwburrow_MG_FD_204930 | JGI IMG/M metagenome (GOLD analysis project Ga0316189, IMG submission 204930) | Coastal sediment microbial communities from Maine, United States - Lowes Cove worm burrow | ecosystem: Environmental > Aquatic > Marine > Coastal > Sediment | place: USA: Maine...
GCGTTCCGCCCACTCGTCGCCGGGCACTACGAATCCGTGCTTCTCACACTGTCGCTTCAATGCTTGGATGTGCCGCTCTTCGGATTCCACGATGTTGACGAAGGGGCGCACCTCGCCAAACGCCTCAAGCACTGCGCGATACGCAGCTCGCGCATGGTACTCGTCATCGAGCGCTGCCCGTAACGCTTCCTCCAGAGACATGCCCATCTGACGTCGTCCTAGATCGAGCATGCCTCGGGCCCATGTCCTTCACAAGGCTTCCTCACGGGGCGAGTGCCAGACGCAACAGCCAGAGCAGTCCAAGCCCAGCCACGAAGCATAGGAAATAGATGATGTTCGTGAAGAGGTCTCTGTGCTTGTTGACTTCAGGAACCAGATCGGAAGCTCCAATGTAGATGAAGTTTCCCGCAGCAAAGGGGACGAGAAAGGAGATCTCGAACTTCGGGAAGGCCATCCATGCGGTGATACCGCCAACCAGGAATGTGAGGCCCGAGACCAAATTGAACAGCAGGGCCTTGCGTCTGCCCCATCCGCCATGAATCAGCACACCGAAGTCACCGAGCTCTTGCGGGATTTCGTGTGCGGCTGCGGCAAGCCAAGCTGCGATCCCGAGTCGCACATCCGTGAGAAACAATGCTCCGACGCCCAGGCCGCCTAGGAAATTGTGCAGGCCGTCTCCGACCAAGATCAAGTAAGTCAGCGGCTCCTTGCAGTCCGAAGCAGCTCGATGGCAATGGTGCCAGTGTAGGAACTGCTCGAGGGCAAAGAACGCGGTGAACCCGGCCAATGTCCACACGTACATCGATACAGGGTCGGCGATGCTCTGCGACGCGGCTGGGAGCATGTGGAAAAACGCGCCTCCCAGGAGCGAACCGGCCGCAAAAGCGACGAGAGGCATGACGATTCGATCGAGCGTGGACTTCTTCAGAAGAAGCGTGAAGCTCCCCACCAGTGCGATCGCGCTCATTCCGAGGCCGCTAGCAACGATCCAAGCGAGTACCGTCATCTCCTCATCTCGCGGAATCTCCTAGCTGTGGCGCGGTTCTCGTGCCGACGCTAGCGAACGGACGAGACGCGAGGATATCACCAACGCACTCGAGGACGAGGCTTCACAATCACGGCCCTCACAGTCGTGAAGTCGGCGCTCCTTTACGTCGGCATTGTGTTCGGAGGCAGATTCTTCGGAGTCATCGGCACTCTGTGGGTCGTGCCCCTCGTAGGCGTGATGTGGGCCGAGCGATTGGAAGCGCCGCTCATGCTTGCGGTGATAGTCCTCGCCGCACGCTCGGTCGTCAGGAGCTTCGAGCTGGCCTCGAGGCCGGTCGCGCTCGTCGTAGGCGTCCCAAATGACTCCGAGTTGGAACCAAGTGGTGGGGTTGCTCACGGATTGGGATCGGCTCCGGAGGCTGCTGGTGTCAGTCGAGAGCGCGGCCACTGGCGACGACGCGATCGGTAAATTTGCCGACGTCGCCACGGGGCTTCACGCGAACACTGGCACCGAGGGCCCGCCGACAATATGCGGCGACACAGCGGCTGCGTGGAGAATTACGTATAGACTCCCAGAAAAGCTGGTGAGATAGTCATTTTTTCTGATGCGTGGGGCGGCAGGCGTGATGCACCGTCTCCGACAGAAGGAAGGGTATCATCATGAAAACCGGGATTATCATTGCAATGGCCTCGCTGGCTTTGGCCGTTTTTGCTGTTCCAGACGCACTGGGCAAATCAGGGCCAGACCTCGAGATGAGGCTCGCCGGGAGCAACTTCATCACTAGCAGTGGCGACGACGGGAGGCCCACGCCGCTCGGCCAAGTCTCCACCTCGATGCAGAGCGGAATCTCGAAAGGGTCCGGGAGTGCGATTTTCACGGCGCAAACCATCATCGAGGCCGCGGGACTGGATGATCGCTGCTCGCCCTTGTTGGGAGCCGACCTAAGCACGACGATCGTCTTGACGTACAATGACGGGTCGATTCTTTCCCTGGTGACAGCACCAGGCAGCTTTTACTGCACTGACGGCTCGGTCTTCTTGGTTGATTTTGCGGGCACCGTCGCAGGAGGCGAGGGTCGATTTGAAGGCGCGACCGGCACCTGGGCAGGCACCGCCGAGAGCCTGCCGACCGCTCGCGTGACAGCGGAGGTCAGCGTAGACCTCGACTGACCGCTGATCCAGAACGACTGGAGATCGGGCCACCCAACAGGCAGCCCCCCGGCGAAAACGATCGACCGGGGGGTTCGCCAATTGTGAAGCTTCACATGGAAAGGCCCCGAGACCATTCGTGATCTCGGGGCCGGGGTTCCTCGTCACTCCGAGTTGGAGCCACGTGGTAGGGTTCCTTCCAGAATGGGAGGGGCTTCGGAGGTTGGCGGCGTGAAGGCGCGCCTTCTCAGTCCTCGCCCCAGAGTCCGGACTCCTTGAGCAGCTCGATATCCAGGAGATCCTTGGGGCGGCCGGATGCTTTCTTGGTCGCAACGAAATCTGGGAGCCCGATGAAGCGCAGGTCGATTCCACCGAGGCTCTCTTTTAGCGCCCCCGCGTACGCACGCTCGAACCACACGCCATCGATGTAGTTCATGATGTCGATTCGGAGAGGCGGAAGACCCAGTGACGCCATCCGGGGAGTCTTTGTGAAGGCGTCGGCCGACTCCCTAGCAAGTTTCGGGTAGCCGAATTGGTCGCGGGCTCGTGCGACTCGCTCGGCATTCTCCGCCCTGGGCTCGATGAGAATATCGATGTCTTGCGATGCACGAGGCCGTCCGTGGGCGGCCATCGCGTACGCACCCAGGATGACGAACTTAGCGTCGTGGCGCTGGAGTAAGCTCAAAAACTCGAGCCATTCGTTTGGAAACTCCACCGTAGCCCTCGTACACGCGCTTGCGGATTTGTTCCATCGCAGCAATCCGCTCGGCGATGGGTCGAGTCAGCCAGTAGCGGCCTTCATCGAGCGCGGCTTGCTTTGGCGTCGTCCACTTCGCGTCCGCCATGCGGTCAGTCTGGCACGCCGGCAAAAGGAAAATGCCCCGCCGAAGCCGGTGTTGGTAGCCCCGGATAAAGAAAGGCCCCGAGACCATTCCCGATCTCGGAGCCGGCGTCCCCACGGGGGTTTGAACCCCGGTTACTGGCGTGAAAGGCCAGGGTCCTGGGCCACTAGACGATGGGGACAATAAGCAAGTGAGGCTTGCGCCTCGTGGTGGGCCGTCAGGGACTCGAACCCTGGACCGTCGGATTAAAAGTCCGCTGCTCTACCAACTGAGCTAACAGCCCGACGAGAGGCCCGGAGCTGTCTAACATGCGGATCCCGGGGGTCAAGCCAGTCCTCGAACCCCCCACCTGGCACCCGAATCGGCTCCTGTGGGCAGAGCCCTCGGCTCCGTTTCCGCTCTCGGACGAAACACCGTCAAATCCGCCTGGGAATCGCGGGCTCGAGTCAGTCGAAGAGCAGCACGATGTAGGCAGCAAAGAGGATCAAGTGGATCACGCCCTGCATCACGTTGCTTCGGCCTCCGCTCAAATTGATGAACGAAACAAACAGGGTGAGGCAGAGCATGAGCGTTTCCACGGGGCTCAGGCCCAGGACGACCTCGTTCTTGGTCACGATTCCAATGACCAGGACCGCGGGGACGGTGAGCCCAATCGTGGCAAGCGCGGAGCCGAGCGAAATGTTGATCGAGCGCTGGAGCTGATTCGCGAGCGCCGCCCGGAGCGCGGTAATCAGCTCGGGCGCCAGGACTAGGACAGCCACGACGAGGCCTCCAAAGGCGGCGGGGGCGCCGACTTCCGCAATTCCGAAATCGATGATGACGGCGAGCTTCTTCGAGAGCAGGACGATCGGGATCATGTACCCGAAGAGCATCGCCACGTGAAACGGAAGCGAGTGAATCGCTGCGCCTTCGCGCTCGTGATCAGGGGGCTCCTCGCCGGACCAACTCGCGCGCTCTGGCGCGGTGAAGTACTCCCGATGGCGAACGGTCTGCATGGCGAGGAAGACGCCGTAGAGCCCCAAGGTGACCACGACGAGAAACTCGGACTGGGGGACCGTGAATGAGGGGTCGGGCGTCGACTGTGTGAAGTTCGGAAGGATGAGCGACAGGACGGCAAGCGGCGTGAGCACCGCGAGGAACGCGTTTGCCCCCTGGAGGTTGAAGCTCTGCTCGACGTGCCGGAACCCTCCTAGGAGCAGCGATAGCCCGACCATGCCGTTCAGGACGATCATGAGAACCGAGAACATCATGTCGCGACCGAGGGTGGGGTTCTCGCTGCCGGTCAACATCACGGCGGAGATGAGCGCCACCTCGATGGTGATGACGGAGAGCGTGAGAATGAGCGTCCCGTACGGCTCACCGAGCTTCGCAGCGAGCGCTTCGGCATGACGGACGACGCCGAAAGACCCCCACATCATGACGCCGAAGATCCACGCGAAGAGGAATGCGCCCTGCAGATCGGAGCTCAGCTCGCCAAGCCAGCTCTCGCCGAAGCGCATGAAGGCCAGTGCGGTGGCAATCGCCGCGAAGAGCCCCATCTCTGCCCGTAAATGCTGCCACCAACGCTTGCTGAATGAGTCAACGGTCACTTCATCGGCTCACGGTGCTGGCGGGCAAAAGCGCCCAAACTCAGTTGGTGTCAACGGCCTGCCGAGCTCGGCCTTGTTTGGCGGCGCGGTGTCTTCGCCGGTTTGCCAGAGATCGGGGCCCACCTCGAACAGTACGAGATTTCCAGGCGGTTCCTGACAACCGCTACCTGGGCCTTCAGCCCACTCGACGAAGTCGACCGCAAAGCGATCTTGGTAGTCGGCAGGCAAGGGAATCAGCCCGTCGATGGGATTCACCAGCGTCTCCCCGTTGAACTCGATGAGCTTGAGCTTCGGGTCGCCCGCCTCGAGGATCGCGTCGCAGTTGGCGGCCCCGTGGCAGTACGCGCATCCGTCGAGGTCGCCAGGAAAAGCCGCTCCGGGCACCCCCGGCGTGTTCACGATCTCGTCGATCGCCGTCTGGGTCACCGTGTGGGCGTAGTAGGGCGCGAACACGGCAAAGGTCTTCTTCGGATCGAAGAATTGGTCGACACAGGGGGCAGGGTTCTCGTCCCGGTCGCAGTTGTATTTGACCGTGGTCATCGAGGCTGGGTGGTAGACCTCGTTGCCGTCTCCGTTCTTGTCCCACTTCATGACGAACTTCCAATCGAGGACCTCGCCGCTCTGGCACTCCTCTTGGTTGTCGAGGTAGTCGTCGAGGTGGCAGTTCACACAGGAGGTGGCGTTCTCCGCGTGGCAGAGCGTGCAGTCGACCGCCGCGTGCATCATTGCGTGGTAGTCGTCATCCGGCGGCTCCGGTGCGCCATCGACGCCCTCAACATGGCAGGTCTCGCATCGCGCCTCGACCGCGCCGGGGCGGAGCTTGCTGTCGTACTCCGTACCGTTGCCATGGACGTCGTTCGACTTGTGGCATCCGGCGCATGAGTAAGTCCCGCCGTGAACGTCCATGGCCTGCAATGCCAGCGCCGCTTCGCTCCCGCGGCCGTGGCATCCGAGGCAGGTGTCCGACTGGAGATGCTTCGGAGGGTCGCTTCCCGGTTCATGGCAATCGGCGCAGCTGGGTATGTCACTCGCGGCGCCGTCGCTCGGGTTGTGGCACTTCCGGCAGAAGAACCTGCCCGGGTCGACGTCGATCAGCGCCTCCATGCCGCCGTTGGCTCGGGCGAACCAATAGACCATGCCGACGCGCGTGTTGTGAAGGCTCGTCTCGAAGTCGGCGCGAATGCCGGCCGCGCCGCCTTGTCCCCCCATTCCCCCGGTTCCGCCGTCACCCGCTTGGCCGCCAACGCCAGCGGTTCCACCCGTTCCGGCGGAGCCTCCGCTGCCGCCCGCGCTTTGTGTGGAGTTACAGCCGGCGACCCCCAGCGCCAACGCGCAGAGCAGTCCAAGCGCGCCTCGGGTCATCCTGCCGGTGTCCTCATTGGCGCAAGATGCCACGGCCGCGAGGGCCTACGCAACGGTGTTCACGGGCGGCTGACGATGGGAACGCGGTCGGGGACTTCGCCGCTTGGTCGAGCGAATAGTCCGTGCGATGGTAGCGAGCCATGATTCGAAAGCCGACGGCGTGAACGCGCGCCCCATGGATGTGCGGGAGGCGGTCATCTACGAAGACCGTTACGTCCACACGAACGACTGTTGGAAGGGAGAGCGGCCGTCATGAAGGCTCTACTCACAGGCGCGGCAGGAAAGATCGGGAACTATGCGATTGGCGCGCTCGGGCGGCGTGGCTTCGACGTCGTGGCGACCGATCTCGCGTCCGCAGGTATCCCGCAGGACGTTCGCTTCGAGACGTGTGACCTCACCGACGCGACGGCGGTCGACAGGCTCGTTGGGTTGGTCCGGCCGGATGTGGTGGTCCACTGCGCGGGGATATTGGCTCCCGTTTCGTACGTCGAGCCAGAGCTTTCCGAAGCGGTCAATCTCGACGGCACGCGGCACCTCATCGACGCGACGAAGTCGCATGCGCCGGATGCATTCTTCGTGTTCGTGTCGAGCTATGCGGTGTTTGGCCCGTGCGGTCCTGGGGATCCCAACCGAACGGCGACCGACCCCTGCTATCCAGACGACAACTACGGGCTTCAGAAGCTGACGGCGGAGAGTTGGCTTCAGCAGTCGGGGCTCCGTCAGTGCTCGCTGCGCGTTGGGGCGGTCATGGATCTCCACAATCTGACGCCCCAACACGAGGCGTACCGGTCGTTCGTGTTCATGGTGTCGCTCGCGCAGCCCGAACACGGCGTCGACGTGCGGGACGTGGCGCGCGCCATGGCTTCCGCCGCAGTGGCCCAGCCCGACGGGCACGTGCTGCTCATCGGCGGGGACGATTCCTGGAAGCTTCCGGCGCAGCAGCTTCGCGGAGATTTGTTCGGCGCGGTTGGTTTGTCGGTGCCGCACGAAGAGGCGTTTCGGCCGGCCCCGGATCCCAACGACCGGGCAGGCTGGTTCTACGAGTGCTGGATGGACACGGGGCAGAGCGAGCAGCTGCTCGGTTTTCAGCGAATCACGCACGACGCGTTCATGGATGAGCTCAGAAAGGAGCACCGCGCGCGGCGAATGGCGCTGGCGCCTATCAGACCGTTCGCCACTTGGGGCCTGACGAAGTCGTCGCCGTACACCGGCAAGAACGCGATCAAGCCCGGGCCGACTGTCTGGGACGACATCTGCCGTGTCTACGACGTACCGATCAACGTCGCGCAAGCCCGCAGCAGCAAACCGCCTCCTCCGCCTCCGTTCTGACGCTGCGCGCGGCTCTGGTGCGTGCTCACTCCTCAGCGCGCAGCCGCGCGAGGACGGCGCCCGTGAACGATGGGCGGAGATAGAAGCCGCGTGGCATGGTCCATTGGACTGCGCCCTCTTCGTCGGGTGCGCGTCGCCGGGCGCTCCCGCTTGCTGCCTTGGGGCGCACTTGAAGGACTTCGCCGAGGTGACCGGTGATCTGCTCGACATCGCCGCGCCCGATCATTTCGGCGAGGCGCTCCCAGTCGGTTCTCAGAACTGCGAGCTCGTGGGCGTTGGGTTGCCACAGGTAGGCTCGGCCGACGCGCCGCTCGCGAAGCGGCGTCTGCGATGCGGCTTCGACCGGAACGAACAGCACCTTCGAGAGCTTCTTGAGGACGACACTCTGCTCCCAATCGGTGTCCGCCATGGCGGAAAGCGAAATCGAAGCGACGAACGTCGACTCCTTGGGCTTGCCGTGCGCGTCGAGGGGAATCGTCTTGAGCTCGATCCCGAGGTTGACGAAGTCAGGCTCTGCTCGGGACGCTGCGGTGGCGCCAAGGGCCTTTTCGAGAATCTGTCCGGCCACGCCTTTGCCGCGGACACCTTCGTCGGGAACATCGATCCCGACCCTCTCTCCGAGCTCGCTCAGCGTGAGCCCCGCGAGATGCCAAGCCCGCTCGATCAGCTCCTGCACCGAAGTTGGCTCGGGGACAGGAGACACCGTCAGTGGAGCTCGCAGACTTTCGACCCGAATAGGCGTTCTAGGCCGGTCAGGAGCGCGTCGGTCGGGTCGACGAAGAGGCCCGTCTCGGCGAGGTTGACGCGCCAGTCACCCGGCGAGCTCAGCTCGAGTGTGACGGGGCAGGGGCCGGGGTACCGTTCGAGCATCGATCGGAGCGAGTCGAGCTTCGGGCGATCGATGCTTTCGACCGCGAGGTGAACGGTGATGGCCGTCGTGCGCGCGTGAAGCGCATCGCTCAGAAGCGTCGCTTCCTCGAGGAGAATCTTCGGTTCGGGAGCCGCGCTGTCGTCGTTGCGGTCCACTTCGTGTTTCACGCGACCACCGAGCAGAATCGGCTGGCCAGACTTGAGCGCCTCTCGAAGGCCTTCCTTTTCGAGTGGCTTCGGCCGTACGATGACCTCGACCCGACCGAGGGCATCCTCGAGGTGGAAGAACGCCATCGTGTGACCCATTTTCGTGCGCCGCTCGCGATAGCCCTCCACGGTGCCGCCCACGGTGACCTGCCGGTGGTTGTCGAGCTGCGCGACGCTCTCGGTGGTGGCGTCGCAAAAGCGAAGGAGCTCGCTTCGGTAGCGGTCGAGCGGGTGACCGGAGACGTAGAACCCCAGTGCGCCTTTCTCGCGCGAGAGTTGCTCGCGTGAATCCCAAGGTTGGAGCGGGGGGAAGCTCCCGCCGGGGTGCTCGTAGGCTTGTGACTCTTCTTCCCCGCCCATCAGGCCGAACAGGCTCTCTTGTCCGCTCGAACGCTCCGCTTGGATGCGCTTGCCTCGCTCCACTGCTTGCTCGATCGCGATGAATGCCTGCGAGCGGTGCACGCTGATCGCATTGTGCACGGTGTCGAAGGCCCCGCACTGGACGAGCGCTTCCGTCACGCTCTTGTTGACGCGCCGCAAGTCGACGCGCGCGCAGAAATCGAACAGGTCGACGAACGGTCGCTCGTGCGTCTCGCCGGAATCGTCTTCGTCGACCTGCCGGGCTTCGAGAAGCGCTTCCACCGCACCCGTGCCGACCCCCTTGATGGCGCCGAGACCGAATCGGATCTTCGGACCCATCGGGTCGTGGACCTCGCCGTTGTAGCAAACCGGCTTGTGGCGAAGGCGCGCGACGTCTTGCGCGTCGTCGGGCGTGTAGACGACGGTGAACTCGATCTCAGACTCGTTGACGTCGGGCGGCAGCACGGTGATGCCCATCGAGCGCGCTTCGGCGACTGTGCGAACGACTTTGTCGATCTTTTCTTTGTCGGCGGTGAGCGTAGCGCAGCTGAATTCCACCGGGTAGTGCGTCTTCAAATAGGCCGTTTGGTAGGTGATCAGCGCGTATGCGGCCGAGTGGCTCTTGTTGAAACCGTACCCCGCGAAGTACGCCATCAAATCGAAGACCTCTTCGGCCTTTGCGTGCGAATGGCCGCGCCCGGTCGCGCCTTCGATGAAGATGGCCTTCTGCTTGTCCATCTCGGAGGCCTTCTTCTTGCCCATCGCGCGGCGCAGGAGGTCGGCGCCGCCGAGTGAGTAGCCGGCCATCTCCTGCGCGATTTGCATGACCTGCTCTTGATAGACGATGACGCCACGCGTCTCTTCGAGGATGCCCGCGAGAGAAGGGTCCGGGTACTCGACCTTCTGGCGCCCGTGCTTTCGATGGACGAAGTCCTTGTCCATCTGCGCGCCCATCGGGCCAGGACGGTAGAGCGCCACGGCGGCGACGATGTCATCGAAGCGATCGGGCCGGAGCTGTTTGAAGAGGCTCTGCATGCCGCTCGACTCGAGCTGGAAGACGTTGGTTGTCTCTCCGGACTGAAGGAGGGCGTAGGTCGCGTCGTCGTCCATCGGGATCTCGTCGATCCGGAAGGGGTCGCCCTGTCGGTCGGGCCGCCGGTCGATGAGCTTCGTTGCGATGTCGATCACGGTCAGCGTGCGTAGGCCGAGGAAATCGAACTTCACCAGGCCCGCCGCTTCGACGTCGTCCTTGTGGTACTGCGTGACGTAGACGTCCGGCTCCGGGCAGAACACGGGAACGTGGTCCCAAATCGGGCCCTCGCTGATGACGACGCCAGCGGCGTGCATTCCGGCGTGCCGCGTGAGGTTCTCGAGGGCTTGCGCCGTGTCGAGCAGCTCGTGTGCCTGCTCGTCGGTCTCATACGCGGTCTTCAGCCGCGCTTCTTGCTCGAGCGCATCGCTGATGGGCACGCTCTTTCCGCCCACGGGTTCAGGAATCATGGTGGCGATCAGGCCTGCCTCGCCAGGCGTCATCCCCATGACGCGGCCGACGTCGCGGACGACACTTCGGCTCTTGAGCTGATGGAAGGTTGCGATTTGCCCGACGCTTGCCTGGCCGTATTTGTCGCGCACGTACTGGATGACGCGGTCGCGCTGGTCCATGCAGAAGTCGATGTCGAAGTCCGGCATCGACACACGCTCGGGGTTGAGGAAGCGCTCGAAAAGAAGCCCGTGGGTGATCGGGTTCAGGTCGGTGATACGCAAGGCCCAGGCAACGAGTGAGCCGGCGCCCGATCCCCGCCCTGGACCGACGGGTACGCCGCTGTCCTTGGCCCAGTTGATGAAGTCCTGAACGATCAGGAAGTACCCGGCAAAGCCCATCTTGAGGATCACGTCGAGCTCGAGCTCGAGTCGGCTGTGGTATTCGTTCTCCTCGAGCGTTTCGCCGCGCTCGCGCATCTCCTGCATGCGTCGGCCGAGGCCTGCGACCGACAGTGCGCGCAGGTAGTCCTCCTCGCTTGCGCCACCGGGGACAGCGAAACGCGGGAGCTTCGGAGCCGCAAGAGGTGTGGCTTGGCCGGCGCACATCTCCGCGATTCGCAGCGTGTTCTTCGCAGCGTCGGGGATGTGCGCGAGGAGATTCAGCATCTGCTCGGGCGTCTTGAGGTAGAGCTCCGAGGAGTGGTGGTGCACCGCTTCCATCTCGCGAACGCTTCGCCCAGCTCCAATGCACTGAAGCACGAGCTGAGCGCGCGCGCTTTGGCGCTCGAGGTAGTGGCAGTCGTTTGTGCCGACCAGCGGCAGGTCGAGCTCTTTGGCGAGTCTTCCAAGGACTTGGTTGAGAGGGCGGTTCTCTGGGAAGCCGTGGTCTTGGAGCTCGACGAAGAAGCAACCCGGCTCGAACGAGTCGCGCAGGTTGGCGATGGCCTCGCGCCCCACCTCGGGCCCCTTGTTGAGGATCTCCTGCGCGACGTGACCGCCCATGCACGCGCTGAGCCCCACGACGCCCTTGCTGTGCTTCTGCAACACCTCGAAGTCGATGCGCGGCTGGTCGTATGCGGCCATGCCGTCGACCCATCCCGTGCTGACGAGGCGTACCAGGTTTTGGTATCCCTCCTGCGAGCTGGCGAGCAGCAACAGGTGATGAAGCTCGCGGTTCTGGGGGTCGCGGCGGTCACCTCCGGTGAAGTTCACCTCGCAGCCGAGGATGGGCTGCACCTTGGTGCGCTTGCACGCGCGTACGAGCTGGACGGCCCCAAACATATTGCCGTTGTCGGTGAGCGCGACGGCCGGCATGCCCATCTTGTCGACGTGCTCCACGAGCTCGGGAATCCGGATCGCCCCGTCCAGCATCGAGAATTCGCTGTGGACGTGCAGATGAACGAATTCGGCGGCCATGGACGGGCTGACTCTACTGTGCACCCCCGGTCTAATCCACCACAACGGAGGCAAATTGCGCCCCTGTTTCGGCCGTGCTACTCAGGGCCTCCCCAGCCCAAGGAAATCGGGTGTTTGGGGCCATGGTGCACGTGATGAGCAAGTCCCCCCTGACGATTGTCAAAGAGCGCTTCGGTGACGACCCGAAGAAAGCCAAAGAGAAGCTGGTAGCCGCCGTCAAGAAGGCCGCCAGCAAGGATGTGTGGCTGGACCGTGTCAACGAGGGCAAGGGCCTCGAGCACGCGTCGAACAAGAAGCTGCTGCACCTCGAGCAGGTTCTGCTCGCGGTGGCCAAGGTCGGCTCCCGCGACAAGCTGGTCGACGAGATCGCCAAAGCCCAGGGTCGCGCCAAAGATGACGCATATAAGACCCGTTTGGGTGAGGAATCAACGCCGGCCTTGTGGGATCGGTACCAAGCGGTACAATCGCGTGTGGCTGGAACTCCAGCCAAGTGAAGTGAAGCACCGCCGCGGCACGGCGCCGCTCCGGCTGCACAGTGAAAGAGTAGACCATGAGTAAGAGACTGTTCTGCGGAGGCCTCGCCTGGGGCACGACCACTGAAGACCTTGAGGAGGCGTTCGCGCCGTTCGGAGAGGTGACCGATGCCAAGGTCGTGTCCGATCGCGAGACAGGCCGTTCGCGGGGTTTCGGGTTCGTGACGTTCACGACGGAAGAGGCGGCCAGCTCCGCCCGCGAGTCGATGGACGGCGCGACGCTGGGCGGCCGCACGATCCGCGTCGACCTCGCGCGTGAGCGCCAGGGCGGCGGTGGTGGTGGTGGCGGCGGCGGCGGTTACCGACGCTAAGCCCTCATCGCTGTAGCAGGCCGAGGTACCAAGAGAGTATCGCGTCTCCCGCGAGCAGGTACTCCAGCGCCCCGAGCGCGAGAAACGGTCCAAACGGAAGCTTGAGCTGGCCGACCCGACTGGTGTCGGTCTCCTCTGGCGCCTCGATTCGTTCTCCATCGATCACCCGCTCTTCGATGTCCGGGGTGAGCTTGCGGCCGGTGATTAGGGCGAAACCCGCGAAGACGAGGCCTTGAAGCGAGCCTGCCACGAGGCTGAAGAGAGCGCCTCGCCAGCCGAGGAACGCGCCGATCATCAACAAGAGCTTCGAGTCGCCTTCGCCCATGCCGCGGCGGCCGGCTAGCCGTTCGTAGCCCCAGACGAAGATCAGCTGCACACCGAGGTAGCCGGCGCCAGCTCCGACAGCGGCTGACCAAAGGCCTGGCTCGGCGCGGAACGGGGCGCTCACCAAGCCGAGCGCGGCGCAGGGGAGGCTCACCTCGTCGGGGATCTCCATCCAGTCGAGATCGACGAACGTCGCGATGAGCAGACCCCCGGCGAAGACGAAATAGAGAACCGTCTCGATGGTGGCGTGCACGAGTAGGGTGCCCGGTTCGGCCCGGACGATCCACAGCTCGGCGATCGCTACGCACAGGGCGGCGCCGAGGAGCTCGACCAGCGGGTAGCGCGGCGAGATCGGCGTGTCGCAGCAGGCGGCTTTGCCACGAAGAAAGAGCCAGCCGAGGATCGGCACGTTGGTCCAAGCGCGGATTGGCGCCCCGCAACCGGGGCAATGACTCGGCGGCGTGACCACGGACATACCGCGGGGCCATCGGTAGATGGCGACGTTGAAGAAGCTCCCCCACGCTGCGCCCCACGCAAAAGCCACGAGCCACACGAACCAGCGCGCTACATCCGCCGCAAGCATTCCCGAATGCTACCAGCCCAAAGGGGACTGTCCGCTTTTTCGCTCTGCTGGTTGCAGGAGTGTCCGCTCGGTGCGATTCAAGGGCAGTCATGACCGGCGACCAGACCAGATCGGCCCTCCACGACACCAAACGGATCGTCGTGAAGATCGGCAGCCGCGCCCTATGCGCGGAAGGGGGAAGGTTCGCTCAGGTCGCCGAGCAGCTCGCGACGCAGGTGAAGGCCGGGCGCAAGGTGGTGTTGGTGTCCTCGGGCGCAGTGGCTGTCGGGCGAGAGCGGCTCGGGCTCATGGAGCGGCCGAAGAAGGTCGCGCTGTTGCAGGCCGCTGCGGCGACCGGGCAGTCATTGCTCATGCGCGCGTATGAAGACGCGTTCGAGGCCCGCGGGATCCACGTAGCGCAGGTTTTGCTG
>Ga0316189_10004273_pt1 | contig 13751 bp, 10 predicted proteins | sample LowCovwburrow_MG_FD_204930 | JGI IMG/M metagenome (GOLD analysis project Ga0316189, IMG submission 204930) | Coastal sediment microbial communities from Maine, United States - Lowes Cove worm burrow | ecosystem: Environmental > Aquatic > Marine > Coastal > Sediment | place: USA: Maine...
TTATTTTTTTGTTATCTTCTTTGGTTAATAATTGATCGAACGTTTTAGCAATCTGAGCATTTTTTAAACCATGAATAATAACGAATGTTGTGTTTTGGTTATAAACATCAACCGATGTTTTTAAGTTGTGATAATATTTTATATTTTTTAAAACGGTATCTAAGGTTTTTTGAAAGGTTTCTATGGCATCCTCTTCGGTGTTCTTAAATTTATAAATCACCTTGAAATTAGTTGACACATCATTAGGTTCTTCAATAAAATCTGAACTTGCTATTTTTGGCAAAACCTTAGACTCTATCTTTTGCGCCTGCTTACCTTCTGCTGTATTAGCAAAGGTTATGGCTACATAATTAATGGCTTTTTTATAGGCCTCGTAACCAAATAATTTACCTATTGCCGTAGCTTTTAAAAGCTCGAATTTAGAAACTATAGGGTCGCCATCAAACGTGTTAATATGGGTTTCGCACTTAGATATTACCTCGGCATATTCTTGGTTTTTATGTTGTGCGTATACGTTTTCATATACGTTTTCAGGACTATTCTCGTCTTTTAATCTGGCTAAATCTGGGTTGTTTAAAATGGTAGCGTAACGCGATTCTGGATACGTATTAATAATTTCGTTTTTAGCAATTGAAGCTTCATCGTTTTCGCCTAATAATTCATAAATCTTATATAAATTATATTTTGAAGGCAATATTAATCGCTCCTCTGGATTGCTATTTAATAAATTTAGAAGTTTATGTTTTGCTAAATCATATTCTTTAAACTTCTCTTTGTAAATAAGTCCTAATTGATAATATGCAAAATTTCGGTCTTTGGAAATACTATCGATTGCTTTTTCTTCTGAAGGAATTTTAGATATATAATACTGAGGGTCGAATCGTTCTTCGTCTGATGCTAAATCTGCTATATCGATGTCTGACACATTATTCCCTGCGCTAGAAGTCGTTTTATTGGACCATCTCCAATTGTCTTCTAAAGTTCTGTTACCCCAAATTTTAATAAATTCGTTTTTACCATACGCCACTGTCGTTGGATTATAAAAATAAAATAACGCGGCTTGATTTGGTGTCGTGTTTTTTTGTGTTTGACTACCAATGGTGTTAACTGTTGCTATACCTGCATTACGCTCTGCAGCTTCGGCTTTCACTTTTTCGGCTTCTGCTTTAAGTTTTAAATCTTCAACAAAAGACTCGAAATATTCCAATCTTTCAGTTTCAGAAAAATTTACTAATTGTAAAACACTGTCATTTACACGCGCCACGTTTTCATAATAAATAACATCTTCTAAATGGTCTCGTTTTCTTTTAATAACACGATATGGTTTAGAGTTTAATACCAAATTTGTCATGGTACTATCGTAATAATTTCCAGCGACTTCATATTTAGATTTGTCAAAATTCATATCACCAAGGGTTAGGTGATTTTTAGCTTTTAACAACTTGTCTTCCGAACTTGTGCGCAACGATTTATTATAATACGTTACTGCCAAAGAATCTGATTGGGTGTTTAAATAATACTCGGCAATTTGATGATAAATTTTATCTAAATAGGGTCTGTTTTCTCTGTTTTCTTCGAGTTCTGTAAAGTGCTCTAAAAGGACTAATTTATCTTCAGTTTCATAATCGAAATTTTTAATTTTTTCGATATGAGCACTTATCATATAAATTCGAGGTGTTTTTCTGTTAAGCTCAATAACTTTATCGAATGCTATATTAGCGCTGTCTTTATAGCCTAATGTATTGTAAAGTTGCCCTTGTATAAACCGATAACGTCCGCGCTCGTCGTTATTTTTTGTTGCGTTTGCAGCTGTTTCTAATTGTGTAATAGCGCTATCTATAGATTTAATATTTAAATACGCTTGAGCCAAAATAGACGTAGCATCGGCTAAATCTTGGTCTTCTAATGCTTCTTCTTTTAGTAGCCGTTTTAATTTTTTTATAGCAACTTCGTTGTTATCTAAACGAATATTGGCTTTTTCACGCCAAATTTTTACTTGGTTTATCTTATCACTCGTTGGGTATTTATTAAGAATATTATTAAACGCTGCGAGTGCTGGCACAAATCGCTGGTCGAAATAACGTGCCTTTCCTAATAGTAAATAAGCTTCGTCTATTTGCGGATTTTTTTCTTTACCGTTAATATTTATGCTGTGTTTTTGTATGGCTTTTACCGCTTTTTCTTCGGCTCTATTAAAATTTGCGTTTTTAGATTCCCCAGGTAGCACAATATCTTCTTGAATTTGCATGCGCTCTATGGGAAGAACTTCCCAATAATTATCGGTATAATTTGTGTTTAAAGTGTTTTTTTCTTCTTCTAAAGCCAAATAACCATTGTAAAGTGCATTAAATTCGGCAGTAACAGCGTGAAAATTTCGGCTAACAAAATTGTCCTTTTTTCTAGAACAACTTGTTACCAAAATAGTAGAAAATACTATAAGTAGTATGGCTTTAATTGGTGCTTTCAATGCTGATTTTTTAGTCTAATGATAACTAAAAACTCTAGTTATTATTATATATAACCGTAAAAATAAGCATCTTTTTGGATTTAGCTATAAAATGCAGTTATAAAATGCTCGTGCAAAGGTACTAAAGCGTAAAGCGAATACAGGAAATACGGATTAACATGATAGTTTTAAAAACGCGCTGCGTCTCTCTGTGAAAACTTAGCGAAACTCGGTGTAATAATTTTAAACCACCTCTGTTCCCGAAAAATGTGCTTCAAGTTCTTTTAAAGTGGCTTCGCTAGTATTTAAATCTTTAACTATTTCGCCTTTTTCTAGCACCACAATACGCTCGCAAACATCGGTAACATGCATTAAATCGTGACTAGAAATTAAAACGGTTACACCTTGTTTTTCTGCTAAATCTTTAACAATGCCTTTTAATCGAATTTGCGTTGTGGGGTCGAGATTTGCAAAAGGTTCATCTAAAATAATAACTTCAGGATTCCCAATAAGTGCTGCAACAATGCCTGCTTTTTTCTGGTTTCCTTTACTTAAATCGCGCAAATACTTTTTCTGACCGAGGATTTCTCCGTGGAAAAAATCTTCAAACTGACTGACTAATTTATCGACATCAGCTTTATTTTGTCCGCGTAACTCGCCAATAAAATAAAAATATTCTTCGGCTGTTAAATAGCCTATTAAAAAACTTTCGTCTATAAATGCAGATGTAAAAGGTTTCCAATCTTCACTTTCACTTACTTTAATATTATTGTTTTTAATATGTCCTGTTGTAGGCTGAATTAAATCTAGCAATAAGCTAAAGTAAGTTGTTTTTCCTGCACCGTTATTTCCTACCAAACCGAAACTTTGCCCTTTAGGAATATCAAGATTTTCTATATTTAAAACGAGGTTGTTGTTATATTTTTTTGAAAGGTTTAATGTTGTAATCATAATGTTTTGTTTTAGTTGACCTGATCGAAAGCATTGATCATTTTATATTTTGAGTCTAAGTATTTCTGTGTAATTATCGTCATTAATTTTTGATGAAAAACAATACCAATTACACCTAATAATGCCAGTATTAAACAAGCTATTTCGAAGCCTATTAAAAAGTAAAATAGCGCAAATAAACCCATTGGTAATAATAAAAGCGGAATACCAATAAGCCATTGTACTGCGCCAGTACCTTGATAATTAAAGGCTGCTTTTTGGCTTAAATCGATTTTCTTTCTGTTAAAAGAACCACCGTACAAAATAACATGTGTATTCACGCCTATATTATAAATGGCAGCTGCAAAATGTGCTAATAAAATTTTCCAACCAAAAAACACATACGGAATACCTAACACAAATAAAATAATCACACTTACAGCCATTAAGGTGAATTTAGATTTTAAATATTGCTCGTATTTAATGTTTTGACTCATTAATAGTTTATAATAACTACTGTCCCAGGCTGGAATAAACTGCCCGAAATTAATTAAGAAAATACCTGTTGAAAACACACCAACAAAAATAAAAAACGAAGGTATGCCTTGAAATTTAGGATTCGTGTAAAAAAACAAACCATATAACAATCCTAATAGCATAATCCAAACTGATGATTTAGTTCGCTTATTACGCCAAATCAGTTTTAAATCTAATTGCATAAAAGGGGCAATGTCTCCAAAGTTTTTAGTCCACTCAAGGCTAGATGCATTTACCTCTTTAATTTTAGCTTTTAATCCGCTATCTAAAAACAGTTTTTGTCTTAAAATTTTAAAATTATAAATGTATAAGCTTATCAAAATTAAAATAGGAACTATTAATAATATTGGGTTTTCTGTAATTGCTGTAACCCCTTTTGAAAGCGCTTCGGCAATATTTATAATATTAAAATGATTTAATGCAAAAAGAGAGCCAGCAAAAACAATAATGGGTAAAAAGGAAAGTTCTGTTTTAGCCGATAAACTTTCAATAATAAAATTTAAAAAATTATTTATAAGTGTAATGAGCACAATAACAAACATCCAAATTAAAACTGTTGAAGTATTGTAATCGTTAGCTATTAATTTAAGCCCAAAAGGAATAATGGCAAATAATGGAAGAAAATTAATAAATGATAAAGCCGATTTTCCTAAAACAAAATTAACTACAGATTTTCGTTTTACAGGTAATGTCAATAAGGGTTTAACACTCATTACCGGTAGTTTTTGAAAGAAGAATCTAATTAATAAATCGCCAATTATCCAATAAAATAAAAGCCCGCTAAAAGCAACTAATGGGTCTAAATCTGGATATGTCTCTTTTAAGATTTTATCCATTACAAAGCCCATAGCAAGAAACATAACCATAAAATACAAAGCAAAAAAGCCCATTAGTATTTTAATGGCTAAACTTTTGCCAAAGCTGGCAGACCTAAAAAACGCCTTCCATTCTAAATTTATAAAATGTTTAATCATAGTTTTGGTTAGATATATTCAATGTGTTAGTAAGGCTTTTATCTCAATTGTTACAAATAAAGTTAAAATTTAAAAACCAAGTTCACTATTTTTGTAAAAAACTTACACATGTCATCATTTTATAAACTTAGCATAAAAGAAATAAAAAGAGAAACTAGTAAAGCCATAAGCATTAGTTTTAATATCCCAGAACATTTAAAAGACACTTTTGCTTTTAAAGCTGGACAATATATTACTTTAAAAACCGAGATTGATGGACAGGAAGTACGCCGCGATTATTCACTTTGTTCTTCGCCAAAAAGTGGCGAGGTAAAAGTCGCTATAAAAGAAGTTAAAGACGGTGCCTTTTCGGCATACGCTAACAATACATTGCAATCTGGCGATACTTTAGAAGTGGCACCTCCAAAAGGGCGTTTTGTTTTTGAGCCAAACGATTCTAAAACCAAAAACATTGCAGTATTTGCCGCAGGAAGTGGTATAACCCCCATTTTAAGTATTATAAAATGTGCTTTAGAAGAAGAGGTTTTAAGTAAAGTTATTTTAGTTTTTGGTAATAAAACGACTGAAGACACTATGTTTTTAAACGAGCTTTTAGAGCTTCAACACGAATACAAAGACCGCTTTTCTATTCAGTTTGTGTTTAGTCAAGCCGATGAAGATGATGCTATTTTTGGTCGCATTGAAAAAAGCACCGTTAATTATGTAATGAAAAATGAACATAAGCATGTTGACGTTGATGCCTTTTATCTTTGCGGACCAGAAGCGATGATTCATACCGTTAAAGATGTTTTAACCGAACACGATATTGATGAAAATCGTATTCATTTTGAGCTTTTTAAAGCTGCAAAACCTGCTGAATTAGATGAAGATGTTACTACAACAAGTGGTAAAACCAAAATAACGGTTGTGGTTGATGACGAGACGACGACTTTCGAAATGTCTGCCAAACAAACCGTACTCGAAGCGGCACTAGATGAAGATTTAGATGCACCATACTCTTGCCAAGGTGGTATTTGTAGTAGTTGTTTAGCCCGTATAAAAGAGGGTGAAGCTACGATGAGGCAAAATAATATTTTAACCGAAAGCGAAGTCGCCGAAGGTTTAATTTTAACGTGTCAGGCACACCCAACATCACCAACGCTTGTTATTGATTATGATGATGTTTAAAAGCCCCCTTCTCCCCCAAAGGGTGAGAACTTAAACCACGGAATGAATTTTATTAACTATAGCTTCAGGTGAAATGCTTCGCGAAGCATCTTTATAATGTTCTGGGTATTTGTTTCCGTAAACCGAAGTTGGTATTTTGGGATATTGCGTTCTGTCTGCAAGTAAGGCATAATCTTCTGGCTGGTTAAATGGGGCAAAACCTGCAAACGGATGTGTTACACCCCAAATGGTAATTACTTTTACGCCTAACATCGCAGCCATATGAGCATTACCAGAATCCATAGAAAGCATGACCTCTAAATTTGAAATAACATCCATTTCTTCATTTAATGTCAGCTTTCCAGCACTATTCATAACACTGTCAAATTCATGCTCTAAGTCATTCAATAGGTCTATTTCATGTTTTCCGCCACCAAATAAAATCACTTTATAATCTTTTGAAAGGGTTTCAATCACTTGTTTCATTAGATCTAACGGATACATTTTGCCCTCATGAGCAGCGAAAGGGGCAATGCCAATTCTTTTTTTTGAGTCTTCGCCTAAAATCGACTTAAGTTTCGGGGTTAAAATGGCTTTTTTAGGATATGCTGGACTTGTTAAGTCTAAAGGGAAGCCTAATGTTTCAAAAACATCGGCATAGCGTTGGTGTGTGGTTTTAAGTTGCTTAAATACTTTTCCAGAAGTTAAAAGACGTTTTTCTTTTCGGGCTTTATCCATAGAAACAAGGCGTTTACACCGAATAAACGTTTTTAAAATTTTACTTCTTAAAACGCTATGTAAATCGGCAATGGCATAAAAATGATTGTCTTTATTAAGCTGTCTCGCTAATTTATACAATCCATAAATGCCTTTGTGTTCTCCTTTAACATCGGCTTCAAAAACAGTAATATTTTGTAAATCTCTAAAAAAAGGTTTAAAAAAGGCTTTTGTTAAAACGGTTATTTTAATTTCTGGATGTTGTTGAGATAGTGCACGCAAAACTGGAATCGTCATAGCGACATCGCCCATGGCTGAGAGACGAATAACTAGAATGTGTTTTGATGGGCTTGGCAAAAAATTTAATATTAATTAATAAAAAGTTGAGCTCTTGGTCTTTTTTTGGTCTTTTCAAATTCTATAATTCGCCTAATTACTAGGGCTTTAGAGTTGGTTTATTAACAAATGTGGTGGTTTGTTAACAAATTCTTGGTCTTTTTTTGGTCTTTTACTTTTTGATCTTTTTATTTTTATTCTCCATTTCTTTTACAAAATCTATTGCCTGAGAAATAACATTCATTTGCTTTATAGCATTCTCTCCAATTAAATATGATGTAGAAGAACCTTCTCCTTCGCGTTCTAACATTTTATCTCCTACAAATTTATCTACTCTAATTCTAACTTGTTTTCTAGATAATTTACCTTCAAAAAGATTCATAAAATCTTTTGTTTGTCCTTTTTTTTCTTTGGTTAAATATTTTACAATTGTAGACAACACTTGATCGTCATCTAATTCTAGTAAATTATAATACTTTGCTTTTTCATCTGTAAATTCATAATAATCTTTAGATAAAATATAAAAAACAGCCTTAGTTTTTCCCCTCTTTTCAATAAGCTTTTTATCTAAAAGTTTATTAACTTGTTCTATATCCAATTCTTTTTTATGAACTCCTTCTTTTATTTTGTTAAGTGTAATAATTTCTAAAACAGACAATTTTTGGTTTTTAGGCAATTCTTTTTGTACAGAATCAATAAACAAAGCAAATGCTCTATTTTTAATAACTGCAGATAGCTTAAGACTTACCTGAAAATAATCAGACTTAGAGTAATCAGGTTCAGATTTACCTTCTGAAAGTGTATTGTAAAAAATTTTATCTACACCCTGTCCAGAACGTTCAACAATTCCTGTCTTCTGTAAGACATCGGCTAACAACCTATTTCTGGGTGTGCTTGGTGTAATTAACAGATTCTCTAATGTAACGCCTACCGGAAAACCTCCCGCGTTGATAATATCTAATCTTTGTGGAAATTGTTTTATTACAATCTCAGATGTTCTTCTATAGTCTCTATGGGTTATTGCATTGTTTAAAGACTCCCTAATCACTTCTTCATTAAAATAAGGTATGTTAAAAATATAAGCCCCATCTTGAATTGGAAAACTACCATTTCTTAAGTTAATTGTAGTCCACAAATTATCTATTAATTTAAAAAAAGGCTGAATAAAAACTAATCTGTTATCGAAAGGTATTTGGTTTTCTAGACTTCTATATTCTAACATTATTGAAGCTTGTGGGAGTAACTTTTTTATAATTTCTTCTTTTCCCAAAAGAATTAACGCTGCATTAGTTAATTTTTCGTTAACTAACAATTCTAAATCTGACAATATTTGCTCATCAGATAAAGTTTTAAATTGTGAATTATTCTGCTTTATTGAATATTTTTCCTTAAGAATTTCTATTGCCTTAGAATCTAAATCAGAGATACTTAATGTCGGGCATATTTCTTTTGAAAAATCTGAATCTCGCTCATTAAGAATTTTTAAATAAACTTCATCCGACATTGCTTTTAGTTCTTCTCCAACTCTCATCAAAGGCACATCCTCAAACTTAAAAACTTTACCAACTGGACACGAAGGAACTTCTATAACTAATACTCTTTTTGATTTCTCAAATAATTCATAGACTTTAGGCCTTATCCCCGTATCTCTATAAATATTAGCTTCTAAATCTCCTATAGAGCCTAAATTTTGGTTTGTTCCTACGACTTGATGAGGATAACTATCTGTCATTCCGATAACCATATAACCGCCTTTTTCGTTACAAAGTGCAGTAACATACCCAATAATACACCTTCTCCTATCAGATGGTTTGGTTTTACTCCCTCCATCATAAGAAATGTTTCCTCTTTCCCCTCTCTTAAATTCTACCTTGTCTTCAGACTCTTTTAGATTTTTTAATTCTTCAATAGTAATCATGAACAAGTAATTTACATAAAAATTATTTCTGTGAACGTAAAACAGGATTTAACTCATCGTCATTATACATCTTCATTTGCTTATACACTTTCATGTATTTATCGCCGTTTTCAATATCGCTTAAAAGGGTATCGATAGCCGTCGATAAATCAACACGTTGCTCTAATAAAACATCTAGCTTTTTTCGACAAGCATCTTTATGAGCATTAGAAGCATCTGTTCTGGTAGCTTCTTCATTCATATGGTAAACTTTTAAGGCTAAAATAGACAATCTGTCAACACCCCAAGCTGGGCTTTCTGTATTAATGGTCGCATGGTCTTTTACGGTAACATCTTTATGTTTTTCAAGAAAATAGCTGTCAATATATTCTACCATATCGGTTCTATCTTGATTAGATGCATCAATTTGGCGCTTTAAAGTTAAAGCCGCAACAGGGTCTATTTGTGGATCGCGAATAATATCTTCGTAATGCCATTGTACCGTATCAATCCAACATTTTCTGTATAATAAATGCTCGATTAAATGAGTGTCTTTGTTATATGGGTTTTCAAAAGGTTGATCTACGGTATTGATTAGGTGATATTTCTCTATAACGTTTTGAAAAATTTTATTGGCTTTACTGGTAAACATATTATATATATTTTAAAGCGTAAATATACGAAGCCTTTAAATAAGTATGTTGAAAACTCTAAAAAAAAAGTCAAGATGAGTTCTACTTTTAAATAATTAACTTTACTATTTCAAAATAACAAAACCCTAAGATGCATATTCATAATTTATCACAACAAAACTCGATTTTAAATACGTTTATTTCTGAAATACGAGATGCTAAAATTCAAAAAGACAGTATGCGTTTTAGACGTAATATTGAACGCATTGGAGAAATTTTAGGTTACGAAATGAGTAAAACTTTAAATTATAAAGCTTCAAAAATTGAAACCCCTTTGGCGCATTGTTCGATGAATTTACTGGATAACGATATTGTTTTATGTTCTATATTAAGAGCTGGTGTGCCATTACACAATGGCTTACTTAATTATTTTGACAAGGCTGAAAATGCTTTTATTTCGGCGTATAGACATCATAAAGAAAACCCCGAAAGTTTTGAGATTATCGTAGAATATTTAGCCTGCCCAGACTTAGAAAATAAAACCTTAATTCTTGCCGACCCCATGCTAGCTACGGGTCAATCTATGGTGGCTACTTTTGAAGCTTTAAAACCTTTTGGCACACCTAAAGAAGTACACCTAGTTAGTGTTATTGGCGCTCAAGAAGGTATTGATTATGTAAGTAATGCATTTAATACAAACACTCATTTATGGATTGCTGCCATAGATGACACTTTAAATGATAAAGGCTATATTATTCCCGGACTTGGTGATGCTGGCGATTTAGCTTTTGGTGAAAAATTACAGCAATAAAATTACAAAAGGCACTATAATTATAATTGAAAGAAATAGCTCTTTAAACCATTTTTCTTGAATAATTTCAATATAATTAGCTATTATAATGGCTAAAGGTGCAAATAAAAACAAAAACTCACTACCATTTTTGTTAGGTGCAAAAGCTACAATTAAAAACCCGATGAGTACTGCAAATAAAACCACATAATATAAAGGCCTAAGTGTTTTCTTTTTTTGTTTTATATTTTTTATATAGAAAATTGATGCCCACATTCCGAAAGAAAAAAGCATGGTTATTATTACTATATGTTGCATCGAGTTATAATTACTAAAATTGTAACTTACTTCTGGTAAACTACTAAATATTTCGAAAAAACTATCGTAACAAATTATAGAAACGCACATTGAAATTAAAAAAACGGTTAATAATCCTGTAAACGGAATCAATACATGCTTAATATTATTATCAGTATATAAAAATAGTGTGATAATAATGATTACAAAAAACAATAGCGCCCAAAAGTAAAATAGCGCCGCAATACCAATCCAAAAAGCAGCATCAAATAATTTTTTGTTCACGTTTATTTGAGAATGTAAACTTATAATTCTTCTATAACCAAGTAGTACAAAAAAGTTAGCATAAATAATATCTGGATTGCTTACCGTTTGCGGAAGTGCTAGTAAAAACAGACTATACAGTACAATTTCATAATTGCTTTTTTGGGTTAAACTGTTTTTACCAACAATAAAACTAAGCGCCAAAATGGAGACATAGCAAACAAAAAATAAAAGTATTTGTTTAAAAAAAAATGACGCTGTAACTGACACTTCAATGTACTTTATATGAAGTACCATAAAAGCTAAAAGTGTAATAAAAAAAGCAATAGCAAAATTTATTGGTTTAGATTTATTAAAAATGCTTGTAATCATTAACTGTTTTTGTATTTTTGCTACGTAAATATACTAACTATATATTCGGTTAGAAAATAATATAACACCACATGAAACATCCATAACTAAATCTTGATACCCAAGAGAGTGATTAAATGGATGCTACATGTGACCAATAAAAAACAAAAGATATAAACACATGAAAGATTTCTTTTACGCGATACAAGATTTATTTGTTGATGTGCTTTTTGCACCTTACGATGCTTTAAGAGCATTAGAATTAGACAACTGGTTTTTAGCAAATATTGTTTCTTGGATTTTTATTGTTATTGGTTTTGTTGCCATGGTTTACTGGATGGGACAACTTAGGATTTTTGACAATAACAATGAGGAAGACAAAAGTATTTCTTCGCATTCGTTTTTATAGATTATAAATCGAAACCAATATCTTTACGATAATTCATCTTATCAAAATGTAGTTTTTCTATGCTTTGGTAAGATTTTTTTATGGCTTCTTGATAGGTATTTCCATAAGAGGTTATAGCCATTACGCGACCGCCAGAAGTCATAACTTTATTATTCTGTATCTGTGCACCTGCATGAAATGGTATAGATTCCGTAATATTTTGAATACCAGAGATTTCTTTTCCTTTTTCGTAAGCTTCTGGATAACCCCCAGATACTAACATAATGGTTGTTGCAGCACGTTCGTCTATTTCAATATCAATTATATCTAACGTTTGGTTTGACATCGCTTGAAGGATTTCGACAAAATCATTCTTTAAACGTGGTAAAACCACTTCGGTTTCTGGGTCGCCCATTCTAACATTGTACTCAATAACTTTTGGATCGTTTCCAACTTTAATAAGTCCTATAAACACAAAACCTACATAGGGTAAATTATCTTTTTTAAAACCATTAATCGTTGGTTTTACAATACGCTCTTCAATTTTACTAAGAAATTCATCGGTTGCAAAAGGTACTGGGGAAACTGCTCCCATGCCTCCTGTATTTAAGCCAGTATCGCCTTCGCCAATACGCTTATAATCTTTAGCTGTTGGTAAAATTTTATAGTTTTTACCATCGGTTAATACAAAACAACTCAATTCGATACCGTCTAGAAACTCTTCAATAACCACTTTGGTACTGGCTTCACCAAATTTAGCATCAACCAGCATACTTTTTAATTCGGCTTTAGCTTCATCTAAATTATTAAGAATAATAACACCTTTTCCAGCTGCTAATCCATCGGCTTTTAATACATAAGGCGGTTTTAAGGTTTCTAAAAACGCATAGCCTTTTTCAACAGACTCTTTTGTAAAACTCTGGTAAGCTGCTGTTGGTATATTATGGCGGTATAAAAATTCTTTGGCAAACTCTTTACTTCCTTCTAATTCGGCAGCTTTTTTTTGTGGTCCAATAACCGAAACATGTTTCAGCTTATCATCATTCAAAAAGAAATCGTGTATCCCTTTTACTAATGGGTCTTCGGGGCCTACCACAACCATATCAATATTTTTTTCTAAAACCAAAGTCTTAATAGCCTCAAAATCGGTTACACCAATATTTACATTGGTTGCAATTTCTGCTGTCCCAGAATTACCAGGAGCTACGTATAGATTTTTACATAAGGGACTTTGAGCTATTTTCCATGCAAAAGTATGTTCTCTTCCGCCAGAACCTAATACTAAAATATTCATTGTGATGTGGTTTTTTATAATGCGCAAAAATAAAACTAATGCGATGAATAGACGACTATTTTTTAAAAATTTGTGTCTTAAGAAAAGAGAACAACGCTACAAATTAATTTAGCATGTTTAATATGCTTTTTCATCGCCTTTTATAACATTTATAATGGTTTGAAAAATAATCTTTAAATCTAATAGTAACGACCAATTTTCGATATAAAAAATATCGTATTTAACTCTATTAATTAAATCGGTATCCGTTTCTATTTCTCCTCGATATCCTTTTGTTTGAGCCAAGCCTGTAATGCCTGGTTTTACATGATGCCTAAAAATAAAGTTGTATTTATCTATTTTCTTAGAATAATCATCTGTATACGATACCATATGGGGTCTAGGTCCTACCACGCTCATATCTCCTAAAAAAACATTTATAAATTGAGGTAATTCATCTATGCTTGTTTTACGTAAGAAACGTCCAATTTTTGTTACTCGATTGTCATTTGGTTGTACATAAGTTCCTTTAACTTCTTTGGTAATCCTAAGTGATCGATATTTATAGCATTCAAATTCTTTATAATTAATTCCATTTCTTTTATGCCTATAGAATAGGGGACCTTTGGATTCAAGCTTCAGAATAATAAATAAAAATATTGAAAGCCATGAAATGATACAAACTATAATTATTACGGAAAATAAAATATCAAAACTGCGTTTTATAAATTTATTGAATTCGTTATTCAAAGCAACCTCTGGAATTGATAAAA
>Ga0316189_10004274_pt1 | contig 13751 bp, 26 predicted proteins | sample LowCovwburrow_MG_FD_204930 | JGI IMG/M metagenome (GOLD analysis project Ga0316189, IMG submission 204930) | Coastal sediment microbial communities from Maine, United States - Lowes Cove worm burrow | ecosystem: Environmental > Aquatic > Marine > Coastal > Sediment | place: USA: Maine...
TGTCCTCTGATACTACTGAATCCTTCGGTGACTTCATAGGCCACTGAAGGTAATAGTTACGGTCATCCTCGTTGTGAGGTACACCTTGCTCGATTAAAAATTGACCTATCGGATCTTGCTTGCTTTCAATAGTCGTTCTGATATAATTTCTAAACAGTCTAGGGTGAATGCCAGAGGAACTATCAACAAGCTGACTAACAGTCCCACTAGGCTTAACGCAAGTGATAGCAGCAGCCTTGGCAATACCCAACTTCTTAGCCCATTTTTCATTTGTGTCATGTGCTACCTTCCTTAATTCTTTGAGCCACCTTTCAGCGTCTGTTCCTGACAGTACCCTGTGGTCCATAATGCCTGTGAGGGACACTCCGAGCAACCGTTCTTCTTCAGTATTTCGTTTCCATATCTTTCTAATGTAGCGGAAATCTGTGAGCGTAGCCTGCAAAGTTCCAAGGATTGTCGCCAACTCAACCTTTCTCTTGAGAGTAGCGAGGGTGTCGTCATGTCTAATAACAACTTCGGACAGATTACAAAACTGGTTCGGTCGCAAGATAATCTCGCCACAAGGGTTAGCCCCATACTCGTGGTCCACATCTCTGCCAATCTCTCCAGCCTTTTTTTGAAAAGCAATTCGGTTGATGATTCCTCTTTCACCTGATTTACTCCTGTGTAAGTTTCTTAGTTCTTTGAAGAAGCTATCAAAGTCAGGGCGTTCAGTGTATGCAACAGAGTTATTTGCAAGAGCACGCTGAGGGTTATCAATCCACCACTGACCAACTTTAGCTCTAGCCATCCTGTCATCGGTAAGGTTACTGAGAGATATACAAGCTGACCTACGCACCCCACCAGAGACAACACTATCAGCGATCTTACATATAATATCATGGCATTCAATTGAGTTAAGCCTACGCCCCTCCGCTTTAGTAAAGGTTTGAACTAGAAATTTAAAGAGATTGTCCAGAGGTTCGGGACCAGAAGCACGCCCTCCAAAAGTTTTAAGCCTAGCACCAGCAGGGCGGAGTCGAGACAAATCCCAAGTAGGAATTCTTCCTTGGTATAAGAGTCCAATGATTTCTCTTGTGGCTGTAGCCCATCCAATCTTAGAATCCGCCACAACCACAATGGTGGGTGTCTTGGTAAAATCTTCATTAACTTCTGGTAGCCTGTTAATGAACTGGCGTTCAACACTGAAGCCAACACCAGTACCACACAAGAGAATATACATAGTCTCATCAAAAGAACGAGGGTGGTCAATAGGAACGTAAGAGCAATTATATCCAGCAACATGGTCTCTCTCCAAAGCTTTGCCTGCCGTCATAAGGGCACGCATTGATGGCATCACCTCAAGGTTTAGAATAGCACGTTCACAATTATCAAAGTCTAAATCTATATCTACATCATCTTGTTGTAGAGTAGGTATAGATTCTCTAAAGAAATTTGTGTATCTTCCTACTGTTTCTTCCCAAGTCTCCCTTCTATTTAAATCATCTATCCACCTAGCGTATTTACCTTTGGCTATATACTGTTGGTAATCAGTCTTCATCCTTGTCAAGGTCCTCCATTAAGGAATCTCTTAATCCTTCCCAAGCTCTAGCCAGTAAAGAAAAGTAACAGAAGTCCCAAGCTATCTGCTCCTCGTACACAGAGATGTGGAGTAAACAAGCAGGTGTACCACCAAAGGCAAGCTCCAGTACTGTGAACATGAATGTTGGGACTCTTTCATTCTCTATCTTATTCTGGTACGTTACTGCAAAAGGTACAAATGATAGAAACATTTATTCTCCTTTCAACCAACTAGACACAATGCGGTATGCACCCATCAGATAAAGGAAGTCAAACCTCCAGCTTCCGTCAACGTAGTCTATCTCTAACAGAGCACCACCAGTGAAACCGGATGCTCCTTCTATCTCTGCTATTACTAAGCTGTATATCTTATTATCTCTGTCTATCTGTAAGCTACCACTAATCTTCATCCTCGTCTCCTTTAAACAATGGTTTAGTTAAGTGTACATAAACTTCAAGCCCTTCTTTACGGGCTATGTCTATCATGTGCTTCGTTCCTCTAGACTCCCCATCCCACACCGCTACCAGAGCATCTGCTTGTTTCGCCATAGCAACGTTCCGGATCATCCCAGCCTGCTTCCCGTGTGTGTTCCATTGGGCTGGATGTCGTTCGATGGCGATGCCACGTTGGGTCGCCCACCGTTCCCCTTCCAGATCTGCCCCCCGTGCAGTCCCACTGATTATCAGGGAAGGTATAAACCCGCTTGCCTTCATGGCACGGATCACATCTTTCTGGTTCACATACTCTCTCGACCCCGCTATTATCACTTTCATTTTCGTAATCCTCTATTAACATTTCTATGTAGTGCATAGCTTTCTGTAAATCTTCTAAGCCATTCTTATCTCTGTGCCTAACGATGTACTTAATTACGTTAGCCTCACGATAAGGAATAAGATTACGAGTAATAAACTCAATAGGCTGAATAGCGTAGTCCTTATAATGATTACCTCCTGGTTGTTTATCTAGTGCTTTCATTTGCCCCTCTTTCCATGCTGTGATTTATGCATCTTATCTCCGACGTACTCGGAGTATCCATTAGCTTCTGAGTAACCTTTGATTGTGAATGAAGCAGCTGATATATAGCGTACGCCATCCTTCCCACATTCAGGGCAAGGTGCTGGATCGTTACGCTCTTTAACAGTCCGCCACTCTTCCCAACCGAAGTCACAACCTGCACAATAATATTCGTAAATCATATGTCAAGTAGTACCTTAGTGAGTTCTTCTTGTTTCAAGCTGATGACCTCATGTAAACCTTCGACCAGTTCTTCTATGTCTGGCTCAAGAAGTTCTATCACTTGATCAGCATCATACCTAGCAATCAACAAGTCTTTTATTTCTTCTGTCGTTAGCATTATTCTTTAGTCGCCCAGTAAAATAGTAATAAGATAGCAATAACTAATAGACATTTTACTATCATCATTAGTCACCCCAACGAGGATCAGTTAATGACAAAACTTCAAATCCAATTATAACATTTGGTACCCACCCATCAGACTCAAGTTTAACTATTTGATTGCGAGCACCTTGTTCACTCTTAAATCCTCGAAGATAATTAATCTCCGAACATACCACCCAGTACTTAACCATATACCCTCCTAAGATATGTTTCCAAGTTAAGGAACTCTGGTTCAGCATACCCATCATGCATATCATGTAGATATATTAAACCCCTCCAGTACCTTTCGTTCTCTGTTGTCCAATCCATATCATAATCGAAGTAACACCCTGCAACCAAACCAATCTTCTGCCTACCTGTCACTGAGGTCAGGCGAGTGTAGTCAGTGAGGTGAGAGTGTCCTACCACACAGCTTGAGAGGGTTTTGAGCACAAGGCTACGAGCATGATTTACCCCACCTATCGGTAACCCCATTACACCTGAGGTAAAGTAGTGGGCGAATGCTATTCCCTCAACAACAGCAGGCTGGGTTAAATCAAATACATTCCAGCCGTGTTCTTTGTACTGCAGATCATCTACACTCATGTGACCATACATGCTAGGCTTATCCTGTACTGCTAGGTTAATCCTATTCTCATGGTTACCAAGGCACATGATCTTCTTAGGTTTATAAAGCTTAGACTTATTCTTCCTAGCTCTTGCGTTGTACTCATCAATAGGTTTGTTGAATTTCTTAAGCCCATCATGGCAAGAAGCAAGGTCATCAGCATATCTCTTACCCTCAGCGGATAGCTTACCTACATCATACTTAGATAAGCTACCCATCTCTGCGAAGTCTCCAAGACACACGATGTACTTAGGTTTACGTTTAACTGCGAACTTACCCGCCCATTCCAACCTATTGTTGTTGTGTTCGGGTGTACAGTGTGGGTCCGGTAGTACAAGGCATTCATTATCTTTCACTCAAATCCTCCTTGGCCCATTCCTTAGGCACTTTCATGAAAGCGTACTTGATTCCATTCTTCTCACACCAATCAGAATACTTGTGCTTCTTCTTCTTGGTTATCCAGTTGTTCTTCATGAACAACATTCGCACATCCTTGTCAGGGTTAGCAGCCACTACCTCTCGCATCTTAGTTCGTTGCGCAGATGTGAAGCGACCCTTCGCCTCTATGATAACTCCATTGCCCAGTACAAAGTCTGGGGTATAATAATGTTTCTCGGTTACATCCTTTGAACCACAGTTCCTGCAGTACCCTCCACGTTTCTTAAGATAGTATACCATTTTGAAAGGCTCATACTTAAACTTAATGCCACGCTTCCTCAGGTTGCAGGCTACTGATCTCTCAAAGTTAGACCGAAAGTTTGGTTTAGACAATTACCTCTCCTTGTATTTAACTCCTATTTGTTTAGCTAGTTTCTTCAGGGTTGTACTGCACTTTCCCCTCTGTATCTGCCTCAAGCCTTTGTTGTTGTGATGCCGACGGTTCCCACATTTCATCTGCTTCTCTCCGTATCCATAACAGCCTAGCATTCTCCAGTAGGAACGTAGCCCAGTAGTTCCCGAACCTCTTAAAGTACTGCTGAGCTACGTGTGAGAACATCTCATCTGAATCATCCATCTGCTTTACTTGCTTAACCAGTTGGGAGTTCTTTCCTACCCCGAACAATCCTAAGATATTATCGGTGGAGTCTCCAGTCAGTAGTTGACAATAGAAATTACGCCATGCTTGTACTTCGGTCACAAAGTATCTCTTATCTGTTTCCCAGTTATAGTGCCAACCAGGAACCATGTCCAAGTCTTTATCCCTCGTACAGATACAGGTAGTGTAATTACTGTTATCAAAGTTACCCTCAGCTACTTGGCTGAACTGTTCAAACTGTGCAATCCCCATTGCATCGTCAGCTTCCTGACCTTCAACAACCTCTGCTGTCCATTGCTCTACTAAGTACTCTCTACAATTAGGTAGATGGTAAGGCCTACGCATGTCCACTCTATTCCCTTTGTACTTAAGAATAGTACCGATTGACTCACGGAAGTTACCCTCTTCGGGGGAGATAAAGATACTGTAATTTTCCACTTCATCAAAGTGGTCTAGCACAGACTTCACCATCTGCTTTACTGAATGAAGAGCATACTCAATCTTTTCTGGTTTAAAGTTAGTCTCAACGTCGAGGAGATCAATACCTTTCCTCTCGCAGTACTTAGCCATGTCCTTCTTATAGCGTTCTTCGTGTCCATCAGGTGCGACATATCGTTTGCCATCAGCTACTGAGGCTACAGAGTATGCTATAATATCTCCATCAATGAGAGGTTTCATTATCCTCCTGACTTATAGCCTCCTCAACCATACGAAGATGGAGGCTATAAGCTTCTTCTAAAGTAAATTCATTATCAAGTATTGGATCGACCCACATGTTACCTATCCTTCGCCAGCCGTGAGTCATGAGAGTCCAATACATCACAGCCCTTTCGATAGTAACCTCCTATGCTAGGTCTGGCTCATCACTCATGGTTGCCAGATAAGCTTCGTCTATGGGACGTACGTTGGAATCAACGTAGTTGACTGCTTCCCTTACCTTAACCTTAAGCCGTTCCTGTAACATCAACCATGCTTCGGCTGAAGGATTATCAAAGTCAAAGACATATGGATCATTCTTAGACTTACTAACCTTGAACCCTTCGATGTCGGGCACTGGGCCACACCCATCAAAGTTAGCATAGGTTACAGGGTCACCATCATTAGTGGTGCGTTTAACTAGCTTGACGTTTACAATACAGGGAAGTCCAATTAGATTAGACAAGTCACCTTTGAACTTCTTGTTAGAAGGGTCAAGGGCTTTGACTATGCTGAACAGCTTAGACTTCTCATGCAGGTGCTTGGTCTTGTAGTCAACGGTTACATTAAGGGGGAAGTAACCAGTGGTAATACGTACTGGTTTACCTTCTGAGTCCAAGTCATCCACTAAGTCGAAACCAAGGATAACCTGAGGAGCAGGTTTCTTCTTCTCACCTTTGTACGGATCACGCTTCTGCACACCCAGATCAATAATAGTCATGAGTCTTGCAGGCCGAGCACCTTCTTTAGGTAGCACATACTCAGCTCTCTGTCCTTCATTCTTGCTAAAGTCCAACGCTAATGCCATAGTTACATTCTCCTTCTTCTGATTTCATTAATAATCTCAATCATAGATTTAACCTTCATGTCTTCTAAGAGTTGGTCTTCTCCTTTCCTAACAACTACTCCTAGGTTTAATTCAGGAATGTCAGAAGGTGTATCCTTAAACACTCCTCGAAACAGCCACTGTTTCTGAAACACACTATCAGGATAGTTATAATCAACTATACTATAAGTCATCTTAATCAAAGTAGTAACCTAGTTGAATTAATGTTTATTAATAAGTGTTAATAAGAACTGTTTAATAACTATTCTTTAACTATACTATTATTATAACATATATTTCTCCTTTTGTCAATAGTTTTTTTTCCTTAGAGCCACGGGGGTTTCAGGCTTGTCAAGCTTTTTATTACATATTTTTCTTACACATTCCAAGTGGAATAATAATCTGTTATTGTACCACTCGAATACTATCTGCTCTCCTCCTTTCTCAATAGGTTTATAACATAACCTACACATACCCTTACCATTGCCTCTGGCTTTTGTTAGTGGCATTGTAATTAACTAAACTTCTTCTTGAGTTCTTCATACTGTTTCCTCTGCATCTCACGTTTCCTCTCCTCGTACTTCATCTGTTGTTCTATCCTTTTAACATATTCAGCATCTGTTTCCAGACGCCTGTAGTAAGCGTAGCACTCATGATCACCATCACAGTAGTCACACCCAGTATAAATCTCTACATCTATTGTTCTTGGGTCAACCCCTTGCTCTTCAACCTGTGTTTTTATATCTTCTAGTTCCTCTATTAAATCTACCAGCCTCATGTTAACATCTATATTATAACTCCTACGTACTTCCCTCTTTTCCATATCAGCTACAGGATTTGTTCCAGTTGTATTCATTACAGCACCTCCAATACTTTCATTTGATTAGCAAGATACCACTTACCACCCTGACTCTCAGGCCTCGTCATCAATGTATAGTCTCGTATCTGTACTCGCACCCAAGTCCGTCCTCGTTCTACTAGATGTGGTGCTACTGGCTTGGACATCACGTGCCAGTGGGGTCGGTACTTGTACCCTGAGGTTGGATGCGACTCGGCTGGCATCCACTGGCCTAGAGTAAGCCTCTGTTTCCTGTTGATGAATAGAGGCCCCAGTGAGCCATCCTTCCGGAGTGTTACCAGTTTGTAACCAATCATTTGATCTCGTCCTCCTTGTGTGTGTTAGTTCTTCAAACGCTTGTCTATCAGCATCTACATATTTCTGTGGTCGTACCATCATAGGTGTGAAGTCTGTGAAGATAGCTTCGAGCATACAGTTCAAGTGATACCTTGGCTCTCGTCGCCAACCCAACCACACTATCACCTGCGTCTCACCTTTTGCTATCAGCTGACCACACTTACGACAGTGCCCTCTGCCATTAGCTGTTGTCTTTCTAAAGTGCATATACTACCTCCTTAATAAGGTACGCATTCGATGCTACATCTATCACAATAATGCTTGTAGTCGAAAGGCACAATGTGGTACATCTTATCTGTTTTGTGGCATTTAGGACAGGCAGTACCTTCAACCTTGATATAATTATCTGGTAATGGGTGGGGTACTCTTTCTACTTTAACCATAGTTACATTCCTTTATAGCAAGCTTTGTCGTGATCAATCATCACCGTCCATTTCTGATTAGACTGTGTTGCATCGTAAGGTGCTGGCCCACCTGGAAGTTTGTTCTTAGGAAAGTACAAGCCTCGTTCATTCGGATGGGAGTCATCACCCAACGGTCTACCTATTGTTATCAATGCATCAACTGCCCCCTGCATCCCTACCTTAGAACCATACAAGGCATTCATCTCAATGTACTTGACACCATTACAAGTACCATCTGCCTGATGGATCGAGAGTACAGGTGCTTGCTTGGCTATCCTTCTAACCCACTTAGCAAGGTTAGTATACAGCTCAGTGTTAGTACCACTATCAGCGAATCCACTTATGTTCCACAACTGATCAAACACTATGATGCCGGGATTGTGTTGCTTTAAAGTTTGCTCCACGAATCTGGTTGTCATAGCGGTGTTGTAGTAGAACATAAACTTATCTGGGTTTTCTGTCTGCCACTCTCGCCATAGTCTGACAACCTTATCTTTATCCTCGCGAACCTCAGTGGAGGTAAGCCCAAGAAGTGCCTGAATACATCGCACCTTAACTTGTTCCCCTCCTTCTTCATTACAAAAGTATAATGCCTGCTCCCCCTGTTCCATCTGTGGGATGATGTGGGCAAGTTCCGATGTTGCAAAAGTTGTTTTTCCTGTGTCCACATATCCCGCAACCATGACGCTGTTCTTCCTTCTAAGTGGACCGAGAGACACGTTGAGTTCTTCGAGTCCCCACTTATAGCCAGTGTCTCCAACAGTTTGAGTAAGAAGTTCCTCGATATCATCTGTGACTAGAGCCTCCGCTTGTTCTGATACTTGATTGGACTGCACTGCGTACTGCGAGAGCAACGCATCCATCTCCTTGAACTCTCTTGCTCCCTGCCTACCCTCTGCTATAGGAGCAAGGGCATCTATCATACGAGAGGCGTACTCCCTGTCGATGAAGCCTCGTACTATAGATTCAATGGAGGACGAATCAATCTCCATCTCATCCAGCTTATCGAACAGTGCATCGTACGATGACAACTCCGACACATCAAAGTTGGGGTGCTGTGTCAGCTTGAACCACTCACCGAACCCAGCCCAATCAATATCGTTGTCATCAGGGTTGAGAGTCCACCATGCTTTAATGTCTTTGAATATCTGACGGGCATACGGTGTTAAAATCTGTGTCTTAATAAACTTAAGATACTTATCGTAGTTCGATCTGTTACCCAGTATCTTTAATACATTAATGTCCTTGGGTTTGCTCATCCGAATACTCCTTTTGGAAATGGTTTACATCCTAGTACCTTATCCCAATCACATAACCCATCCCTTATACATGTACCACAAGGTAATACATTAGGGTGGTTGCAGTGTTCACATGAAGATGTACCTGTACGACTAGCGAATGTTTCTAGCCCGCACTCAGGGCATACTTCATAATCTGAGTCCTCCTCGATATACCTCATCCATAACGGTTCATTTTCACTCATGTTAGTCCTCTCCTAGTTCACATACATTTTGTATCTCTTGGCTACACATCTCGCAGTAGCCTCCCTTGCAAAGTATCTTTACTACCTTGTTGCTTAGCAGATCAGGGTCGTCATCTCCCCAGTTCTCACAAGCACACTTACCTAAGTCTTCTAAGCACCTATTACATTTACCTTTCTTCATCATCACCATCCTCCTTAAGATATGCTTGTATTTCTCTAGTTGGATACTTACACCCATTAGCAGCCAGATAAAATTCAGCTTCATCCAGTAATACTCTGGCTTTTTTCAGCAACCCATTGATCCGTTCTATCTTACAGTAAGGACACTCGTTGCCATAGATAGTTATGGCTGGCAAAGGTGGTGCATCGGTTTCAGTTGCATGGTAAGAACCATGCTCTTCACAGGTCGATACATAAACTGTTCCTTCATTCATCACCCACCTCCGCTTTGATTTTGTCCTTCGTATTTTCCAGCCATTTACTTGCCTTATCTCCTGACCACGCACCGCACAAACAATCGCACTCGCAGTGGGCTGAACAATCGCAGGTTTCAAAGTCAGCTTGGGATATCTCCCCCAACAAATTCTTGAGCCGTTCTATCTCATCGGCTTGGGTGGTAAGTTCTTTGTCTATATGTTTGTACTTAACCCACTCACCAGACTTATGTCGCTTCATGTCACAACCAATTACATCGTGGTATAGTTCATATCTTCTCATCATCGCCTCCTCGCTTCGGTGGGTCTGGGATTGGCATCCAGTGGGTTATTAATATTAGCTTCCTGTTTTCGGGGTTATTAAAATCCCAACGCCACTCAGAGCTTGGTTCTTCTTTAAATACTCTACGGCAAGAAACAGGTGCTATTGTTTTATTCCAATAGGGTGCGTCAATAGTCCAAACTTGTTCACCAATCTCAGGCAACCTATCCTCGCAACTAATCCATTCCATGCTATTCACCTCGCTTTAGTTGCTTGCCCTTGCACCCCATGATTACCCCGAATATCTGAGGGGCAAAAGGTAGTGGGGTTCTAAATATCTCCGATAAGTTCCACACAACAGCCAACAGCCAACCCCAAGGGGTGAATGTCCAGAATCTAGTTATAGGCCATATCCACATAGCTATTCACCTCGCTTTAGTTTGTCGAGTAGCTTCTGAAGATTCACGAAGATATTTATCTTGGTCTTGCCCCATATCTTAGCCCACTCCATAGTGAGTTCCAACACCTCAACCGCTTCACTAATCAGGCTGTCTTTGTCGGCAAGCTGTTCTTTGAGGTCGGTTACTTCCCTTCTTAATGGTGGAACACAAGTGCAATGTATCTCATCTTCCCTGCATGGTTCATTGATTACTCGGCTATGGCTCTCTTGCCAATCGTCAAGCTTTTCCTGTAAAGTGTGAGTGAGGTTGGTTTCTTTAATCAGGGCTTTGTGCTTACTATCACACTCACTATGCCAATCAGGTATCATGTCCGATAGCTTCCTTAACAACTCCCTCGCCTTATCACGCTCGGTGCGTAGCTCGGTTAGCTCGGTGTTGATTTCTTTATAGGTGATATGCCCTTTATTAGAACCACATTTCTTACATATTACAGGTATTCCACCACCGTGAACCATCACCTCTAGTAGTTCATTTGAGTCACACCACGCACAATATTTCTCCATATCACTTGGCATTATCTAGTAGCTCCCTGTTCTGTTTAGCTAATGCAGATGCAACGTTAGCCATTGTTTTATACTTCAGAACTTCATCCCTCAACTCAGAAAGCTCCGCTTCCTTGTCGGTGCGGGTGTTCCATGCCTTGATTGCTTCGGCTTCATTCACTCCACGACCATGTTCAAAGTACTCTACATCCAAGCCAGAAGGACAATTGTGGTTAATAGATACACTCCCACGAGGTTCTTTACCACATGGCTCTCCTATATGTAGCGTTATGCTTCCACCACAAAACGGGCAGGGCAACATCTTCTCTTTATCGGTTGTCATACTTGCACCTTATCCATATCTGCCCAGTTTAATCCCATCTCTAAGTCCACACTCAAGGGCAGATCGAATGTGAAATCAAACAACTCTTCTAACCTCTTCGGTACTGACAACATTAACTTCTTAATTAAAGGTAAGGCATCCGGTAACACATCAGTGTGGATGTCAAAGATAATGGAGTCATGCACCGTGTTGATGAGCAAGCATTTGTCGCTCAGCTTCTCGTCGTTCAGCAACTTCCTTACGAGCAGACCAAGTGAAGCATAAAGTATCTCCCCTGCTAGTCCCTGCACGGGGTAGTTCTTTATCTTCGTGGGCTTGAAGGAAGTCATCTGTCCTTGTCGCCTCAAGAAGCTTGGGGCATCGTCCTCCTGAAAGACATAACGCTTTCCAGTTATTGATTTGATGTGCCCGATACAAGCTGGCAATCCCTTTGACGTTCTCATAGTTGATGGTTGTTTTGATTGTTGTACCTCCGCTATCCATCTATCCTGAAGTTCTTTAACCTTGGGGTACAAGGCATCTTCGATAGCAAAGAACTCTTTTGCTTCGTCGATTGAACAACCAAGGACTTCGGCAATGGACGGTGCACCTGCACCATACGCCTTGCGGAAGGAGAATACTTTAATATCTTTTCGTAGCTTCTTGTACTTGCTGTGTTCAGGGTGCGTTTCGTCATGGCACTTGGTGTATACTTCATCGTAGTCCTCCTTAAGTTTATAAGCTAATCTCTTACAGTGAAAGTCAATCCCACTGCGTATGTCCTGTTGCATCTGTTCGTCACCAGACAAGAAGGCTTGAACTACTACCTCTATCTGTGAGTAGTCGGCCTCTACTATCCTACCTTTCGAGCCGAACCTGCTGACGAAGCACTTCTTGATTACACTCATCGTGTGATCTCCTGTATTCTTCGTATGATGTCGTTGTCTATGTCGTTAGCTATCTGTTGGGCAGACTGAGCTTGAGCCATAGACATAGCATAATAATGTTCCCGCTGTACCTCGATGTACTCTCTAGCAGTAGTGGCTGGTGTATTAGCCACATCCAACGACCTCTGTAACGCCCGCATCTGCTCGATATGCTTAGCACGTCTAAGCTTTTCCTTTTCCTCACAGACACAGCTAAGGTACAGCTTCTTACCAGACATCAAGCGAATGTATACACCTTGACAGTTACTACACCTATACTTCGTTAGACCTTGTAGGTAAGGGGAAGCTGTTGTAGAGCTATCTGCCTGCGTCATCCATGCTGTAGCAGTAGCAGTACGGTAGTAGGTACTTGGCATTAGTCGTCACCCCCAGTTAAGTTCTGCAGGTTGGGGTTAGAACTTGATAGCCTTCCTGTCTGTGTCACTACAGTATTAAGGTTACCATGTATCTTACCATCAGGCCAGACCAACCTACCATACCCAAGGAAGTAAGTATTTAAATCCTTCGAGTACATCCTGAAATCCTTTAACGCATCAAGGAATACCTTAGTAGATTTACTACCGTTCTTCTTTAGAAGATTGTCTATCACTTCTTCATTGGTGGAATAGAAACCTTCCTTCTTCAACGCCCACTTCTGATGGGCAATACAACCTAACCCCTCCATGTGTTTAGTTACCTTGACATTCTTAAGCCGAGGTAACCCTTCCTTCTTACCAGACTTAAAGTAAACTATCTGATTGTTATCATCAAGCATCATCTCTTTCTTAACATAACTGTACTCACCTCCAAAGAGTACAAGACTAAGTTGATCCTTTGAATCAGGGTTAAGTTTATCATGTATCTCTTCATCGAAATACTTGACCATGTAATTTAGGATTGTCATCTTAGATTTCTCTAACTCTTTAGTCAAGCGGATAGCCTCAGCCCTTGACTGCTCGACATCATATTCCATCCCATTGTACTCCATCACTATGGTGGCAAGCAACGCTTCCATATGTAGCTCAAGCAGAGGGAGCATACCCATCGCCTCTGCCTTGGCTACCTGTGCATGATAGATTAACTCTAGGTTCTTTACATCCCCTTCAAGGTAATTAATCAACTGTTCTTCAGGGATCTTAACAGTATCAATCCCTTCGTTCCAGTAGTCCTCAATCAAAGGGTCTTTGTTAGTACCCCCGTACTTCTCAGAGCAGGCCTCTAGGCTAGGAAATCTCTTGGTCTGCCCTGACAACAGGTACTCAGCCACCATAGTACACCATAGCTTGCCTGTTTTAATCCACTCCCTCCACTCAGGGTAGAACCTCATCAGATACTTGAGGTCAAAGCTTAGGTTGTGTGCCACCACTGTTGTCACCTCAGGCAACAAGGTTTCATATGGTGGGTCTTCCATGTAATAGGTCTGTACCTTACCCTCCAAGGACATACCATGTGCAACTATAATGTTATCAGCATGGAAGGGGCTAGCCTTCATAGTGCCTACATCCTCGTTGCGTATGGTAGTTTCAAGATCTATTGGTAGTATCATCAAGTACCCTCATTATAGTGTCTTGTAATTCATCAGCCCAATCACCTACACCTAGGTCACCAGTAGCCCCAATATATTCTAACATATCAGTAAGTACATCAGAGTGCACCTT
>Ga0316189_10004275_pt1 | contig 13751 bp, 10 predicted proteins | sample LowCovwburrow_MG_FD_204930 | JGI IMG/M metagenome (GOLD analysis project Ga0316189, IMG submission 204930) | Coastal sediment microbial communities from Maine, United States - Lowes Cove worm burrow | ecosystem: Environmental > Aquatic > Marine > Coastal > Sediment | place: USA: Maine...
CAAGGAAATCATTCTTTTCAAGTACGACCCGTCTCGAGCGGGTAAGGTTGCAGGAAAACTTTTGGAGGGCTACGAAGGAATTGTCCAAACTGATGGATATAAAGGATATAACTTTATCGGAAGCGAATTGTGTCCCATGACGCATGCCGCCGACTGGAACCACACAAGGCGTAAATTCACTGACGTGGTAAAAGCTATGGGCAAGCGTAAGCGCCCCAGGCAGAGCTATGCGGCCAAGGCACTGGGGATGATTCGCAAGCTTTACACAATCGAGCGCCGGATCAAGAAAGCTAACCTCAGTCTTGAAGACATCTGCCGCATCCGTCGTGAAGAGGCCAAGCCGATCATTGACAAGCTGTTCTCCTTTTTGGAAGATTTGAAGGACAAGACCCCACCCAAAGGACTGCTGGGTGTAGCTGTCAACTATGCACTGACCAGAAAAGAGGGTCTGTTGGTTTACCTCGAAAATGGTGAGATGCCAATTGATACAAACTTGGTCGAGAACGCGATTCGCCCATTTGTCATAGGCAGAAAAGCATGGTTGTTCTCCGGATCTCCCGAAGGCGCTCAGGCAAGTGCCATCAGTTACCTCCGAAGGAAGAAAGGGTTTGTATTCCTCGGAATAAGGCGTGGATCTTGACTTATCTTACAAGGTAGGCACGTGTATTTGCTTTACAGATGCGGTTGAAAGCCACTTATCCACTTATTGCGAACAATTGCCTCTTGGCCTCAGACCTGCTATGATAAGACACTGAAAACAGTCACGGGGAGCTAGCTATGAATGCCAGGCCGGACTTCCTTTTTGCAAATACGCCGATCCCCGATGAGACGATCCTCATTCATCAGACCTTTGTCAACCGGGAGCAAGAATTACGTACAGCCCAGGCGCTGTTTCGGCCCAATCAGCTCAAAAACCAGATCTATGCCATTCACGGCAACTCTAGGGTCGGTAAATCGCACCTTGCCATCAAACTGGCCCAAGATATGGTTGCCGAACATGGCATTATCTTTTTTTATATCAGCGCGAATATGCGGGGTTCCTCCATCGACGTATTGGAAGGCCTCTTCGAGTTGGTGTGTGAGTATATTGAATCCATCTCCTGGCAACTGGATGACGAGAAAAGCAACCACCTCCGGTTCCTCGAGCTTTATCTGGCGCAAATCAGATTATTGTTTATGAGCTCCAATGCCAAGATTGCTGTACGCCACCTGCAAAAAGAGGCAAAAAAAATCAAGTCTGGCTTCAGTGGCAAAATCCCTTTCTTGAACTTTGGGTCCGAAGTTTCCGGCGAAAGTGCACGGGGCAAAGACGAAGAACAAACCATCGAGATCGGTAGACCTGATGTTCGAGGTGTTCGCCTGATCCTCTGTTTCCTGCTTGATCAGCTGGCCTTCATCGCGGAGCGCGAGATCCTCATTCTGGTTGATGATCTCGACCTGTTGGAGGAAGCAAGTGTCGGTAAGAAGGAAAATGACGAGCTCATTAACCATCTCAAACCTATCGTTGGCTTGAAACCCGTGGCCGTGTGGGTAACCAGCCGCCAACAGTATTTCATCGAGCGCGGCAAGGAAATGTTCGACTTCATCAAGGTGCGCATGATGGCGCAAACGGAACTGATCGACATTTACAAAGCGCGCGTCAAACATTTCAATGGCGACCAGCAGATATTCACACAAGATGTCCTGGAAGAGCTCACAAATGGGTTTAGAGGGGTTGCTGGTTCCTTCCTCACGGAGTGTTATCAATTTTGGCGGTATCACCTGGGTAAACCCTACCCCCTTGGGGTCAAACAGCTCAGTGAATATTTGAGCGCCGAAATAGATGACCTCCTGCGGAATCCGGAAACGAGCGAGATCTTCGAAAAGATAAGGACTGCGGTGGTCATTGACAAAAAGACTGAGATAACGATCAAAGATGTCAAAAAGGGCCACGGTCTCATCTATCGGGTTTTGCTACCCAAAGCCTACGGCCAGGATACCTACGAGATCATACCCCTGTTTGCCAAGGTCATAAAAAACCAGGCGAGTCATCCTTGAGCCATGAAAGATCTTTTGACCATCCAAGTCATCGACGAAGCAGGCATTGATTTACCGGTTGTGATAAAAAGAGCAACCGCCATCGAACAACGCTTCCTTGAAATCGAAGCTTCCCATGACAGTGAATGCGCCCATGACATTGCCTTCGAACTCGCTATCGAAACACCACATATTTCCAGCCTTGAGTTTTTTGTATCTCTAAATCATGGTAACCGTGACCGCTTGCTCATGCATTTGAACATAGATGCACCAGGCCGGGCCTCTTTAGCAAGGTTGAGTTGGTGGTTTCGTGGCAAGATGGTCTATGGGGCATTGCGCAGGGTGCATCCCAGCTTTCTTTTGGGGGAACCCTTCAAGAATGCTCAATCCCTTGCTTGGGAGCTGAAACACGGCTTGGACAACACGCAAGAAAGCAGTTCTTGGGCAAGAATGCCATACTTAGACCTTTCAGATTCCCGACTGGAGGTCCTGCCGCCCGAGATTGGTGAGTTGACCGGCCTGGTATCACTAGACCTTTCCGGAAATCGCTTGATTTCTCTGCCCAAGGTGATCGCTCACCTGACTGGCCTGGTTTCGCTTGACCTATCTGGAAATAACTTGAAGGCACTGCCTGCCGTGATGGAACGACTCACCAACCTGGCAAGACTCTCCCTCGCGAACAACCCGTTTTTAGAAATACCCGCCGTCGTTTGGAAACTAACCAACCTGGTGACATTAGATCTCTCAAATACCGAACTTGCCGAGCTACCCGAGGAACTGAGCAGATTAAGCCAGCTCGCCGCCCTTTATCTGGCGAGAACCCATCTGAAAGCGGTTCCGGAATCCGTGCTTGAATGTTCGGCTTTGGCAGTCCTCCACCTTCAGGAAAATCAAATCCATGAGTTGCCATTGGACCTGGCACGACTCTCTGCATTAAAAGATCTCGATCTGGATGGTAACCCCCTGATCTTCCCTCCTACAATCATCGCCGAGCGGGGAACGGAAGCAATCCTCGCCTTTCTACGTGAGGAAGCGGTCAGCGCCGTACCGGTTTGGTCATCCCGCCTGATTCTGGTCGGCGAGGGCGAGGTTGGCAAAACCTCGATCTTACGTCGGCTCCTGAATGCCCCCTTCAATAATGAATCGACAACCCATGGCCTGGAGATTAACCATCTGTGTGTTTCCCATCCTGAAAAAGAGTCGGTTAACATGACCCTGAGCTGCTGGGATTTCGGCGGACAGCAGATCATGCACGCCACCCACCAATTCTTCATAAACGACCGGGCCTTGTTCTTGTTGGTTTGGAACGCTCGCTTGGGGTACAAGCAAAGCAAGCTATACACCTGGCTGGATAACATCAAGGCCCGTGCCCCAGAGGCCCCAATCCTGCTCGTGGCCACCCATTGCGCTGACAGGCGCGCCGATCTACCCTTCCATGAAATCATCGCGCACTACCCACAAGTTGTCGGAAAGGTTTCCGTCGACAGCAGTCAGAGGTTGGGTATTCCCGAGCTGCGGCAAGCCATCCGTGTTCAGGCCGCTAAATTACCTTTGATGGGCACCCCCTGGCCGCTTCGCTGGTTGGATGTGGTCAAACGTATTCGAGCCATCAAGGAGAAGTATATTTTCCCCAATCGTCTCTACGCCCTAATGGAAGAACAAGGAGTGACCGGCGATAACGCGGTGGCGCTTACCACTTACCTCCACCAGTTAGGCGAACTGCTCTTCTTTAGCGAGAATGACCGACTCAAGGATGTCGTGATCATCGATTCCGCCTGGATGGCCCGGCACATCAGCGAAATGCTGGAATCCGAGCAAGTGAACTTCGGCCTGGGTATGTTGGAGGCGAAGCATATGGATCTCATTTGGAGGCATGTGGACCCTCCTGTCCGGAACCTCTTCTTAAACCTGATGGAGGAGTTCGACCTTTCCTATCGTACCCAGGACAATGATAAAATCAGCATTGTGGTGGAGAAGCTGAGCGAGAACCCACCACTGCCGCCCAATGATTACGAAGCCCCCTGGCATGAGCTGGCCGAAGCTCCTTCGATCACACTAAGTTACGATCTCAACACCATTCCACCTGGTATCCCGACCTGGTTCATTGCTCGTAGCCATCGTTTCACTACTGGCCGCCATTGGCGATACGGGGCCCTTTTTGCCGATGGCAAGAACCATTTGGCTCTGATCAAATTAGACGAACTCCGAAATAGCTTAGATCTGACAGTCCGCGGCCCATACCCCCACAACTTCTTTGCTCTGCTTCGCGATGGCCTTGAAGTGACTCTGAGTCGCTACCCAGGCCTGGAAATAGCCCGCATGGTTCCCTGCCCGGGTCACGACGGATGCCCCTGTCCCTTTAAGTTTCCCCTCGAAACCCTGGAAAAAGCATTAAAAATGGGTCGACAAACCATCTCCTGCTTCGAAACCATGGAAGACGTGCAAATTGCCAGGCTGATATATGGTCTGACCACTGTAGATGGATACGACAGACTGCTCAGAAGTTTCGAGCGTATGGCGCGCGACAATGAAACAGGTCAGGCAGAGATGAAAGGTCTCATCCAACGCGAGTTTCTAAAGTTAGACGATTGTCGCCCCCGTTTGTTCCTAGTCTGGTCGACCCAAGAGGGTTTGTTGCAAAGACTGAATCGGATGGGCAGTAAGAAGGTTCAAATTCAGCTCTACTGCGAAGCGGAAGGCTGTTGGCATCAGCCGGCAGAAGGTGGCCACTACGAGCTGACCATGGACCCGGAATGGCCGCGCAATGTCCAACCCTATTACGGAAAGCTGGTTCACCTGATGCTAAAGATGTTACCAATGCCAAACATCGTCGATCAGACAACCCCGTCTTCGACGGCATACCCGCCTGGCAGAGACAATAACAAAATTTCTGTCTGATGAATGGGTACAGCCAGGTTTGACGGACCGGGACGAGAGCCCGGTCGCCTTCTGGCGCCTGCTAGGCAAACTTGACCCGGACGGGATTAACTATGGATTGACCCGACTCATGACTAAGGAGGGCCACGTTTTCTGGGTCTGCGATGAGCACTATAAGCAATATCACCTCAATGGTCGTTTCACCCCGCTGTAGCCACTCGACATCGATTAAAGAGGTCTGCGGAATTTTATTCGACAGGCATGGTCGACCGGTGATCCCATGGAGTATCGGGAGCAGGCTCTTCTAAGTGACGCCCATGATTCCACCGACAGCTTTTATTGAAAGGGCTTTCTCAGCAGGGGGGTGAAGGCGGCAGATATCTGTTATTGTCCTTTCTCCGCCTTCTATTTGCATTCTCCTCGCGCACTGCTATAGTTGGTTTATCTTGCATTCTTTTGTGAAGGAGGGGGAAATGAATAGTTTACTTGCCAAAAAACTGATCTTCTGGGGTGCGCTGCTTTTCCTGATCGGTGTGCTACAAGGCGCCATCGTTCCCTATTTTACGAATACGAGGATGGCCCTGTCCGCCCATCTGGCCGCAGTTCAAAGCGGCATGGCGCTGATGATCTTTGGGGCGATCTGGCAGCATATCCAACTCAGCGCCAAGATGCTAACCACGACTTACATCAGCAGCATCGCCAGTATGTATCTGATCTGGATGGGCCTTACCCTGGCCGCCGTGCTCGGCACAAGCAAGGCTACCCCCATCGCCGGCGCCGGTTTTCAGGCCTCGCCCGCCCAAGAGATACTCGTCGAGGCCATCATCACCCTAGGTGCCGTGGCTGGGATTGTTGCTTCTGTTTTGATCGTTTTAGGTTTGTACCGAAATGTTAAGAACCACTCGGAATAAGCCTCGTCGTAAGCTCAGGCCATGGGTCACCGTCTCACTTCCAGGCTGCGACGGTGGAAATCAAGTTTCTCTATGCCTGCCAGGTGAATGGCTGTTTGGGCCAACTCGCCGTAGTGGTCCGGGGCAATCTCCTGCCAGGTCAAGATCTTCAAGAAGTCACCTACCTGTAGCCCGCCCTTGCGACGGGCACAGGCCATGGTCGGCAAGGTGTGGTTGGGACCGGTACAGTAATCGCCTAGGGCCACGGCACTGTGGGCGCCGATAAAGAGCGACCCATAGTGACGTAAACGCAACGGATCTACCTTTCCCGGTTTACAGGCGAGTTGCAGATGCTCGGGCGCCATTCGATTGGACAGAGCCACCATCTGATCCACATCGCTGCAGAGTACGAGTTGGATCAGGCCCGTGTCCTTTTCCGGGCATGCCTTGCTCTCGCGCTCTATGACCTGAGCGACCCTGGTAAGAACCGAATCGCTGGTGGAGGCCAAAACCGAAAGCGCCATGGGGTCGTGTTCGGCCTGTGCCAGCACATCGAAGGCAACCCATTCCGGGTCGATGCTGTCGTCGCAAAGCACCAGGATTTCACTTGGACCGGCCAGGGTATCAATTTGGACCCGGTCTTGCACAAGCGCCTTGGCCGCATTGACATAGGCGTTACCGGGACCCACGATCATATCAACGGATGCCTGCAGTCCCGTTCCTATTGCCAACGCGGCAATGGCCTGGGCACCGCCAAGGTGCACAAAGGATGTCGCTCCGGCACGACTCGCCGCAGCACGTATTTCGGGGGCATCGCCGGGTGAAACAGCGACCCTCTCCCCTACCCCGGCCACACGGGCCGGAATCAGGGTCATCAGCGCCGTAGAAACCAGGGGAAAGCGGCCGCCCGGGATGTAGGCGGCCATTCTGTCGAGCGGAACCACCCGCTGGCCATAACGGCCATAGCGGTCCTCGCGCTCCAGGTCGCGATACATGCTGAATTGCATCTCGGCGAACTGCTGAATGCGCTCGGCAGCCAGATCCATATGCTTTCGGGTTTCCTCTGTCAGCGGATAATTCCGCCAGGGCTCCAGTTCCAGGACACGGGGCTCAAAACCATCAATGGCCAGACTATGTTCGCGCACCGCGTCCTCGCCCCTGGCCTGCACATCGGCCAGGATTGAGGCAGCCACGGCTCTCGCCTTTTGGGCAGCGTCAACATCTGGCCTGACCCAGTCACTTGCGTTAATTACTTCCATGACGGCTCCTCAGTTCACTGACGATTTGACCGATGGAAACACCTTTGGCACGGGCTTCCACAAGGGTGAAATACAGTAGATCGGCCGCTTCCCAGCGCGTCTCTTCGTGGGTCACCGCTTCGATCAACTCTTCGGTTTCCTCGCGGAGTTTCTCCGCACGCAGCTCAGCGGAGTTGAACAACTCGGCGCTATAGGAGCCCTTCGGTTTCTCTTCCTTCCGCCTGGCCAGGGTTTGGTCCAGAAGGTCCAGGCTGAAACGTGGTCGAATACCGGGAAAGCAACTCCAACGATCGAGATGACAGGCTTTTCCTTGCTGGCGGACCTGGAAGAGCAAGGTATCGCCGTCGCAGTCAAGCTCCACGCGGGCCAGTTCCTGGCCGTTGCCGCTTGTCTCGCCCTTGGTCCAGATCTCGGAACGGCTCCGACTGTAATAAATGCCACGTTGTTCGCTCAGGGCGCGTTGCAGGGACTCTTGGTTGGAATAGGCTAGCATCAACACATCACCCGAGTCCACGTCCTGGACAACGGTTGGCACCAAACCGCCCGATTTGGCGAAGTCGACCCCTGTCAGGAAGGCGTCACCAAGCGAGAGTTTGCCCGTGTACAGAGCCATACCTACCTGGCCGTGGGCACCCAATTCGTTGAGGAAGCCCACATCTTCCAAGCTGGTGATGCCTCCCGCCACGGTGACGGGTACCGTGGAACGCTCGATAATTCGGCGCACCCGTTCCCGGTCCAGGCCCTGCATCATGCCTTCTTTTTCAACCTGCGTGTAGAGTAACTCAGAGCAACCCGCGCACAACTCGGCAAGCAGGTCCTCGGTCTTATGTCCGGTATCCTGCTGCCATCCGTGGCTGAGGTAGGCGTCTCCACGGGAGTCGATGGCAAAGATCAAAGCCTCTTGAGGTAGTTTCTTCACCCAGTCTTCGCGCGCCGAAGTACCCATGATTATCCGGCTGGCCCCGGCCTTGATGTACCCCCGCGCGGTTTCCAGGTCGCGAATCCCGCCTCCAACCCGACAAGGAGCGATGGCCAGCATGCGCTCGATCAAGGCACGATTGGAGCCTTTGCCCGTGGCCGCGTTGAGGTCGATCACGGCGACTTCGCCATAGACGCTGAATTCCCGTAACAGTTCAAATACATCTTCCCGTTCCAGAACCCGTTCCTGGCCCTGACGCCACTGGACCGCCTTGCCATCATAAAGATCGATACTTGGTATCAACATATTGTTCCCCTTCACTCAAGTTATCAAAGTCACACGTTTTTAATAGTCCAAGCGGACAGGAATCCCCTGCTCCGCCAGGTAGGCCTTTGTTTGCCCCACATGGTAGTCGCCCGAGTGGAACATGGTGGCAGCTAGCACGGCATCAGCGCCGCCCAGCAAGGCATCGCGCAGGTGTTGGGGCGAACGGGCGCCACCCGAGGCAATTACGGGTACGGGTGCCGTTCTGGCAAGATCACCCGTTATTTCCATGTCAAAACCAATGCCGGTACCGTCCCGATCCATGCTGGTCAAGAGGATTTCGCCCGCGCCCCTGGCGGCGATTTCTTGGACCCAGGTCCTGGCCTGTTTTCCCGAGTCGCGACGCCCGCCGTGAGTGTAGACGCCATAGACGCCGTCCTTGCGGCGCTTTACATCTACGGCCACCACGATACACTGAACGCCAAATTGATTGGCCCCTTCATTGACAATGTCCGGATTACTGACCGCCGTGGTGTTCAGGCAGACCTTATCCGCACCGGCTTCCAGGAAGGCGTAGATATCGTCTATGCAGCGCAGGCCACCGCCGAGCGTAAAGGGAATCGCCAAGGCCCGTGAAACCTTGCGCACCATGGCCAGTGCGGTGGGGCGCGCCTCCGACGATGCCGAGATATCCAGGAAAACCAGCTCATCAGCGCCTTCTGCTTCGTAGCGAACCGCCAATTCCACCGGGTCGCCCATATCGCGCAGGTTTTGGAAGTTGACACCTTTAACTACCCGGCCGCGATCCACGTCCAGGCAAGGGATGATACGTTTCAAGAGATCAGACATTGGTCCAGTAACTCCTTACCCCAGACACCCGATTTCTCGGGGTGGAATTGAAAAGCGATGATGCTGCCTTGAGCAACGGCTACGCTGAAGGTGGCGCCATAGGTGGTGGTCGCGATGGTATCGGGATGGGTGGACAAGCCGTAACTATTCACGAAATAGGCCGCGCCGCCAGCAAAACCATCCCGGTTCCAATGCACACGGGCCCAACCGATCATGGGATGCTTGGGGGCATCCAAGCGGATGATTTGCCCGGAAATCAGACCAAGTCCAGCCACACCCGGATCTTCATCACTGCCATCGAAGAGCACCTGCATGCCGACACAGATGCCAAGTATGGGTTTTCCCGCCTCAGCCCAGGACTGCAATGCGGGCACCCAGCCGTGATCGCGAAAGTAGGCCATGACCGCTCCAAAGCGGCCCTGGCCTGGCAATAAGATTTGACCGATCCCGTCTAGATCGGGCTCGCGCAAAACACGGTAGGAGCGACCCAAACGATCTAGGGCATCACACACCGAAGTAATGTTCCCGGAGTCGGGGTAAACAATGCCAATGGTCATAGAACCCCCTTGGTACTGGCCGCACCAGGCGCTGGCGACAGGGCCTCGCGCAAGGCCTGAGCCAGGGCTTTAAAAGAGGCCTCGATAATGTGGTGGTGGTTCTTTCCCGTTATCTTGCGGATGTGCAGGGTGAAACACCCCGCCACGGCCAGGGAGAGGAAGAAATGGTCCACCATCTCGCAAGCCAGACCGCCTACTGATTCACGCTTCAGGCGCAACCGGGTTTTTGAATAGGGCCGACCGCTGAGGTCAACCGCGCACAGAACCAACACGTCATCCATGGGCAACAGGCGTTGCCCGTAGCGGCGCATACCCGCATCAGAAGTGGCACAGGCGCGCCAGGCCTCTTGAAGAGCGCTGCCAATAACAAGTGCGACGTCTTCCACCATGTGATGGTCGTCCACATCCAAGTCGCCCGTCGCTGTTAATTCAAGATCCCAACCGCTGTGAAAGGCCAGCTGGTGCAACATGTGATCGAAGAAGCCGTGTCCGGTCTGAATACGGATCTTCTGGGAGCCCGCCACGTCGAGCTTCAGTTTGATGCTGGTTTCTTTGGTTTTGCGTTCGCGTACAATCATAACAGTGCTCCCAAATCGTTAATGTCATCCAGGACAATGGGTGCACCAATGCCAATCAGGGCTTCCCGATTCCCCATGTCTACACCGATCGGCAAGGCGCCTGCGGCCCGGGCCGCGCGAATATCATCAGGGTTGTCACCAACCATCCAAACCCGACGCACGCCGTAGCTGGTGGCGGCGGATAAAATGCCTTCGGGATCGGGTTTGCCTTTGCGCACATCGTCAATGGTCCAGCAGGGAACCTCTGAACCCAGACCCAGCAAGGCACGGGCTGGCGCGAGTTCCTCCTGGTTGCGGCCCGTTACCAGGGCCAGTTTGAAGCGGTTCTTAAGATCAGCCAACAGTTCTTTTCGCACCAACAAGGTTTCTTTGGTGTACAGGCCGGCTGTTTTGCCTTTGCCCATGTACAGGTTCCGAAAGACTTCCTTGACCCTGGCCAGAGGTACCTTTTTGCCCCTTTGCCGAATCAGTTCAGAGGAAACATTGTTGTCGTCGTTGAAGCCACCGCGCCCACGCAGGCTGTAGATCTCATCCACATTGATCTCCTGACCGGTAAAATGGCGGACCACCCCGATGACGGTGGCATCCATGCTCGGTCGGGTATCGATCAGACAACCGTCGATGTCCAAGCAGATGAGCTCCGGGTCAAGGGCCTGGGCGAGCACCTCGTGAATGTGCAGGGCATCTGAGGGAATGGTGATACGCAGACAGCCCAAGAGTTCTGGCCGGGTAAAAGAGCGTACTGAAATACCGTTGGCGGCCATACAACCACTGACAAACCGCGCTTGTTTCGGTGAAAGATGGAGCAGCAAAAAGTTCCCCTGAGTGGCGCTGACCTTGACGCCAAAGCGCAATAGTCGCTGCAAGAGACCGTCGCGCTCGCGACATACGGAGGCCACATAGGCGCGCATCTCGGCCATGGCGTCTTCTTCGAGCGCCCGCTCGGCCATCTTGAGGGCAAGGGAAGAGACATTGTAGGGCAAGGAGCGTGCCCGAATGGGATGCAGAAGGGTATTGTTTGCCATCAGGTACCCCACCCGAACGCCGGCCAGTCCGAAGGCCTTGGAGAAGGTTCTCAAGAGGACCAGATTGGGGAATGCGGCAAGGGCGCGGATCAGGTCGTCTTCGGCGAATTCAACATAGGCTTCGTCCACCAACAGCATTGTGCCTTGCTCCCGACACACTTCCAGCAGGCGCAACATACGTTGGTAGGGCACCATTTCCCCGGTTGGATTGTTGGGCCGGACCACAACGGCCACGCCACCGCCGTCCCTGCCAATTGCCCGTTCCAGAGCATCAAGGTCCAGACTTAGATCGTCCTTGGGGGCGATTTCACGGATGTCCATGTCCCAAATATCGGCCTGTTCCTGGTACATGCCAAAGGTGGGCAAGGGTAGGTAAACGGGCGCTGACTTGCCCAGGTAACTGAAGAGGTACATGATCCCCTCATCGCCACCGTTGGTGGCCAACACCTGATTGGGCTCCAGGCCATAGCGGCTGGCAAGGGCTGCTTCCAAGGGTTCCCGACTGGTATAGCGCCAGATAAGATCTTCCGGCACGGTCTCCAGCCACTGACGGGCCCATTCAGGAGCGCCTTCACTGCGCTCGTTGAGGTCTAGTTTCAGGCCACGATACCTTCTCAGGTGCACGCCGCTCAATACGGAGGGCATTTGTAGACTCACGGGATCACCTTCCTAATGGCCATTTCCAGGATATCCGAGGCGCCCACCTGCCTCAATTTCGGAATCAAATCTTTGACCAGGTTCTTGGGGATGGCGGCTTTCACGGAAAAATTTTCCTGTCTGTAGAGTCGTGAAATAGTGGGCGATTTCATGGAGGGCAGTAGGTCGACCAGATCATCGAGCCGGTCTTGCGGACAGTTCATTTCCAATAAGACCCGCCGGCGGCCCTCGAGAACACTGGTCAGCAGCACTTCCAGGTTCTCAATTTTCTCCCGTTTCTCGGGCAATTCCATGGCGCGAGGGTCAACAATAAAGTGGGTTGAACTCTTCATCACGGTGGCGATAATCTTCAGACGGTTGGCGGCCAGGGTCATGCCCGTAGAGGTATTGTCCACCACCAGGTCAGCGTCCTCGGGAGGAAAGACCTCGGTGGCACCGTAGGAGCGCAGGAAGGTAAAATCAACCCCTTCCTTCTGCAGGAATTGACTACACAGGTTGCGATACTCAGATACCGCGATGATGCGACGGCGTTTCACCTGTTCCCACTCCCAATCCTCGGGGATGCAGGCCACGATGGAGACCGGGTCAAAACCCAGGTCCAGAATGGAGAGGGTCTCGGCATTCTGCTCTTTTACCCAATCGTCGCCAGCGAACCCGCAATCGTGTTGCCCCAACGCGATCAGCGGAGGGATATTGGCGCTCTTGAGCAATTTGATTTGTAGTTCTTCGTCGTTGCAGCCGGGCCGATAACTGCGGTCGGAGCCGCTGATATGGATGCCCACATCCGCCAGAAGCGACGAGACCTTGTTGAACATGCGACCTTTGGGAATTACCATTTTCAATTTCATTTCCATACCCCTAAACAAAAAAAGCCCCGTTGGCGGGATACCAACGGGGCTTCTTTGTGCTTGTATTTTTGTTATCGTGTTACTCGCACAACATCACCAGCGGTATCCGTACCCTGTCCATATGATGGTGATGATGATGGCGTTGTGCGAAAAACATACTAACTCCTACGGGCACTAAGTCTACCCGGCCGACCGCCCCCCTTGTCAAGGACAAAAGAACGATTTTCTGGAAAATGGCCTGGAAAACTCGTTTTCTCCACGGATCTTGAAAAGAAAAGAGGAGGAACCACCGACGACTGAAGATCGGCATAGAAAAAGGGACAGGTCACCATGCCCTGCTTTCACGCTTCCACCGAGGACCTGCTGGGTGGAGGGGGCAGGCCGGAAATACCGACTTGCCCACTGTTCTTAACCGCCTGTGTTGGTCAGAAATGTTTGCACTTGTTGCTTGAGCGGACTTGAATCATCAGCAATGGCCCATGCCCACATTTGTGATAGGGCGTTCGACTCTTTCGCCTCAAGACCGATCTTGAAGAATGTACTGTAATATGGAAAATCATGAAAAGTTGCGAATGGGTTCGATGATGCTTGTCCTTCAGCGATCTCAGCTCCCAGGTTTTTGTCGCCGATATTACTTTGCCACTTCATGATTTTGGCATTCTGAATGTAGATCATATTTACCACCCTGCCAGCAGTAACGTTTGCAAGCGGGTTATGAACCGTTGTTAACTCCTGTTGATAAAAAGCAGGCTCGGTGCCTACCTTTGCATCAGCTGGTGTTTCGCCAGGAGGTGTACCGCAACTCGCATTGTAAAGGCCTTGTACCAAATCATCAAATGGTGTGTTTCCGGACGGATTTATACTATTTTCGAATACGGTGATCAAGCTGGAGGCAACAAAGCTTTTATTGGTTGGGTCTTTCTGAGCAGCAGAAAAGGGTTTATAGGTACCATCGGCTGTATTAAAATCGATCCCAAATAGCGGTGCGGCCTGGCTTGCAGCAACTATATTG
>Ga0316189_10004276_pt1 | contig 13750 bp, 9 predicted proteins | sample LowCovwburrow_MG_FD_204930 | JGI IMG/M metagenome (GOLD analysis project Ga0316189, IMG submission 204930) | Coastal sediment microbial communities from Maine, United States - Lowes Cove worm burrow | ecosystem: Environmental > Aquatic > Marine > Coastal > Sediment | place: USA: Maine...
CCCGCAAGATCGGAGGCGGCGCTGTTCAGTTGCCGCACAGCAGCGGCGGAAAAGATACCATTGTCCGGCAGTTAAATGACATCAGAGTTTCTCTATTGGCTTTAAACGCTACACTTAACAAGCTTTTGAAAGAAACGGAGAAAAAGGAGGATTAGCCGTTAAAAGTCGGGCAGTGGAATACGGAGTCTAATTCCTTTCGTATCATCCATCACAGTTCTTAGGGCTGAATTGCAGGTTTTCTGCTATTTGAACATTTGACATCACCTAAATTTTTGTGATATCCATTATATATATAACATTTTCAGTAAGTTATGATAATGGCAAGATACATGAAATATCCTAAAGGCTTAAATTACGGTTAGAATCAGCAGTTTCTACCTTTCAATCATAATATGGCAATAGATGGAAAGTTTTCCATCTAATATTAGTGACGACAGCAGTCCGACATGCACAACCATATGACGAGAGCGTATTTACTTGCCAAAGGCAAAGACATCCATCAGAGTGTTGCATACCGAAATGATGCCTCGCAGGGCATCGAGTTAATTGGCGTTTGTTGTTTTCGCCCAATTGTCTGGAATGAACTCTAACAAAAGGAGATTGAACATGGCTTGGATTGAAATTACGACGTACTGGCTGACCTACAACACGAAGAAAAAGCAATGCCATGTAGGGATTAGATATCGTGAGGGGGGCACTCCAGATGGAAAGATATTGAAGAAGACATTGGCAGTGGACCCAGGCACGGCAGTTTACCTCGCAGACATGCTTCGGAATGAAAAGCCTGTGTATTTTGATCCAGAAACTGGGGCTGTCGCCACCGGGAGGGAAGAAGTAGGTGATGAGGAATCATAATGTACATAAACATCGTCTAACCATCGCATCCACCTGAGCCACCGATCCGGCGTTTTGGCAATGGATAATCACTTGCCGGCGGGCCGGTGATGCGAAACGTTACACACACCTCCAACAAAGCTTGAATAATCAGAGGCCACAAAAGTTTAAGATATCCTCGATCTCAGTTTTCCGGTATGACAGACGGTAACTGCTATATATTTGAACATTTGACACCAACTGAATTTTTATGATATCCATTTTAAATCTAACATTTTCAGTAAGTTATGATACTGGCAAGAAATCGTAAAATTTTGCAAATGAAAATTTGATGCAAACAACATAGCACTTAAATTCATCGTTTTACTTTGGGATATATCCAGGTATCTTAAAACATGAGAAAAAAGGCGGACCACAATATATTGTGTCCGCTATATTTTTTGTTAAAAATCAGGGAAGGAAAGATTGGAACTGCAAATCCACAGTATTTTGCCAGTGCAAAAAGGATATATTTATAGCCGACATCTCCAACTTTGCGGTAAACTTTAAATTATGGATTAGAGTGGCGAATCTATGCTTTCCGTGTTGCCACATAATTTTAGACTGGCAGAAGCAATTTAACAATTGGCGATTTGTGGATGTTGAATGTTTATCCGCACTTTTCCCGAATTATCAACAAGATGAGTCATCCATTTTTTAATGTAAGCAGCGAATATGAAGGAATTAAAACTGTGCCCAAATTGTGCCCGTCAAGTTCAAATATTTCCAAACATTTCCAAACGAAACTAAAAGTTAGTTGAAAAAGGCGAATAGATCCAACTTATTGAAATTACAACCTTTTTAAATTTTCAGAATCTTGCTCTTCGAATCCGTAGACCGCAGGTTCGAATCCTGCCGGGCGTACCAAAAGAAACCGGCAGGGGGTGGTTCTGTGAAATCCACTACCTGCTTTTTTTGTGCTTCCGGCAGGATTAGAAGTATAATTTACCTAGTATCTCTTTTGAGCGCTTAGATCAGGGCTGGCACAGCTTTGGGACCGATTTTCTTTAGGGCGCGAACAGCTTTCGGCCAAACCTCGTTTTTGAAGGCTTCAATTAGGGTAGAGAACGCTTGCGGAGCTAACTTTTCCGCATCGGAGCCGATCATTCGTTAATTTTGCTATAGCGTTGTGATATCGATGATAATTGGTTCAACCTCAGCAAGACGCCATTGATGAACGACGTCTTTGGTACCGCCGGGGCCATCGGCCTCGTTCTTGCCATCCCAAACGACAATAAGCTTAACCTTTTCATCGAGCCGCTCAGCATAGTCGGTAGCTAGACGCTGGATTTCCGCGTTGCTCTCAAAGAAGGCCTTGTTTAGATCCTCTTTGGATGGAGTTTCACCCTTTAAGATACGGATATCCAGTTTCCCGTGAAGTTTGTCGAGTTCGCGTCCCCAATAGCCTTCACCAACGGAAATCAGTCGAAAATCGGGTTCCGGAAAAGGCATGATGACAACCGGTCTGACACTCCGTTCGACAAAAACCTGAAGGAAGAGAATATCAGACCCAGCCGCGGCAGTCCCGAATCCATGGGTAAAGCCGAGTTCGCTCAGCTTGCTTCGAATCGCCGCTCTGACTTCTGGAACTTTTTCCTCTGGAAATCGAGCCGGGTCGCGGCCGGGCGTATCGACCATGTGCCCTGCAAAGGCAACTACGCCAGGAACTTGAAGGACATCGTCGAATTCATGTCGATCGCGCCCCAGATATTTCAGGTTTAGCCTTGCCTGGCGTCGCATAACGGCGATGTCTTGGTATTTCTCCGGACTGTGCGCGACCGCCTTTGAATACCACCTCCGGGCGTCTTCGTATTTCTCACTCAGAAGAAATGCCTCTGCGTAAGTTGCTCGGTCCCAATGATCTTTAAAATTAGAGGAATTTAGAGCATTCAATAGCTTGCTGGACACCACGGCTGCTTCGGCTCGATTCCCGAGATAAAGTGCAGTGGCCGCGAGGTTGATTCCAACGTATGCGTTATCGGTAGCTTCGTAAGACCGTTTATAAATATCATACGAGGCTTGAAGTGAACCCCGGTCGGTTTCCTGACTTTTCTTCCAAAGGTCCTTATAGCGTCCACCGAGAATACCCAGGGTTTCGGGATCGTTCTCGCCCTGACCGACAAGCTGGCGAAGTAGGTCGCGAGCCTCCGGAATATTACCACTCTTTGCAAGCGCCAAGGCTCGAAGCTGCAACGTCCTGAGATCAGTCCGACCAGATTTTTTCAAGATTTCGAGGGCACGCTCTGGATGGTTGGTACCGATCAAGGTCTCAACTACGATTAGAACACTATCCTCATCAGTTGCTTCTTTGGCCTCATCGATGCTGCAAGTTTTTACCGAGTCCAGGAATTCGATGGGCTCGGCGAGATCCGGTGGATTAATGGAACGTTCCAAAGGCTCAATATCCAGCAGATCTCGAACACCGGAAATATGGGTGGCAAAGATCAAACCCCATGCGGGCCGCCGATTATCATCCGGATCTCCGACGTGACGGATGATGTGCCCAACGACAGCACCGTCAACGAGAACCGGAGTACCCGAAAAACCGTGCAGGGGGGTTGCTTGGCCCGCAGCGACTTGTTTGCTGAATAACGCCATAACTTCGCGATGCGACTGGTCTCGACTATCAGGATCGGTAACTTCACCTCGAATGGGAAGGCCGGTTCCGCCAGCAGCCGCGGGGTATCCAAATCCTTCCCAAGGGGTGATCGTCTTCAGCCTGTCAGCCAACGGTAATGGCTGTTTGTCGACCGGCGGTTTGAAGCCTAGCACTGCGCAGTCTGTTTCTTTATCGGCTTTTATGACATAAGCTTCCCGGTTGTCCGAGTCCGGGAAGCCGATTTTCACCTCATTTCGGTCGTCGTCATCCCAAACCTTCACAACGTGCCAACACGTGGCAATGCGATTATTGGCTATGAGGTAACCGGTCCCGGGTGACGGACCGCCAATGTACACGCTGGCTCCTTTTAACTTCGTTAAATTGTCCATGGTAGCCCCTGGATTAGATCAATCTCGACTCAAGTCCTTCGTCGCTCACGGGATCGTGGTTGTTAGCAAAGTACACGTTGGTTTCATCTTGGACGATTTGACCATCGTCGAGTACGATACGGGCGTAGGTGGGTACAAAACGGCGCCGGTGTCCAACATTATCCGCCTCAAGATCATCAACAAACGAGTTAAGCGTGGCTGTTGCGAGATCTTTTTCTTTTCTCCAGACACCGGGTGGAACGCGCATAAGGTCCGCCCACGTCCCAGTGTTAAAATATGTAGCTTTATCTAAATTCACGCGTTTAGTCAGGTGTGTATGGCCATAGACGATCAACTTGAAACCGCGTTCGGCCGCAGCGCGTGCCGGATTTAAATATGTGGCGTCCTCTTGTCCAATTTTGAAAGTCTGCTGATGCAATTTTGCGGTCGCCTCACTAGAAAAAACGCGATGCAAGCCTTTGCGCCTCAGCTTTCGAATGGTGTCACCGATTTCACCTCGCCATCCACTGAGGTCCATAAGACTGATTTCCTCTGCTTCACCACCGGCTGCGATGCTCTGCGCCATCTTGTATAGATCGGTTTCTGTTGAAGGTATTTCGGCTATATATGTTTCTTCTTGCGGCTCGAACTCCTCGTCGAAGTCGACGGCGGCCTGTTGTCGATACGCTTTATAGGCCTTCCAGACATCTCTAATCCCGCCGGCACCCAGGGACGCAAGGATGGGTAGGCTCCCTGCGTTTTCCGGCTTCAAGAGATCGATAAACGAGTAATCCCGTTTGAGAGGGTTCATGACATCGACGACAAGGCGGCTACCGGGCATGACTGGGAAATTTTCAACATCGAGCCCCCTGGAAAGGCGGGAGCGCGCTCGCCGCAGCGCCCCGTGCGCTACGGCATTCCAACCATCGTAGCGGTTGCCGTGCTCAATGAGCACCGGTCCTAGAGTAAATGCCTCATTGTCGTAGATAAACGAAACACGGCCTTTTCCGATAAGGTCCATTAGAAAGCGTCGAGAATCAGGAAGCGACATCTCGATATCGTGATTCCCAAGCATGAGGGTAAGCGCATTGCCGTTATCTACGAAGTCCGTCAGTGCCTTCCAGACAGGTTCGCTATGCCGCACGATGTGCTTTAGCTTGGTGAGAGCTTTGTCTGGAATTGCAGTAAATGCGGCAAACTCCTTTTCCGCTAAAAAATCGACAATGTCACCAGCAAGAACAAGGTGGACGTCCGAGTTTTCTGAGGATATGGGAAGTTTACGAATAAAATCCGCCAACGCGACTTGGTTCCTTTGGGGACATATCTGAAAACCCGGACTGGCCTCCTCGCCAGGCTCTCCTCCCAAGTGAATGTCGGATACAACATAAAGTACGCTTTTCATGACTAACCTCCAATTTGGGGAAAGAATCAAGGTAGAACGGCCAGTTACCCGACCGCCCCCTCAGTCTGGATAGAAATGCGGCGCGCTGAACGCCAAGTTGAACGACGTTTGATGAACGACGTCTGAGTGTCAGTCCGGGCCCACCATGCGCTGTCTCAGCTTCGGATACAATGCCTGCAGCTTTTCGGTGAGTTCCTTGTCCAGGTGCCCGATGTCCGTGTACTCGATGCGGCTCTCGGTGGCCACGTCGAACGGCGGGCGCGTCTCCGTGTCGTCGGTCGCTTTGCGGCAGAGCAACACGGTCGGTCGGCCCTTGCCCCAGGCGTACCCGATCTCGAGAAACACGTTCGCGTTAGCCTCGGTCATGTCGGCGATCACCAAGTGAGCGCGCTGGATGCGATCCTTGATCTGCTCGATTACCGAACCGGTGAAATGTTCAAAGTCCAGCCGCTCGGCCTTGAACTTAGCCTTGAGGGCTGGTCCCTGGATGCCGTACTGAAAAACGTCGCGCATTTCCGGCTTGAACGGCATGGCGACAAAGGCGGTGAGTGTTTCCATATAGGTCAGATGCTGTTCGAAGGGCGAGGGGCATCGATGCGCATCGTCAGCTGCCGCATAATAAACCAGCGGCCAGGAACGTGACTTTTTCATCCCGCCAGTCGATCCCGCTTCCCGAGTGAGCAACTGATCGAGCTTGTTCTCGATCAACTGACGGCGGGCGTCGTTGGATTCGAGCAACACTAGTTCGCGCACGGCGGGCGGTGCCGGCTGCACCGCAAGCGCATCGACCAACCCCAACAGCAGGTGCTCAAGGCACGCCCCCTCGTCCAAACCGTGCGAAATACCAGGCAGTGTCAGCACGACTCTATCGGTTTCGGGCAAGGTCTTAGCGAGCGTTGTCAATAACTCTGCCGCGTATTCGCGCACTTGCGGATAGCCGAAAGCCAAGCCTGCGGGTGCCCTGACGGGCAAGGGCTGGGGTCCCTTGCCGGTCCTCGCGGGTGATGACGCGGACGAGGTGGCATCGAGCCGGAGGGCAGCAGCCCATTGCGCGTCGCTCGACCCGGATGGTGCTGGCCGCATGAGCGCCAAGGCATCGCCGGACCAGGCAGGCCCTTCGGTCTCAGCGAGAGCAATGCGCAGCGTCCGCGGGGCACGCTGGGCATCGATCTCGTCGCCAATGTGCTGATTAAAAGCCCGGTGCAATGCGGCGAGCATGGCTTGTTGCAGATCGTCCATGGGTGGCTCCTATATCTCGACACCCGGAGGTAGCAGGGCGAATTTGCGCAATCGTAGCAGCAGCTCCCGCTGTCCGTCCGTGACCGCATTGGGATCCTGAAGCCAAGCCTGCACGGCTTGACGTTCGCGGGCATTCAGCGCGGCCAAGATGGCTTGGTTCAGGCGCACGTATGGGCCGTCAGGGTCCGTGATGATGGCCTTGAGTTGCTGTTCGTCCAGGCTGCTCCCGGCGGCCAGCGCGTCCACCGTCCGGCGCACCAGGTAGCTTGCCAGCATCGGCTGGCCGCGCGACGCCCGAGCCACTTCTTGCCAATCGTCGTCGCAAAAAGCGACCCCGCGAAGCTTCGCCAGCCGATCCAACTGGTCGCGAATGTCGTCGTCGCTGAGCGGAGCTAGCGGAATGGTGCCGAAGTGGTTATAGGGCGGCGACGGACCGGCGGCCGCGGCCCCCACATCGGACAGCGGCCGTCCGGTGGTGGCCACAAAAGCCAATCCTCGCGGCGAGCGGTTGCACAGGTTGCGCACCTGGTCGAAGAACGCCGCCGGTGGCAGAAAGTGCGAGTTGGCGATTACCGTGTCGAACTCATCGACCAGCACCACCACCGGCCGATCGATCTTGGCGAAGCCGTCGAACAAGTCCTGCAGATCGAAGATATCTAGTACCCCCTTCCGGGATCGTTCCAACGCCTTGGCAAAGGCCGCGTCGAGTGGGGCATGCCGGTCCAACAACTCGGCACCGACCGACGAGTTTCTCAACTCGCGGCAAACCAGCACCCAAAACTGGTCCGGTGTGGCCTGCGGTCCAAGCCCCACCGCATCGACGTAGACCCGCACGAGATGCACGGCACGGCCCAGCGCGGGGTCAGCCGATTCGCTGGCGAGATAACAAAGCAGCGAGGTCTTGCCGCTCTTTGGCCCGCCAACCACTTGGCTGGACAATAACTCGGGCTGGCGCAGTCGGTCGCAGATCGGATCGATCACGCTCTGTCGACCCTGGAAGTGCTGCGGACGCAGGGGTGCGTCAATGGCAGGTAAATCGGTATCGTTCATCATTTTTTCTCCTTCTGGTGGCGCGCAATGCGTTGGAGCCAGTCGGCACCGCGCAACATCATGTCGGCACCGCGGAGCGCCATGTCGGCCAGTAGCCGCTCGCTGGTTTTGCCGGGCTTCGGCTGCAACTCGGCCGGCAAAGCCGGCTCGGGCGTCAGGAATGCGGAGGCCACGCCAGCGAGGAAGTACCCGGCGAAGCCGGCCAGTAGCAAATGCGCGCCAAGACAGGCTGCACCGATAGTGACGCTGCAGGATAAAAGCACTATCAAGACCATTCGCCACGGCGCTGGGCGGTGGTCGGCCTGTGAACCAATAATAGCAAAGCCGCAGGCGATGCCGGTGAGGATTCGACGGGGCCAGTCTAGGTTATCTGCCTGCCAGCCGAACCAGCGGTCCACCGGAGCGTAGGCGAGACCGATGACGATCATGATGCCGAGAAAGAAGGTCACGAATCCAATGCCTTCGACCCGTTTGTACGGCCGCAGCAACAGCTGTTCGCGTGCCACCGCATCCAGGCCTTCGCGGTCGTCGATGGCCTGGAACAGCTGCTGTGCAGCTGACAATTCCTTGACCAGCGGCAGCCGGACCTGCGCTAAATGCTGCATGCGACGCCGTGCGCGAGCGATCGCCGGGCACTCGGGGTCGAGCGCCAGCATGCGTTTGAAAGCCGCGATTTGGAGGGCAGGGGCGCGAGCGTGGCGATCGACCTGTTCAGCCAGCGCGTCGATCAACGCTGCAAGCGGCGCCTGAGCGTCGAGGTCGTGTGCGCGCTCGTACGCCTCGATGGCCCGCGCGAGGTCACCGTGGCCATCGCGTGCGCGGTAGCAGACACCCAGGCTGAGGTGGGCCTCGATCAACGCCGGATTGGCCGCCACGGCCTCTGCGTACAACTCGATGGCCTCGTCGAATTGGCCGCGATCCTGGCTCATCGCCGCAAGTTCGTAGAACCTCCAGGCGCGAGGATTTGCAAGGCGAGCCTGAGCCTCCAACTCGACCAACGGCCGGTTGAGCCGAATCCAATAGCCGATCATCGGTACCACGAAACGAAACCCCTCGGGCGAGCTATCGACGACGTCCCAGTTCGCCAGCTTGGTGGGTGCCGTCCGCAACTCGGCCGCGTCAACTATCGAACTGCGACTGAGCAAACGCTGCTCGATATCGCTCATCGTTACCGGCGTCTCGTTACGCTCGTTCTGCAATTCCGCGAGGGCGGCAAGAAATAATCGATGGCTCGGCGCGTCGAGCCCATCGTAGATCCAGTTCAGTCCGCTGGTACCGTATTCGACCGCCGGCGCCAAAGCCTGCTCAACATCGGCCGCGGTCACCGGCGCTGGAAACGACGCCTCGGGCTGCAACAGCCGCTGCCAGACCATGTTGCACAATAGTTGAGTGCAGTACGGATGGCCCGCTGTCAGCGTGTACAAGCGTTCTAGCGCCTCCTCGTCGAATTCCAGCGTGCCCTGTCCCAGATGGGTGGCCAGTGCGTCGCACTGTGCACGCGTCAGGCGCACCAGCCGGTGATGCACTGCGTTTCGCAGAATCGCCCCGGCGAATGCCTCCGACAGTTCGGCGACCTTTCGCCCCACCACCATCACAATGCCGACTTCCGGAGCCCGTTCGACCAGTTTTGCCATGTAGGTCAGAAAACTCGACGCCGCAATGTCCGTGTCTGCGTCAATATCGATGACATCGAACTCGTCGAACATTAACACCAATCGCCGTGGTGAGCCCAATTGCGCGCAGGCGCGGCCCAGGTAGTCACCAAACGTCTCGGAACTAATCTCCCCGCGGGCTGGCCGCGGCAAACCGCATGGCTCGGCCATTTCGCGCGCCAACCCATACAGCAGGGTGTCGAGCGGCAGCGCGGACTGGCCCTGCAGGTCGAAGAACACGCACACTGTGCCACGCGGCAGGTGACTCGGAAGTTGACGAAGCACCGAGGACTTACCGATGCGACGCTGGCCATATATCACAATCGGGGGCCGACGCTTCGTCTGCAGCGACTTGGACACGAACTCGAAGATGTCTTCGCGGCCGAAGAAACCGGTGCCTCGGGCATCGTTCAGCGAGCCACCAACGCTGTAAGGATTAAGGTGCATAAGAGCGCGGCCTCTGGCCAAAAAAACGGCCAGTCTGATCAAAAGGGAAACTTAACAAAATGCGATTCTAAGTTTTTGACAGGATCAACAGGATGTACGGGATCTGACTAAACAAGAATAAAATAATCCTGTTAGTCCCGTTAATCCTGTCTAAGTCGATGAAGTTTCACACGAATAATCCACAGTTTCGAAGTCAGGCTATTCCGTCATAGACTTCTTCTGAGTCAACGTGACGCCCAATAACTGAGCGAAATTGCGATCACCAACGGGCATCGAGCATAGCCCCGTTGGGTGGGTATTGTCAAGAAATCAGGATAGTGATGATTGCAATGCCGGCAGTAGACCGATTGGTCATGCCCAAGTTGCGAACAAAGACAATTATGATTAATGGAACGCTCGTGGAAGTTTGATGTATTCGAGCTGTTCGAATAATCAACGCCTAAATAAATAGGCGGTCGGTAACTTTTTTAGCAAACGGCTGCGACCAGTATATGGGAAGCAAGTTTACTGATTGATGACGGCGCCGTGTAGAATCAACGGGCGATGTCAGCTCCGCTGATCCGATGCCGAACAGCATACAACCGAGTGGACCAGAGATACCTTAAGCTGCCGGATAGCATTGGAAAGCACGCTCCGGCCTGCCTTGAAATAATCGGCGCCGCTCGGTTTGCTTCTCAGGGCTTTCTTCTGTTTGCTTGAGTACGGATTCAACAAAAGTAGTGTTGCCCGGCATCCGTTCATCCCCCACCAACCGCAATTCAAATTTAGGAAGTTGTTTTTCCGAAGCAGATGAATCGAAAATGCTGAGTTGTGTACCGGCTTTAGCTGCAGCCCAATATATTGAGGCGTCCATTAAACGAAACCAATACGCATTCAGATAACCGAAGCGGGCTTTGTTGTCAACACTGATTTTTGGACGTTCAATTGGACAATTAGACAAATTCGGGCATAGCTCACCACTTTGCCCGAGGCTGGATCTTTTTAAAGGTAGGTTTCTAATTTGATAATCGGCATCGATCAGGTAATAGTCCACGCTGGGCGTTGAGAATTCATCATAGGTGATAAAGGTCTGAGGCGTTGGGCCGATGGCGTAAGGAGGCGATCTGAGTTTGATATCCCTTAAGTCCGAGTGCTTGAGTTGTCGCAGGGGGTCGCCCATTAAAGGGCGTGTCAGGCTACAGTAAGTAATTGTTTTTTTATAAAAAGAGCTAAAATAAAGTCAATTTAAAGGCTTAAATTGATAATTTTGATACCAAAAAGGGCGGTTTAAGAAAAAATTTATCAATGTTTTTGCCGAAACTGGACCGTGCCCAAATTGTGCCCGTCAAGTTCAAATATTTCCAAACATTTCCAAACGAAACTAAAAGTTAGTTGAAAAAGGCGAATAGATTCAACTTTTTGAAATTTAGATAGTATCGATGGCAATTGATCCCATTGCGGGTGTTATTTTATACCGTAAAGGGTCGGAAGCAAACAGGAAAGCGTAACCCACATTATTAGAAGCAGCGGCACCCCAATCCGGAGGAAATCGTTGAAGGTGTAATTTCCCGCGTTCATGACCAGCAGGTTGGTCTTGTAGGCCATCGGTGTGGCATAGCTCATATTGGCCCCGAAGAGCACAGCCAAGACAAACGGTTCGGCCGGCTGTCCCATCTGGGCGGCAATTGAAACGGCGATGGGGGTGCCGATGACCGCTGCTGCGTTGTTGGAAACGATGTTGGTGAGGATGCCCATCAGAAGCATCAGCCCGCTGATCACGAAGACCGGTGAAGTGTCCCCTGCCAGGGCAACAAAAAGTTGTGCCAGGTAATCAGCACCGCCGGTCTCGAGCAGTGCAACCCCGATGGCAAGACTTGCGGCCACGATAAGAATAACCTGCGCATTCAGTGCACCTGTGGCATCACGCCATCCCAGGCATCCCGTGAAAATCATCAACAGCGCCCCGAGCGACGCGCTGATGGCGATGGGTAGAAACCCTAAGGCGGCCGAAACAACGATGCCCAGCATAATGAGCAGGGCAACCGGTGCCTTACGGGCAAAAGGCAGATCCGCCGTGGCATCGAGCACGAGAAAATCCTTTTCTTTTTTGAGACCTGCGATCTGTTCTCGGGGTCCCTGAACTAGGAGGATATCCCCGGCCTTCAGACGGATATCCCCAATTTCATCGTATAACTTTTCCGGGTGACTACCGGCCCTGTGTATGGCCAGTGTAATCATCCCGTAACGATCCGCGAATCGGATTCCGCTGAGAGTTCTTCCCACCAGGCGGGAGCCTTCTATGAGGACGACCTCCGCGATCTGCTGATCTTCATCCTCTAACGGGTGCTCATCGTCAACGGGTGCGACCATGGCGTCATCCGCATAGAGCGTTCCTTCCAGTATCTTTTCAAACTCCTTCAGGCGATCGGGCGTATCACGGATAATCAGATGGTCGCCGGCTTTCAGTACTAGGGTGGGAAAGGGTATCATAAAGTTGTCAAGCCCGCGCTCTACGCTTGTGACCTTCATGGCCCCATCGACTTTTTTTCTGGCTTCGGCCAGCGTCTTTCCTTCAACCGGGCTTCCTTCAGGAATGGCAAGATGGGCAGAGAAAACCCTGGGAGACGTGTCTGCCAAGGTTGGTTCTCGCTCCGGTATGATCCGAGGCGCCACGAGCCAGAGATAAGCGATACCGATGCTTCCGGCAATGGCTGCCGGCACCAGGAAATCGAACATATCCATCCGTTTCAAGCCCATCTCTGCTGCAACGGAGACCACCAGCAGATTTGTGGAGGTTCCGATGGTGGTGCACGTGCCCCCCAACAGGGTGGCGAATCCCATGGGCATCAACACGGAAGAGGCCTTCATACCCGTACGCAGGGAAACGTTGATCAAAATGGGGAGAAACAATACGACAACGGGGACATTGTTTATAAACGCGCTGATAAAGGCCCCGACCACAAGGGTTAGCAGCAGGGAGATGCTCGGGCTCACCTTCCAGAGCCGCGTCAGCACCCTTCCCACGGGTTCCAGCGCCCCCGTGCGGACGATACCCTGCCCGGCGATCATCAGGGTGCAGACGGCAACCAGCGCCTCGTGTCCGAAACCCCGGAAAAAGTCCACGGCGTGTAAAACGCCTCCGTCCACCTGGAAAGGAAAGACTTCGAACCCAACGGCCAGACCGATGAGCACCAGGAAACTGGAGGACTCGAGGGGTATCTTTTCACGGGTGAACAGGACCAGTGCAACAACGGCAAGGATCAGCACGGCCAGGGCATGGGTATTGGGTGGCGGGGGAAGGGTCATTGGCGTTATGTATAAGTTATTCCTTGACTTTTATATTCAGATACTTCCGCAGGAATCACCAATAGTATGTCGATAATTTAAGAAACACTGCAGCCCAACAATCTTTGTCTGACGGCTTCAAAAACATCACCAAACCGCAAAACGCCTGTAACCTTACCGTCCTCATTGTTCACTATAAGTGGCTGATGGATGCCCATAACATATAAATGCAATGCTTTTTCAAGGGTGGCTGTTTCTTTGATATATTCCATTTTTTCTGGGGTATGCATTACATCGGAAACCTTTAAGCGGCTGCCTCGCTCGCAAATGGTTTGCATGGGTTCAATCCATAAATTAAAATCTTTGGCAGCCTTCATGACAAACTCGTCAGTAAGTGTACCCTTTTCCCGTTGTTGTTCGACCTTTGCATAATTAGGCTCCAAGGCCCGAAAAACATCGATCATGGTTAATTTGCCTATAAAAACACCGCTTGCATCAACCACAATTGCGTCTCGATGGGCATGTTCGTTCTCTGATTTCCGGGCCAGCTCCAAAGACTGTAAAACCTCAACCAGGCTATTTTCTTTTTGAACTGTCACGTAATTCAAAATCGGGATCATTATCTCTTTCAATTGAATTTTATCCATATAGACTCCTATCTTAAACATGATCTGGGTGAGAGAGTAAAGGTACACTTGTATGGATTGATTCTACTTAGCACAATCGAATTAAAAGGGCAAAGCATCTGAAACAACATCTCCCCAAAAATATCCGAAGACACAATATGGAAAACCTGCAATATCAATCAGGTTTAGGAAGACTGGTGTAAAGATTGAACTTTTGATAACTGTTGTGA
>Ga0316189_10004277_pt1 | contig 13749 bp, 7 predicted proteins | sample LowCovwburrow_MG_FD_204930 | JGI IMG/M metagenome (GOLD analysis project Ga0316189, IMG submission 204930) | Coastal sediment microbial communities from Maine, United States - Lowes Cove worm burrow | ecosystem: Environmental > Aquatic > Marine > Coastal > Sediment | place: USA: Maine...
CACCACCAATCGATTGCGCGAAGATACCCACCGCGGTGCTGCCGCGAACATTGATCGCGGCATCATTAAAGACCTGCGCAGAGCCGCCGACACTGCCGCCGCCGCCGTTACCACCGACGGCGCCACTGAAGTCGAACGTCTTCGACGGGTTATCCGCGGTCCCGGCGGTCTTGGCGAGTTGTACAACAACTGCCATACCGCCGTTGCCGCCGCCGCCGCCGATGCTCTGCGCCTTGATGCCATGCGAGCCGAAGCCCCTGGTATCAATCACACCGCCCAGCTCGTTGCTTACTGTGACCGCGCCACCCGAGTTACCTTCGCCGCCGTCGCCGCCGACCGAAAATCCCGTAGTCGCTGCGCTGCCGGTGGTACTGGCGAGTTGCGCGGTGACGCTGAGCCCACCGTTGCCGCCGCCGCCGCCGATGCTCTGCGCGAGGATACCGAGCGACTCGTCACCCAATGTGGTAACCGTATTGTGGTTCGTCGCAGCGACGATACCGCCGGTATTGCCCGTGCCGCCGGAACCGCCAACCGAGATGCCGACCGGAGCCACTTTGTTGCCCGGTTCTTTGCCTGGCATACTCATCGTACCGGAGATCGATATGCCGCCGTTGCCGCCGCCGCCGCCGATGCTCTGCGCAAAGATGCCGTTGGCATGCTCGCCGTGCGTCAGGACAGCACTCTGATTATCGACATCGATATCACCGCCCGTGCCGCCGCCGCCACCGGAGCCACCGAGCGCGACGGCACCGGTCACTGTCTTTGAGGAACCGAAGCCGAACGCACCTGCGACGCCGAAACCGCCGTCACCACCACCACCACCGATACTCTGGCTGTGAATGCCATCTGCGCCGTTCGCATTGGTCGTAAGCGTCGCGGCCGTGCTGTTGACCGTCACGCTGCCGGCATTGCCGCCGCCGGCGCCAGCACCACCCAGCGCCATGCCCATGCCACCGCCGCTGCCAGCGGTGATGGACAGGCTGCCCGCCCAACCACCGTTGCCGCCCCCGCCGCCGATGCTCTGTGCGAAGATCGTGTGTGCCTTCAGGCCCGAGGTGTACATCGAACCGTCGTTGTTCACGATGACGGCGCCGCCATCGCTCGCGCCACCGCCGCTGCCGCCGATCGACACCGACAGGTTTTTGCCTTTGTCGTCACCCAGCTGCGCGGCCCGGGAGCCGGACAGCGCAAAGCCGCCGTTGCCACCGCCGCCGCCGATGCTCTGCGCGAGAATGCCGTAGGACTCGTGGCGCTTGGTTTGGATATCGCCTTCGTTGGCGACCGTCACAATACCACCGTTGTTGCCGGTACCGCCGCCACCGCCGATGCTGGCGGACAGGCCCTTGCCGCCACCGCCGCCCGCCGTCAGGCTGAAGCCGCCATTGCCGCCACCGCCGCCGACGCTCTGCGCCAGGATGCCGACCGCCTTCATGCCGAAGGTCAGGACCAGATTTACGTTGTTAACGTCGACATTGCCGGCGCCGCCGCCGGAACCGCCGCCGCCGCCCATGGCTAGGCCGATCGACGTGCCGGTGCTGGACGCCGCCAGCGATCCGGCGCCGGCGAAGCCGCCGTTGCCGCCACCACCGCCGACGCTCTGCGCGAAGATGCCATTCGCCAGATCCCCGCCCGTTATGATGTTGCCCGGCACTCGCGAAAGTCCCACGGCTTCTGGCAGGACATTGACGGTGACATCGCTGCTCTCGCTGCCGGTGCCGCCGTCGCCGCCCAGCGCGAAACTGGCCGCGACGCTGCCGAGACTCACCGCGGCACTGAAGCCGCCGTTGCCGCCGCCGCCGCCGACACTCTGCGCGAAGATACCGTTGGAGTGGTCGCCGTTAACCTGCAGGTCGCCGACGTAATTCACGTCGACGGTATTGCCTATGCCGCCGGAACCGCCTTTGCCGCCCATCGCAAAACTGACCGACTTGCCGCCGCTGAGCGCCGCTGCGATCGACCCGCCGCCATTGCCGCCGCCGCCGCCGACGCTCTGCGCGAAAATACCGTTCGCGGGTCCGCGCGTAGTAGTTATGTTGCCGTGCTGCTGGACGAGAACGGTACCGGCGTCACCGCCCGCGCCGCCGGTACCGCCGAGTGCGACGGCCGCCGAGAAGCCCTCGCCGACCGACCCCGCGAACGCGAAGCCGCCGTTGCCACCACCGCCGCCGATGCTCTGGGCCTGGATTCCGTGCGACTTGGAACCCCCGTCAATTAAACCGCCAGTCTTGATCGTGCCCGTCTGCGCGACCTCGAGTTCCCCGATTGTCAGGAACGGGTTGACCTCAACGTTGCCGCCATTGCCGCCGATGCCACCCTTGCCACCGATGGACATCGCGAAGCCCGGGCCGCCGGCCAATGCTGTGCCGCCGTTACCGCCACCGCCGCCGACCGACTGTGCGAACAGGCCGACCGCTTGATCGCCCTCAGTTGTGAGCGTGGCGACGCCGTTGTTTGTTACCTGGACCAGGCCGCCATCGCCGCCGCCGCCGCCGGTACCGCCCACCGTAAACAGGCCAAGGGAAGCGCCACCATTACCGCCGCCGCCGCCCACTGACTGGGCCAGGATCGCATGACTTTGCTCACCGGCCGTGATGATTCTTTGTGTGTTGTTGACGGTTACCTTGCCGCCGGCACTCGTGCCACTACCGCTGCCACCAAGCGACGACACGCCGGCCGCGCGGCCGCCGTCACCGCCGCCGCCGCCAATGCTCTCGGCAAAGATACCGATCGCCCGGTCGCCGAAAGTCTGGATAGCTTTAGTGCTGCCGGCTTCGTTACGTACATCGACGCGACCACCCGCGCCGCCGACGGCACCCGAGGCGCCAAGCCCGACAATGCCGGCGCCGTCGCCGCCGATGCCGCCGCCACCACCTACGCTCTGCGCCACGATGCCATGGGCGTCGTCTCCCGACGTGGTAATGTTGCCCCTGTTTATTACGGAGGCGAAGCCACCCGCGCCGGCACTGTTTGCGTCTGTGCCATAGCCGACGATACCACCGCCGTTGCCACCGTCGCCGCCGAAGCCGCCGACGCTTTGTGCGAAAATTCCGTAGGACCCGACGCCAAGGGTCGTGATCTCGCCGAGAGTCTCTGTTCTCACTGAAGCGCTACCGCCGTCGGCTGCAGTACCGCCGACCCCACCTTGGCCGACAATGCCCTTGCCATTACCGCCGCTGCCGGCCCGGCCACCGGCGCTCTGGACCATGATGCCGTGGGACTTCTCGCCGTTGGTAAAAATGTTAGACCAGGAGCGCGCGCTGGCATCCCCGCCGCCGGCTGCGTTGCCGCCCTCACCGCCTTCACCCTCGATGATCGAAGAGCCATGACCACCACGCCCGCCATTACCGCCCAGGCTTTGCACGAGAATGCCGTGAGCAGAAAAGCCGGCGGTGAAGATGTCGCCGTACGCCGTGGCCCTGGCTTTCTCACCGGGGGCGGCGTGTCCGCCGTCGCCGCCGACCCCGAACAGGATATCTAAACTGTCGCCACCCCGGCCGCCGTTGCCGCCACGGCTGATGGCGACGATACCATGCCCCATCTGGTTCAAGGCGGATCCGGTCGTGTCACCCGCGGTATCGATCTTTTGATCCGGCGTGTTGAAGTCCACGAGGATCTGGTGGGGATTATTCGGGTCGTACGGAGCGTTGCCGCCGCGACCGCCGTTGGCAAGAAAGGGCTCAGAACCGGTATTGCCGCTCTTCCCGTAGCGCAACAGCGCGATGCCCGGATTACTCCAGTCCGGGAAAATCCACTCGGTCAGCAAATTGACGTACATCGTGTAGTCGATGGTCGGAATCCCAGTGTCGTAGATCGTCCAGGTGGCATTATTCGGGTCCGTATCGAACGCGCCGGTGCAAAAATTGTACTTTTGCGTGGCCGTGTCGCTCGCCGTCTCGGTGACGCACTCAGCGCGGACCGGCCCGACACTCAACATGAACGGTATCGCAACAGCGGCCACAGCAGTCAGGAAATGTTGTATCGTTTTCATGTTATTCCTCCCCAGCGTTGCGTCGGCATTTTTGTTTGTACAACATTTGATAGCCGCTTGCTGCCATGGCGGGCAACTGCAGCCTGTACCATCACTTGTAAAAACACCCACAATGTCACTTTGGTGACACTAAAATTTAATGCATCTTTTGGAGAAATGGATTGTGAATTGGCATAGAACGCCCTTGACAGGCATGGTGCTTGAATCATGATGATGCCCCCGTAAATTCAATTCTTATTATTCCAGCCAGAACACTATTTTTATTTCAGGCTGATTGATTGGTCGTGCTGTACAGCACTCACCGGTCAGGATTTCTGTGGGAGCAAATAGAGAGGGGTAAGTTTTCTTTGTAGACTACACCTAACTTACATATATAATCAAACGCTAAACGTCCGGTTAGGATTGCCGGCTCAACCGATCGACGCAACACATTTAGCTACCCACTGCCGTAGAAAGTAAGACAATCGGTTTATTATTATTTGAGTCTTGGAAAGTAAGAATTAACTAACTGATTTGTTAGGTATTTGATCGTTTCTCGTTATTTGTGATCATTACTACTGGCACAAATCCGTCACAAATAGCTTTTTTACGCTAGAAACTCGGCAGCTGAAAACGCTTCTAACATTTTGATTTTCATCTATATAAAATTGGTAGCGGGGGTAGGATTTGAACCTACGACCTTCGGGTTATGAGCCCGACGAGCTGCCAGACTGCTCCACCCCGCATCAACGGCCGAGGAGTGTATCGAGTGCGGTGCAGTAATTCAAGCCTGAATCAGGACAAATGAAAAATAAGCCGGTTACGCAACCCCTGGCCGGGGAAAAGCGCAGCAGAAATCAGCTGGAACGGCCGCTCACGGGCAAGCTGGTGCTTTAACTCAACGTGGCAGATAAACCCGGGCAACGCGAAGATCACCAACAGGCACAGGGTCACGGCATGGAATTCCCGGTCTTGCGGAAAGATATTGCCGGCATACTTTCGCTCAATAAGGAGTGCAATGCCTTCGGCGAGAAAAATACAGCAACAGCCATTCCAGCAGACGAAACGAGATACTCTTTTTGCAGGAAGCCGGGGTACGGATAAACAACAAGCGATCAATCAGCCAGGGCAGATTCGCGGCAATAATAGCCAGCCCCGGCAACAGCGCCAGACTGCAGCTTGTGTCGTCTCCTGTCAGGCGAGCACACTGGCACACAGTGCCAGCAGGCCACCCGGAAACAGGCCGAGACCGAGGACCAGCAGACCGTTAAAGCTGATAGCCATCTGCATATCGGCGCTGACGGCCAGTGGCTCTTCAGTTTCCGGCTTATCGAAGTACATCAACTTGACCAGTCGAATGTAGTAGAACGCGCCGATGATAGAGAAGAACACCGCAACCAGTGCCAACCACACCATGTCGACGTGGATGATAGCCTGCAGCACCGACAACTTGGCGTAAAAACCAACCGTCGGCGGAACACCGGCCATGGAAAACATCAGGATCAGCATCATGAAAGCAAACCAGGGACTGCGGTCGTTCAGGCCCTTGAAGTCATCCAGCAGATTTGCCTCGTAACCGGCACGGCTGATCAGGATGATCATGCCAAATCCACCAATGGCCATCAGTGCATAGGTGATCGCGTAGAACATGGATGCGGAATAACCTTCCGTGGTGCCCGCCAGCAGTCCGAGCAACAGGAAGCCAACATGCGAAATGGTTGAGTAAGCGAGCATGCGCTTGATATTGGTCTGCGCAATGGCAATGACATTACCCAGCGCCAGTGACAATACCGACAGGATGATCAGCATGCCCTGCCAGTCAACCGACAGGCTGCCCAGGGACTCCACCAGCAGGCGCATGGCCATGGCAAAGGCCGCTATCTTCGGGGCACTGCCGATAAACAGTGTTACCGCTGTGGGAGCGCCGTCGTACACGTCCGGCACCCACATGTGAAACGGTACGGCACCGAATTTGAACGCCAGCCCGACAACGATAAAGCACAACCCGAAAATCAGGATCATGCTGTTCTGACCCGGCTCTGATAATGCCTGTGAAATTTCGCCCAGGTCCAGGCTACCGGTAGCACCGTACAGCATCGACATACCGTACAGCAGCATGCCGGACGCCAGCGCACCCAGTACAAAATATTTCATGGCAGCTTCCGAGGCCACCGGTGAATCGCGGTCGAAGGCAACCATGGCGTACAGCGACAGTGACAGCAGCTCCAGACCAAGATAGATGGTCAGCAGGCTGTGCGCCGAGACCATCACCATGGTACCCAGCACCGCAAACAGGCCCAGCACGTAGTATTCGCCACGCAACGCGCCGCTGCTACTGTGAAAGCTGCGCGCATATACAAAGGCACCGATAGTAATCAGGAAGATACTGGTCTTTAACAATGCCGCCATTGGATCGTGAATAAAAGTGCCACCCAGCACTATCACCCTTTCTACATCCAGCATATTCCAGGTCACTAGTGCCGCCACCAGCAGCGTCAACTGTGACAACACGTAACTGATATGGCGCAGTTTCGTTCCGACGAAAGCCTCTACCACCAGGATGATGCAGGCCATCGACAGTACAAATATCTCGGGGGCCAGTGGCATAAAATCAGACAATGGAATAGTCATCGTAACGGCCTCAGGGTTGTACTGCATTCAGCAGCGCAACACCGGTCTCGGGTGCCGGCAGCTTGGACACAGACACATGTACCAGCAGGTTGTCCACGCTGGCATGCATGACTTCAATCAGCGGTTGCGGCCAGAGGCCGAACACCAGCACGGCAATTGCCAGCGTTGCCAGGATGACGAATTCGCGCGCGTTAACGTCTTCAAGCGCCCTGACATTGTCATTGGCAATCTCGCCAAATACCACACGCTTGACCATCCACAAACTGTAGGCCGCACCCAGAATCAGGGTGGTAGCGGCAAGGAAGGCAAACCAGAAATTGGCCTTGAAGCTGGCAAGGATTACCATGAACTCACCGACAAAGCCGGAGGTGCCCGGCAGACCGGCGTTGGCCATGGCAAAAAACACCATGAAGGCCGCAAACACCGGCATGGTGTTCACCACACCGCCGTAGTCACCGATCTGGCGACTGTGCATGCGGTCATAGAGCACACCCACACACAGGAACAATGCGCCGGAGATAAAACCGTGCGACACCATTTGAATGATGCCGCCCTCCATGCCCAGCGATGCACCTTGCTGTGTGCCATTGTTATCCACCAGCGCAAATACCAGAAAGATACCCAGTGTCACAAAACCCATATGTGCAATCGATGAGTAGGCAATCAGCTTCTTCATGTCCTGCTGTACCAGCGCAACGAAACCGATATAGACCACCGCTACCAGCGACATGAACACGATCAGCCACATCAGCGAATGACTCGCATCCGGGGTAATCGGCAGGCTGAATCGCAGAAAACCATAGCCACCAATCTTCAGCATGATGGCCGCCAGGATCACGGAACCACCGGTGGGCGCCTCAACGTGCGCATCCGGCAACCAGGTATGCACCGGCCACATCGGCACCTTCACGGCGAACGCCATCAGGAACGCGATAAAGATCAGCACCTGCTCGGTCATGCTCATGGGCAACATGTGGAAATCAAGAATACTGAAACTGCCGGACTTCATATACATGTAGATCAGCGCAACCAGCATGAACACCGAACCAAGAAAGGTATAGAGGAAGAACTTGATGGTAGCGTAGACGCGATTCGGTCCGCCCCAGATACCAATGATCAGGAACATTGGCACCAGCATCGCCTCCCAGAAAACATAAAACAGCACAGCATCGAGTGAGGCAAACACACCCACCATCAAACCTTCCATGATCAGGAAGGACGCCATGTACTGCGCGGTCTTGTTCTGAATCACCTGCCAGCCGGCCAGCACCACCAGCACCGTGGTAAAGGTGGTCAGAATAATCAGCGGCATGGAAATGCCATCGATACCCAGGTGGTAATTGGCGCTGAAGGCATCGATCCAGGGAATGTTTTCCTGGAACTGCATCACCGCCGTAGCCATGTCAAAGTAGCTATACAGCTGTGTACTCAGCAGGAAGGTCGCAATAGAAACCAGCAACGCCACCTGCCGGCAGGCCTTGTTACCCATGGCGTCCATCGCCAGCAACGCAACACCACCGGCAATCGGTAGCCAGATCAGCCAGCTGAGGATTGAATAATCGATCATTGCGCCGCTCCCGGTGACATGAACACGAACCAGGAGATCATCAGCAACAGGCCAATAATCATACTGAAGGCGTAGGTATATAAGTGACCGGTTTGCATTTTCCTGACCACAGTTGCCGTCCAGCCAACCACTCGGGCACTGCCGTTAACGATCAGGCCGTCAATAATCAGCACATCACCGATTTTCCAAAGCAACTGCCCTACCCCGCGTGCGCCGCCGGCAAACACCACTTCGTTAAAATCATCGGCATAGTACTTGTTGATCAGCAGTGTGTAGAGCCCGTTGAAACGTTGCTGCATATTCGCAGCGAAGGCCGGGTTCTTCAGGGTGATATACCAGGCCGCCCAGACACCCAGCGCTGCCAGGTAAACCGCTGGCCCACCAAAGGCATGTAGCACAAAAGACATTGCACCGTGAAAATGCTCGGCAACCTGCGCCAGCCCGGTATGCTCGGGGCTGACATGGATCACGCCGTTAAAGAAATCACCAAACACCACCGGGTCGATGAGGAAACCGGAGAGTACTGAAGGAATCGCCAGCATCACCAGCGGCACGGTCACCACCCATGGCGTCTCGTGCAAATGCTCACGGGTATGATCATCCATACGCGGTTTGCCGTGGAATACCAGGAAGTACATACGGAAACTGTACAGCGCGGTCACAAACACACTCAGCAACACCGCCCAGTAAGCGATACCGGCACCCGGTATATTGGCATGGTGCACCGCCTCAATGATGGTGTCCTTGGAAAAGAAGCCGGAGAAAAACGGTGTACCGATCAGGGCCAGCGAACCAATAAGCGCCGTGATCCAGGTAATCGGCATGTACTTGCGCAGCCCGCCCATGTTGCGAATGTCCTGGTCGTGGTGCATGGCAATGATTACGGAACCGGCACCGAGAAACAGCAGCGCCTTGAAGAAGGCATGCGTCATCAGGTGGAAGATGCCGGCGGCATAGGCCGAGGCACCCAGTGCGACGGTCATGTAACCCAGCTGCGACAAGGTTGAATAGGCCACCACGCGCTTGATGTCATTCTGCACAACGCCAAGCAGCCCCATGAAGAAGGCGGTGATGGCACCGATGATGATTACAAACGACAGCGCCGTATCGGACAGTTCAAACATCGGCGACATGCGCGCCACCATAAAGATACCGGCGGTCACCATGGTGGCAGCATGGATCAGTGCCGAGATCGGCGTCGGGCCTTCCATGGAGTCCGGCAGCCACACGTGCAGCGGCACCTGCGCCGATTTTCCCATGGCGCCGATAAACAGGCAGATACAGATCACCGACATCAGCGACCAGTCGACGCCCGGAAATACCTGGTAGGTGGCATCGACGGCGGCCGGCGCAGCGGCAAACACACTGGCGTAGTCGAGACTGTTAAAGGTGGCATAGATGGCTGCAATACCGAGCAGGAAGCCAAAGTCACCGACGCGATTCACCAGGAAGGCCTTCAGGTTCGCATAGATTGCGGTGGGTTTCTTGTACCAGAAACCGATCAGCAGGTAGGACACCAGCCCCACCGCTTCCCAGCCGAAGAACAGCTGCAGGAAGTTGTTGGACATAACCAGCATCAGCATGGAAAAGGTAAACAGCGCAATGTAGCTGAAAAAACGCTGGTAGCCCGGATCATCATGCATGTAACCAATGGTGTAGATATGCACCATCAGTGATACAAAGGTCACCACGCACATCATCAGCGCGGTGAGGTTATCTATCAGGAATCCGATCTCGAAACGCACCCCGCCGGACACCATCCAGGTGTAGACACTCTGGTTGTAAGGCTCGGCACCATCAATAGCGAACTGCTTCAGCACCATCGCTGACAATACAAAAGAAACCGCCACGCCCAGGATGGTTACCGTGTGCGCGCCAACACGACCGATCTGCTTACCGAACAGTCCGGCAATAATGGCTCCCAGTAACGGGGCAAGCGGTATGGCAAGGTAGAGATTTTCCATAGCGCTATCCCTTCAGGGTATCCAGGTCTTGAACATTAATGGTCTGACGATTGCGGAACAGTACCACCAGGATGGCCAGCCCGATGGCAGCCTCGGCTGCGGCCACGGTCAGGATAAAGAACACGAAAATCTGGCCGGCTATATCACCCATAAAATAGGAAAAGGCAATAAAGTTGATATTCACCGCGAGCAACATCAGTTCTATCGCCATCAACAGGATGATGACGTTCTTGCGGTTCAGGAAAATACCCGCGACGCTCAGCCCAAACAGGATGGCGGCAAGTATCAAGTAGTCTGACAGTGCAATCATTTTACTGTTTCTCTTCTGCCTTCATCTGCACAACCCGCACCCTGTCAGCAGCCTTGACCGCAACCTGTTCGGCAGGGTTCTGGGATTTGGTTTCAGGACGCTTGCGCATGGTCAGTGCGATAGCCGCAATAATCGCCACCAGCAGAATCACCGAGGCAATTTCAAACGGATAGACATAATCGGTATACAAGACGCTGCCGATCTCGCGTACGTTACTGTAGCCCTCGGGATGCCGCGCCGGAATCGACATGCTATCAACACCAAAGTTGCGCGCCCGCACCACCAGGTACATTTCCATGACGATCAGTGCAGCAACACCCAGCCCGACCGGCAGGTACCTGATAAAACCCTCGCGTAACGGCGAGGTATTAATATCCAGCATCATCACCACGAACAGAAACAGCACCATCACCGCGCCCACATATACCAGCACCAGCGTAATCGCCAGAAACTCGGCTTCCAGCAACAGCCACAACGCCGAGCAGGTAAAAAACGCCAGCACCAGGTGCAGTGCTGCGTGTACCGGGTTGCGTACCGTGATGACGCGTGCGGCTGCGAAAATCAATATCGCTGCAAACACGTAAAATATAAAACGTTCGAAATCCATAGCAGTTACCTGTACGCCGCGTCTTCAGTTCGATCAGCCGCGATTTGCGCCTCGTTCTCGTCACCGATTTTCAGCAGCATTTCCTTGGTCATGATGTTCTCGCCACGGTTCTCGAAGTGGTACTCAAATACACGCGTCTCGACAATCGAGTCCACCGGGCAGGATTCCTCGCAGAAGCCGCAGTAAATGCACTTGAACAGGTCAATGTCATAACGGGTGGTACGACGGGTGCCGTCCTCGCGTTCTTCGGCTTCAATGGTAATGGCCAGTGCCGGGCAAACCGCCTCGCAGAGTTTGCAGGCAATGCAGCGTTCTTCACCGTTGGGATAGCGACGCAGCGCATGCAGGCCTCGAAAACGGTTCGACTGCGGGGTCTTTTCTTCCGGGTACTGCACCGTGATTTTGGGCGAAAAAAAGCGTTTTCCCGTCAGGCGCATACCCTTAAGGAGCTCCAAAAGGAACAGGCTTTTCAGGAAGTTAACAAGTTTATCCATAATCGAATTTAATTAAACCAGGGGCCAATACCGACCACCACAGCAGCACCTTCAAGGACCAGCCACACGATGGTGATTGGAATGAATACCTTCCAGCCCAGCCGCATAATCTGGTCATAGCGATAACGCGGGAACGTGGCGCGAAACCACAGAAAGAACAGCAGCATCAGTGAGGTCTTGGCCAACAGCCAGTGCACACCGGAACCCAGTATCAGGCCGCCAATACCGTTTGCAAGAAACGCGTCCGGCAGGATGCCTTCAAACGGTGACAACCAGCCACCCAGGAACATCAGTGCGGCCAGTGCGGCAATCAGGATCATGTTGGCGTATTCCGCCAGGAAAAACACGGCAAACGCCATACCGGAGTATTCGACATGGAAACCGGCAACGATTTCCGACTCACCTTCCGAGACGTCAAACGGCGCACGGTTGGTTTCCGCGACACCGGAAATGAAGTACACCAGGAACAGCGGAAACAGGGGTAACCAGAACCAGTGCAGCACACTGCCCTGCTGCGCCTGTACGATTTCTACCAGGTTCAGACTGCCACCGGCAATCAATACACCGACCAGCGCAAAGCCCATGGCAATCTCATAAGAGACAATTTGTGCAGCGGAACGCATGGCACCGAGAAAGGCGTACTTGGAATTGGATGCCCAGCCGGCAATGATGACGCCGTAAACGCCCATCGAGGTTAACGCCAGTATGTACAGCAGGCTGGCATCAATATTCGCCAGCACCAGGGTGTCGGTAAACGGCAATACCGCCCAGGCCGCCAGCGCCGGCGCAATTGAAATCGTCGGCGCAATCAGAAACAGAAAACGGTTGGAATTCGTCGGTATGACGATTTCTTTCATCAGCAACTTCAGCGCATCGGCAATGGGTTGCAACCAGCCGCGCGGGCCGACCCGGTTGGGGCCGATACGCACCTGCATGTAACCAATCACCTTGCGCTCGGCAAACGTCAGGTAAGCCACAGCCAGCAACAGCGGCACCACGATGACGATGATCTTCACCAGTGAATACAGCACGACATTGGCTGTGATGTCATCCCAGAAAAGCACACCCAGCATTACGACCAGTACAGTCGCCACGCCCGCCAACAGCGCGGTCGCCAGCATATGTGTCTTGTATTTTTCAATGAGTGTATGTGCCATGGATAGCGTTCCCGTCAAACCCGCTCGATGCTGACCGGGCCAAAAGCAGCGCCCAGTGTGGCGGCAGCCTGCGTACCGGACTGTATCCACAAACAACCGTCGGGTACGCGCTCACTTATTTCCACGTCCATGACAGCGCTGGCATCACCCTGCGTCACGGTTACTGTATAACCGTCACGCACACCGGACTTGTCAGCCTGTACCGCATTTAACCGAAGCAGCGCGGATACAGTCGCATCCGGTGTTGCCTGCAACGCCGGCGCACGACGCACCAGCGCATCAACCGCATTAATAGCCACGTCACCAATACGTTCGAGGCCATCAATTGCTTCAGCCGCTGCAACCGTACCTGCTGGCTGGGTGTTATCAAGTGACACCGCTCCCAGCTGTTGCTGCAGCGCATCTCTTATTTCTTCACTGCCCTGCTGCTCAAAACCATCCAGTCCAAACTGGTTGCCGAGCACACGCATGACTTTCCAGCCCGGACGGCTGTCGCCCGTTGGCGAGGCAACGCCGGCAAAACTCTGCCAGCAGCCTTCCGTGTTCACATATGTTCCGGACGTTTCGGTAAACGGGCTGACCGGCAACAACACGTCGGCCTGCAACTTCATGGCCTCGCTGGCAAAGGCAGCGGCGCAGACGACAAAGTCCGCGGCAGCAAGCGCCTTCGCAGCTTGCGCAGGATTGGCACAGTCATATGCGGCTTCCACACCAAACAGCAGGTAACCCTTGCGTGGTTCTGCCAGCATGGCAGCGGCATGCAGTCCTTTTGAGGCAACATCTGTACCCGCCGGACCACGGTGTGGCAACACGCCAGCCAGCCAGCCGCCGGCACCATTGGCGCCATCGGTCAATACACCAAGCACCGCACCACTGGCCGCGGCAATTGCACCGGCCAGTGCCTTGAGCAGGGAGAACCGGGGATGTGCCGCAGCAACATTACCGAGCAACACCGTTGCCCTGTCTGCATCCTGCAACGCCTGCGCCATGGCGCGATGCGTGTCGTCCACACGCGCAGCCGTCATTGCCGCCTTTACTGCATCACTACCAGT
>Ga0316189_10004279_pt1 | contig 13747 bp, 14 predicted proteins | sample LowCovwburrow_MG_FD_204930 | JGI IMG/M metagenome (GOLD analysis project Ga0316189, IMG submission 204930) | Coastal sediment microbial communities from Maine, United States - Lowes Cove worm burrow | ecosystem: Environmental > Aquatic > Marine > Coastal > Sediment | place: USA: Maine...
TAACTATCTTATCTCTACCAGTATAGCCACGCGCCAAACGCAGAGCGCTCATAGTTGCCTCGGTTCCGGAATTAACCATTCGAACTTTATCAATACTGGGTATCAGATCGCAGATCATTTTCGCCAAGGTAGTTTCGCTAGTAGTCGGCGCGCCGAAACTCAATCCGTTCTCCGCTGCATCCTGTACTGCCTTAACCACTTCTGGATGTGCATGCCCAAGAACCATCGGCCCCCAGGACCCTACATAATCAATATATTGATTGTCTTGCTCGTCCCATAGATAAGCGCCCTTCGCACGTTTAATAAATATCGGTTCACCACCAACGCTCTTGAAGGCGCGTACTGGTGAGTTTACTCCACCTGGAATATAGCGTTGTGCTTTTTGAAATTCTGTTTCGGACATAGTGGTTTCTTTTGTTTGAGCTTATTAGAATTATAGATGAAGGTACGGTGTTAAGCCTTAAAGTTTTAAGAGAAAGTGATTGTTAGAATGCGTTTTAAATTGTTCCTCAGCGATTGCTACTGCGGAGCGCCTCACTGCATCGCTCAAATAAGTTACGTCCATGTAACGATGCATTTTCAGGACTAAGTGCCTTTGGGGTATACCGTTCATCCTGAACATGCCCTTCAAATTGCTCCTGCATTTTCAGGATACCGTTCATCCTGAACATAACGAAGGCGCTTCAAGAGCGCCTATCTCAAAAACCAGTTATGAGTCTGGTCTTAAATACCAGAGAAGTTGAGTAATTATTACTTCTTGCCGTAACGCGATTTAAATCGTCCCACGCGGCCTTCAGTATCCATTACCTTCTGCTTGCCTGTATAAAAAGGGTGGCATTCAGAACAAATTTCTACGTGTAACTCTTTGCCCAATGTTGAACCGGTTTCAAAACTGTTGCCACAGGCACAAGTTACTTTGATTTGGTCATAGTCTGGGTGAATATCTGCTTTCATGGTTTTCTCCAAATTTTATTTCTGAGGGTTCTCCAACTCACTGTCAGAATTAAATCATAAACAGAGACAGAGGCACCGAAATCCGAGCGAAAACTCGGTTAGGGCGCGGATATTAGAAGAATGGCGCGCCGAATACAAGCGTTTAGTTGCAAATAAACCTGTCTCCTATATACCTCAGATAACTCGAACTCTCTAAAGTAGTCACACCTAAGGTGATTTAAAGCTGTGAGACCAATTGCATCATTCTATTAAGATCATATTCGCTGAGATTTTCGGTTAATACATCAACCACTTCACAATAGCTTGTCTTGGCATCTTTGAAGAGAACGTGGCCTGGTTTGGACAACTTCACCAAACTTACTCTTGCGTCTCTAGGGTTTGCCTCTTTCTCTATTAATTTTATTTTCTCCATGGGTGCCAGCAATCGAGTTATACCTGATGCCGTTATACCAATAGCCTCTGCCAACTCAATCCGTCGCATGGTTTTATTCGGGGCGGTATGAAGATGATACATAATCAAAAACTCCGTAAAGCTTATTCCATGAAGGCTGAGCTTGGAGTCAATTCTCTTTAAGAATTTATTGGTCAATGCGAAGTGCTGTACTATGTATTTTTCTGCATCGGTTTTCATTTTTTAAGGTGGCCTATAATTTGCTAAACATATATTTGATTAATCAATGATATATCAATCATAATATTAAGTAAATACTTGCCTAGCACAAGAATCTAGCTTTCGACGTTATTAGTTTTCTATACTATTAGTTTTCGCTATGATGTCGAACTGACGCTCCATTAACTTAAAAACAAGTCTTGGTAACAATCTTTTTAGCCAAACAATCCGCATTTCAATCCCCTCTCCTACTACTATTTCGGGTTTTCCCTTACTCAAGCCTTTTAGAATCACTTTGGCGCAATCATGCACATCCATACCCTCACCGATTGACGTGTCCTGCTGATTAAAGGTTGAACCATCACCTGCAATGGCGTTCTTAGAAACATTGGTATTAATAAACCCCGGCGTAATCGTTGAAACTTTAATATTGTGTCTAGTGACCTCAGTTCTTAGGGCATCAAAAAAGCCCATCACAGCATGTTTTACGGCACAGTAGCCTGTTCTATACGGGACGCCCATTTTACCCGCTACCGAAGATGTAACTACAACATGGCCGCTGCCGTATTCGATCATCATCGGTACCACGGCTTTGGTAAGCGCTACTTGCCCGAAAAAATCTATCTCGAAGATCGTTCGATAGGTTTCTAAGCTTGTATCTAAGAATGTCGATCGCTGTGAGATACCGGCATTATTTATCAAAATATCTATATGTCCGTCGAACGCACACGCTTGCTCTGCCTTGTTGACCAAGGTGTCGATCTGCGTCACATCCAGCGGAAGCAACATGATGTTTTCCGGTTCAGCACCAAGATCAACACAGGCGTGTTTGACTCTGTTCAACTCATCTTCTCGGCGTGATGATAAAATTAATTTCGCTCCCTTATGCGCAAACTGCAGCGCTAATGCTTCTCCAATACCGGAGGATGCCCCGGTAATCCAAACCACTTTATTTTTAAACATATAGACCTTTTCGTGATGCTTACTCTACGCGCCTTACCTTTTCTTTAGTACCGGCGCCTACAATTTCTAGATAGTATTCTTCGCCTTCTCTCCATACGAATGCTTTTGGAGAAAAACTCGACTGATAACTATTCTTATTTTCTATCAATCGCCATTTGGTTTTATTTTTTAGCTGGTAGATGGTATTGCCATTCCAACCATCAAACTTCTCATTTAATTTTGATTCAAACTCTTTATACATACTGACAGCCTACGTTTCTAGTAAAGCCAACCCAGTTACGCAGTATGAACTTCCTAGGAAGTTGTCGGCGCTGATACCCGTCCGTTAACAAGGATTACTGTATCAGAAATCACCGTCTGTGAGCGCCTATCTTGGGTCTGTCGGATAATGATTTGCGTCAGGAAAAAGTGGGAGTTTGAGACTAATTATTTGATAATTTGAGACGTAATGGTTGTTCCATTGCTCGAAAATTTTCGGGAAAATAAGCCAAAGTGGTGCTTTCGTACTAGCATAATTCATTATCCGACAGACCCATCTTGTATCACAATGCACTATTAAACACCGTGACATAATTTTTGTATGGCCGCCTGATTTACACTTAGCCTTGTTGATCGCCGTAGTTACCCTTATATTGTAGACCTTCCTTAGTTATGGATTTTTACAATGAATATTGATAGCAAAGCCGCTTCTGTCTCTTTAGTACTATTGGCAACGATTGCCATTTTCTATGTTTTAGTGGTCGGCAAGGCGTTCTTGGTTCCATTGGCAATGGCCATTATGATTTGGTATGTAATCAATGCCTTAAGCCGCGCTTACGCCAAAATACTACCCAAAGTAAGTCAGAAAAACTGGATCACAACCTCTGCTTCTCTCATCAGCATTGTAATATTTATTTTTATCGCGATTGATTTAGTGGAGAACAATATTGCCGCTGTACAAACCCTAATGCCCGTGTACATCGAAAGATTGAGCGGTCTGGTCACCAAACTTTCAGGTCGCTTTGACCTAGCCAGTTTCTTCCCAGATTTGGCTCAAGTAGTGAATAAGATAGAAATTGCACCGATACTGTCCAGCCTAACAGGCACGCTTGCAAATATTTTTTTAGTACCAATTTACGTTTTATTTCTAATGTTAGAACAGAGCACATTTAGCAAAAAGATTGCTGCTATTTTTCCGAATGCCGCCCGCCGCGAATCTATACTCAGCATCATGTCGCATGCCCAGGAAGACATTCAAACCTATCTGTGGATCAAAACTATGACCAGCGTGACCACCGGCCTAGTAAGCTATTTAGTGTTGGCTTATGTCGATGTCGATTTTGCGGGCTTTTGGGCGTTTACTATCTTCTTACTAAATTTCATTCCCACCATCGGCTCCATAATTGCGACACTATTTCCCGCTATGTTGGCCCTAGTTCAATTCGACACCCTATACCCATTCTTAATAGTGTTGTTTGGAGTTGGCGCTATTCAAGTACTGGTGGGAAATTTTCTAGAACCAAAATTAATGGGCAATTCATTAAACCTCAGTCCTTTTGTGGTTATGATGTCTCTGACTTTATGGGGAAGTATTTGGGGGGTTGCAGGCATGTTTTTGAGCGTTCCGATCACGGTTATGATGTTAATCGTTTTTGCTCATTTTGAAAAAACACAATACCTCGCAATTATGCTTTCGGGTGATGGCAGTTTAAAATTTGTTGATGGACAGGCTCTGCCAAGTAAGTCAGATTAATTTATATTCCACTGATTCTCCATCTGTAGGTATAAAAAGGATGCTGTCCAAGTAATCAACACGAGTCCGGTTAATGACTCTATGCCCGTTAAATAACGTATTTCACCGACTGGCGTGATGTCGCCAAAACCAAGCGTTGTGTAACTGGTAAATGAATAGTAGAAATAGTCGAGTATACCCCCTTCTAAATTACCCACGAGAGACCCCCACTCAAGACAATTAATCATGAAATGATAGGCGCACGCAAACACCCAAATTTCTACTGTGTGAGCGAACATCGCTCCAGCTACACCAAATACTATGCGATATTGATGCCTAACCGGCATGTTTGGCAGGTATTTATTTATGCGCCAGAGAAACTCATAATGAATCAACACAACAATTGCTACGATAATAACGTTTACCAATGATATTAATAGTAAATGCGGTATCACTGGTTTGTATCTAGCTCTGCTGCGACTTTTTCTGTTGAATTTATTGAAGACGTTTTGAATAATACTAAACCGTTCAGCAAATTAAACGCCTCATTCAATTGATAGTCTGTTTTTAGCTGGGCCTCTATTCCTTTTGAGGTTTTTTCTACCTCTGGATTAGTGTCATTCGATAAGTGACCCATCAAATCGTTTTCTTTGATGCGCTGATAGCGTTTTTTCTGCTCCTTGAATTGCCGTGACTCTACAATCACATCTGGGACAATACCAGCGGCTTGGATTGAGCGACCGCTGGGCGTGTAATACCTGGCGGTCGTCATTTTGATAGCTTCTGTCTCGCCAATGTTAACCACTGATTGAACTGAGCCTTTACCAAACGACTCAGTTCCTAAGATTAAACCACGCCCATGATCTTGCAAGGCACCCGCCACAATTTCAGATGCCGACGCAGAGCCGCCGTTAATAAGCACCACCACTGGCTTACCGTCGATAAGATCGCTGGGCGAAGCTGTGAAAGCTTGATCATCTTCCGTATGCCTCCCCTTGGTACTTACGATTGCACCGTGGGCAATGAAATTATCAGCTATGGAAACAGCGCTAGTTAAAAGTCCGCCTGGGTTATTACGCAAATCTAATACTAGGCCACCGAAGGCTTCATTGTTGCGCAAGGCTTTTAACTGTTTTCTAAACTCATCAGAGGTTGCTAATTGAAATTGGCTTATGCGTATATAGCCAACCGCCTTGCTCAGCATTTTACTTTTAACCGAACTCAATTGAACTAAAGCTCGTTGCAACTCTAGGTCAAACGGATCAGGGTCTGTTTCTCTTAAAATTGTCAAGGTTATAGCTGTACCCGGCTCACCGCGCATTTGTTCCGTAGCCTCTCTTAGGCTGCCACCAGAGATTGCTTTTCCGTCGATTCTTATTATTAAATCGCCGGTTTGGATGCCCGCCTTTGATGCCGGCGTGTCATCTATTGGAGCCACCACTTTTACAAAGCCGTCCTCCATTATGACTTCCATCCCCAAACCACCAAAACGCCCTGTTGTGCCTTCGTTTAGTTGCTCAAAGCTTTCGCCTTTTAAGTAAACTGAGTGTGGATCCAAGCCATGTAGCATCCCCTTTATTGCATACTCCAACAATAGTTCATCGCTTACTGGGGTTACATAATTTCTTTTTATACGTGTGAAGACCTCACTAAAAGTTTTTATTTGGTCTAGCGGCAACTGCGTATCCGCGCTGCTAACGAAGTCTGTTTCGACTAGCGCTTCTTGTTCAACTGTTTGAGTCTGTGCTAACACATAATTTGTGAAAATTAGCGTAAAAATTGCGCATTGGTTCAGCCATTTTATAAACCGCATAGTTAACCTTTTAAAATAATGTTTAGAAATGGTTATTGAAGCCACTCCCTAGGGTTAATAGGAGAGGTGTTTTTGCGTATCTCAAAATATAGCCCAGCGGTTTTTAGACCGCCACTTATACCTGACTTTGAGATAACTTCATTGGTTTCCACCATGTCACCTACATTCTTATAGATTACCTCATTGTGTCCGTAGAGACTAATATGTTCATCCCCATGATCAATTATCAGCAATACACCATAACCCTTTAAGTAATCGGCAAAAAGCACTCTTCCGCGAAAGATTGATTTTACTTCAACCGAATCCCCTGTTTGGAAAAACAGTCCTTGAGCACGCATGCCTGACTCTACTATTCGATCGCCAAAACTGTATTTTAGAGAAGCTTTAACTGGGTACCTTAAACGTCCTTTTTGTTTGATGAATCCGCCTTTGACCAAAGGTCTCACAACACTCTCCCCGCTCGACGGTAAACCTTGCTTTATACGTTTTTGTTCTGCTTGTCGTCTTTGTTCTTCTAGTTTTTTTAGCTTTTTTGCTTGTATCGCTATTTGCCTAATCAAACTATTTAATCGCGTCCTATCTTTTTCTAGCTTAGCTATTTTTTGGCTAGAGGTACTTAGCTTTTTATTTAGGTTGGTGATGCTCTGTTTGCGAAGCTTACTTGCCTCTATCAATGCTTTAGATTGCTCATCATTTTTCGCCAGCTCTATTTCCAGTTTCTTGATTTCTGTTTGTTTATCCAAACGCAATGCTTTTATCTCTTGTATCTCGCGCTGGATTTCCGTTAGTTTGATTTGCTGCGCTTTTGAAAAATAGTCATAGTAATTATTTAGGCGGCCGACTGCATACGCGTTTTGCTGATTCAAAACCATCTTTAAAAAGTTTGGCTTGCCGCTAACGAAACGTGATTTAATTAGGGAGGAAAGCGCCTTTCTACTAACACTATGATGTGCGTCAAGCTGTCTTTCCTGTTGGTCTAGGGCGCTAATATTTTTTAAGTAATGCTCTATATTTTTACTCGAAACTCGCTGCTGTCGGCTTATCGACTCAATTTTCTGTTCTAGCACAGCTAAGGTGTCATTCTGATTTTTCAATAGAGCTTTATTAGCATTAAGGTTTTCACTTAATTTACTAATTTCACGACCAATTTGATCAAGCGATTGTTGATACTCACTTTTCTTGCTCGTTTGCGCGAAGGCATATGACGGAACAATGGAAGAAAGAACTAGATATAGGCCGGCTAGCCCGAATATTGGTGTTTTTTTCATATCGCTCAGTTGCACTTATTTATCACCCTAGAAAGTTTACTCTAATACTTGCCGATTGAACCATTCTCCCGCTTCTAGCCCTTGTTTTAGATAAGTAATTACTCCTATATCGCTATTTCTATATGTTGCTGGTACTGTATAATTCTCGCCTGCTTTGGTACCCGCATGGCTTTGCCGATTATAGGTCATATTGGTCCCAGTAGTGTTGTCCTAGAGCTTCGCGCTCAATCATTATTACCTTTTGAGAAGGTCAAAATTATGTTTTCTGAGTTTGTAATGCAAAATTTGCTATGGTTCGGTGCCCTTATTGTGGTTGCCAACCTCTTACTGTTCTCCATGCTGCAGGGCAATGTAAAAGGCGTCAATATGGTATCTCCTCTACAATTACCACAATTACAACGCGGCGGTAAGGCGGTTATCATTGACGTTAATGACTCGTCTACATTCTCCACCTCTCACATCCCAGACGCTGTTAATTTTCCTTTAGATTCTATCAATGAAGCAAACAATGACTTAATCAAGCTGCGAGATAAAACCGCTATCGTTGTGTGCCAAGCCGGCACTAAAAGTAGCAAAGCTGCAAAACTGCTACTGTCTTTGGGCTTCAAAGATATACATACATTGCGCGGTGGCTTAATGGCATGGGGTAAAGAAAATTTGCCCTTAAGCAATAGCTGATTCGACTTGTCTTGCCTCTTTACTCTATCTACTTACTCTATCTACTTACTCTATCTACTTAGTCTATCTACTTAGTCTAAATCTTATAATATATTCATAACTACTTTACATCATCATGGCTGAAAACGAGAATAACGATATCGACCCTACCGCAAAAACTGCGGCCAACTCAGATGCTGAGACTACCTCTACCACGTTTGACATTCGCAAAATTTATTTGAAAGACGCTTCGGTTGAATGCCCCAATAGTCCTGATATATTTTTAACCGACAATAGTCAGCCAGAGATTAGTATTGACGCATCTATTAAGGCTACTAACCTCGAACAAGAGAATTATTTTGATGTTTCGCTCGGCATTACCGTTACTGCTAAACTTAAAGATCAGACTGCTTTTTTAGTAGAAGTACACCAAGCGGGTGTATTTCAAATCGTTGGTGTGTCAAACGAAGATATGCCGCTAGCGCTTGAAATAGCCTGCCCTAACATATTGTTGCCGTTTGCGAGAGAGGCTGTGGCCGATCTAGTAGCCAAAGCGGGTTTCCCTCAACTACTTCTCACGCCTATAAATTTTGAAGCCCTGCATTTACAAAAAAAGCAACATCAAGATAAGCAGGTAGCCGAGGCTAATGCCACAGGAGCACACTAGTCAACACTGCGTTGCAGATATATCGCAGTCAATCAAGTTTATGAATATCTAAACCTAACTCAGTTTTGTTGTGGCGATACTGTTGCTGCGGAATTCACGCTGTGGGATTATAATTAGAGTTTGACTGATCAAGGATTACATTATGAAACGTGAATATAGATGTCTCTTTGCCTGTGTGTTTATCGTTATGATGGCCGGTTGTAGTACTCTCAAGGTCAGTGATGACCCCACCCGTCAAATCGCAAAAGATCCGTTTCAAAACCTCAACAGATCAATCTATGCGTTCAATAACGGGGTGGATAGCGCTGTTCTCCGACCTGTTGCTAAGGCTTATACGCAAATTGTTCCTAAGTCCGCTCAAAACGGGGTTGGGCGCTTCTTTGCCAACCTTGCGGAACCGTTAAACGCCCTAAATAATTTACTTCAAGGCAAATTTGATCGTGCACTTGTTTCTACATACCGTTTTACCGTTAATAGCACCCTTGGTATTTTTGGGTTTATGGATGTAGCCAAGTCCTTAGATGTTGAACCCGCTAAAGAGGATTTTGGTCAAACATTGGCCAGCTGGGGTGTACCGCCGGGGCCCTACCTTATGCTCCCATTTTGGGGCCCTAGCAATTTGCGTGACTTTAGTGGCAACCTTATCGATGCCTCTATTTTTTATCCTATCAATCAGGTTACAGATTCTTCCAATAGTCGCTTAGCCTTATTCGCTGTTGATAAAATTGAAATTCGTGCGCAATTATTGGGTACAGACACACTCATTAATAAACAACTAGACCCATATGGTTTTATAAAACAGGCTTTAGAACAAAATCGCACTAATGCAATTTACGACGGCCATCCTCCAGAGCTAGAAGAGGATTTTTAAACTGATATTATTTTGGGTAATAGTTTGTTGAGTATTAATTAAATGGCTATTTACGCTGTGGGCGATATTCAAGGGTGTTATAAACCTTTGGCTCGATTGCTGGATAAAGTAAACTTCGATCAGAGCAAAGATTCGCTTTGGTGTGTGGGGGATTTGGTTAACCGTGGCCCTGATTCTCTAAAAGTATTGAGGCTCTTAAAATCCCTTGAAAATCAATGTGTTACAGTGTTGGGTAACCACGACATACACCTTTTGTCGATGATATACGGCATTCGTTCTCCCAGACCAAATGATACTTTAGATGCGGTATTAGCTGCCCCCGATGTAGGCGAATTAGCGGTATGGTTACGCAGCAAACCACTTATGTTTCAGTCTAAAAAGTCCAAATCTATATTATGTCATGCCGGTATTTATCCCGGTTGGAGTCGAAAGCAGGCGTATTCTTACTCGCAAGAACTAGCAATGGTTTTTGCCGACGAGAAAAAATGCATAAAGCTACTAAGAAAGATTTATAGCAACTCTCCTAGTAAATGGGAAGGTGGGCTTGGTAATACACAAAAACACCGCTTCATAATCAATGCCTTCACGCGAATGCGGTTTTGTAGCCCTAAGGGCCACTTAAACCTTACTGAAAGTGGTTTTAAAGGAAAAGGGCGAAAAAATAGAGTTCCTTGGTTCAATTTACCCAACCGAGACCTGAATAAATATCGCATTATTTTTGGGCATTGGTCCGCCTTGGGTTTGCTAAACACGCCCAACCATCTTTGTTTGGATACCGGCTATGTCTGGGGAAGAGAACTAACTTTGGCTCGAATACCTAAAACCTTTGATGCAAAACCTATCAAGAAAAGTCGGCTCTACAGCGTCACTTCTGAGTAAATAAAAACAATGACAAGTCGTGCAACAATCACCACTATTAGTTCTTTTGTAAAAAATCAATCCGATGAGAATAATAAGCGTTTCGTTTTTTCCTACACCATAACCATCGAAAACATTTCGGACAAAGCATTCCAGTTAATCTCACGACATTGGGTGATCCAAGATGCAAACCGAAAAATCGAGGAGATTTACGGTGAAGGCGTTGTCGGCGAACAACCTATTATTGCATCGGGTGAAAAATACAGTTATTCCAGCGGTGCTGTTTTAGAAACAGAGATGGGCACAATGCAGGGACGCTACTTCATGCTGTCTCCAAACATGGATGAGTTTGAAGTGGTGATCCCAAAATTTGTATTGTCGGTACCCAGAACTCTACACTAAAATTCAGTTGATAAAAAAGGCCCACAATTTCTAAAATCGTTGTATGTCCTGAAAAAATTTTTGGATCACTTTTTTATAGTTATGGTGTTTTTTATGGTTATGAAATAGAGCCATTTTAAGCGCTGGTGTTGGTCACAGCCCGTCAAAAACAAAAAGATTTACGAGAACGGGCATCTAAACCGCTATTTTTTTGATAAAAACAACTTAAGTCTTTGATTATTAAGGATTAATTATACATCTAAATTATTTACGGTGAAGGCGTTTTTTTCGATAAAATCACGCCTTGGTTCTACCTGATCTCCCATTAAAATTGTGAATGTTTCATCGGACGAAACATCATCGTCTATTACCACTTTCAACAAACGACGCACAGTTGGGTCCATCGTTGTCTCCCATAATTGATCTGGGTTCATTTCACCCAGACCTTTATAACGCTGAATATCCAATCCCTTTTTGGCTGACTTCATTAACCATGTTAATGCCTCTGAGAACTCTGCGCATTCCAGTTCCTTTTCTGCACGCTTTACCAAAATTTGGTCTCCCAAATTATTTTCCAATTTTTCAGCTAATGCCTTGATTGAAGTATATTCTGGCGAGCTCCAAAATGCTGAGCCAAATTCTGATTCTTTAGTCATTCCGTGCAAGCGCTTTTTAATCCGTAAAGTTGTGCGCCCATTGCGCAGGACTGTAAGGTCATAATGGGGCGATTCATAGCCTTCCTTATTTAATCCATTTTGTATTTCCAATACGGTTTCATCGGTTAATCCATTCTCATCAATACTATTATCAATCAATGCTTTTAATAATAATGAGTCGTAATCTTTACTAAGTCTGGCAATGGTTTTTTCTACTGATAAATATTCCCGGCACAACTTTGCAAGATCATCTCCTTCTATGAGATTTTGGTTGGTCATATTAATAATTGAAGAATTCCTAAGAGCCAATTCTAATAGGTATGCTTCAAACTCTATATCATCCTTTACATAACGCTGCGATTTTCCCTTACCCACTTTATATAATGGTGGTTGCGCTATATAAATATAACCCCGCTCTATCAGCTCAGACATTTGACGGTAGAAGAAGGTAAGCAGCAGCGTTCGTATATGCGAGCCGTCAACATCGGCATCCGTCATGATGATTATTCTATGGTAACGAAGCTTTTCGATATTAAAATCATCTGCGCCAATACCTGCTCCCAAGGCCGTTATCAAGATAGTTATTTCATCCGAGGTTAACATCTTATCAAATCGAGCCTTTTCCACGTTAAGTATCTTACCTTTCAGGGGTAGGATTGCCTGGAATGATCTATCCCTAGCTTGTTTTGCCGATCCACCCGCTGAATCTCCCTCCACCAGATATATTTCAGAAAGTGCCGGATCTTTCTGCTGACAGTCGGCCAGTTTGCCCGGTAGTCCGCCTAAATCGAGGGCACCCTTCCTACGGGTCATTTCTCTGGCTTTACGAGCTGCATCACGCGCTCTAGCAGCGTCAACGATCTTCTCAGCTATGCGCTTAGCGTCTGCAGGATTCTCTAGCAAAAACTCCGATAGTTTTTCGTTAACGACAGATTCAACTATCCCTTTAACTTCGGAAGACACTAACTTTTCTTTAGTTTGAGATGAAAATTTTGGATCCGGTACTTTTACCGATAAAACTGCAGTTAAGCCTTCACGTGAGTCATCCCCACTTACGGCTACTTTCTCCTTTTTGGCGAGTCCTGATTCCTCTATATAGCTGTTTAAAGTCCTTGTTAAGGCCCCTCGAAAACCCGACAAATGCGCGCCTCCGTCCCTCTGCGGTATATTGTTGGTATAGCAAAATACATTTTCCTTATAAGAATCGTTCCATTGTAAGGCGACTTCTACAGTCACGTCATCTTTCTCTCCAATAACACTAATAATTTCTTGATTTAAAGGCGTTTTCATTTTATTCAAATGTTCTACAAACGCTTTAATTCCACCTTCATACTCAAACACATCTTTTTTCTGAGTTCGCTCATCACTCAACTCAATACGAACACCTGAATTTAGAAAAGATAATTCCCTAAGGCGTTTAGCCAATACTTCATAACTGTATTCAGTTATAGCAAATATTTCAGCACTTGGTTTAAACGTTATTTTAGTACCACTTGCTTCAGTAGTCCCTGTCTCAATCAAATCAGCGACTGGATCGCCCAAGTGGTATTCCTGAAAATATACCTTCCCTTCTCTACTAATCTCTAGTTTTAACCAATCCGATAATGCATTTACTACGGAAACACCTACTCCATGGAGTCCTCCCGAAACCTTATACGAGTTTGAGTCAAACTTACCACCCGCGTGTAGCACGGTCATAATAACTTCAGCTGCTGATTTCCCCTCATCTTCCAAAATACCTACTGGAATACCTCGGCCGTCATCCCATACAGAAATGGAGTTATCTTGATTTATAACAACGTTAACCCCTGTACAATGACCAGCTAAGGCTTCATCGATTGAGTTATCCACCACTTCAAAAACCATATGGTGCAACCCTGTACCATCGTCCGTGTCTCCAATATACATTCCTGGACGCTTTCTAACGGCATCTAAACCCTTTAAAACCTTGATACTGCTGGAATCGTAACTCATTGTTTTTTCATCTTCTTAGGCGGCTAATACAAGCTCGCAATTATAGCAAATTGTATGGGTAAACACACCGTATATAAGGCTTCGATTCGAACCATTAGGTACTTCTTTGTACGCTAATACGCAGCGCTTTTAATAAAAGTATCTGCACATAAAGACATTTTTTTATTTTAGTTTCATTAATTTGAATTTCTGTTTCATTGTGAGCTATTAAATATCTTCTTATTAGAAATAATAAGCTTATTAAACCCGGATTATGTATTAGAAATCTACTCGGCAACAGCTCCTGCGTTGCCCTACCTCCTGCTCCATGCAGTCGTACGAATGAAAGTAGCTTTGAAAACAATGACTTTCTCGAATTATTTCG
>Ga0316189_10004281_pt1 | contig 13747 bp, 7 predicted proteins | sample LowCovwburrow_MG_FD_204930 | JGI IMG/M metagenome (GOLD analysis project Ga0316189, IMG submission 204930) | Coastal sediment microbial communities from Maine, United States - Lowes Cove worm burrow | ecosystem: Environmental > Aquatic > Marine > Coastal > Sediment | place: USA: Maine...
GATACCGCAATTTTCTCAAGAGCAACTGTCCCATTTCCCGCCTCTTCAACATTCCAGCCTGCGCGTTCCAGAGCCTGGCCCATCATGCGTCGGGTAATGCGATCATCTTCAACAATCATAATGGGTTCATTGGGATTGTCAGGGAGCAGGTGACTGAGCACACTCAGGAGATGGGCTTCCTTGACAGGTTTTAACAGGTATCCAATGACGCCCAGGGAATAGGTTTTGCTCACGTCGTCCATCATGGTTGTCATGATCAGGGGAATATGCCGGAATGCTTGCCTCTCATTAAGGGTTTTCAAGGTGGCAAGTCCCGACAATCCAGACATCATGCCATCTAAAACAATTACCGATGGCGGCGTCTTCTCCATAGCCTTGAAATGATCCTTTCTGGGATTAAAAGACTGTGTCTGGAAATTTTCAGCTGCCAGGTTGGAAAGTAGAATGTCGCTTTTAGCCGGATCATCACAAATGACCAGTATATGGCCACCGCTGCTTTCATTCTCTCGGCTTGCCATTTGGCTAGCGGTCGGAGCAGATGGCAGCCGTACAATAAACTTGGAGCCCTTGCCCCATTCGCTCTCGGCATAGATGTCTCCGCCCATCATGCGGCACAGACTTTTACAGATGGCCAGACCCAAACCCGTTCCTGCATTTTCGGGACGGCCCAGCTGTCCACGCTCCGTAAACCCCTTAAAGAGATCGCTGAGGAGGGTTTTGGGAATGCCTCGGCCCGTGTCGGAAATTTCTATTTCCAGCCAGGACCGGCCCATGGTTGTGGTGGCTTGCAACTTGAGTTGGATTTCACCCTTCTCTGTGTATTTCACTGCATTGGAAAGAAGGTGGATCATGATCTGTCTCAATTTTGCCAGATCCAATTCAACATATTCCGGTGGGTTTTTATAGTTCAGGGAAAAACGGTTCCCGGACTTTTTGATGGCCGGCGTCATGGTTTTGAGGACTTCATCAATAAAGTCCCTGGTCCGGAAAACATCGTAAAGCACACGCATTTTTCCCGCTTCCGCCTGAGTGAGTTGCAGCATGTTATTAATGTTCTCAAGAAGTTGCTGGCCGGATAGATGGATTTTGTCAATGTCGGGGAGAATCTCGGTCAATCCTTTTTCTGCACAGACCTCCGCCAGCAATTCACTGTAACCAATAACCACATTCAAAGGTGTCCTCAGTACGTGGCTGACATGAGCCATAAAAGCATCTTTCGCGCGGTTGCCTTCCAAATCCGCTTTTTCTGCTTTTATGAGAAAATCAGCTTCAGATTGTTCATAACCCCAAATTTTCTTTTTCTGCTTCGCCAACTTCCAGTGCAGCCAGAGAGCGTAGAGAGCCAGGAACGTAAGGAAAACCAGCATGGGGATTGCCATGGCAGAATCCCAGAATCCCGAACCGTTCTTGTCCATTTCCGGCGCATTCTCGGCGGTATAGGCCATCGGCGAAACTAAAAGCAGCCCTGTGTAAGCCAGGCTGGCAGATCCGGATAACAGTTGAATCAATCTTTGGGTGAACAATGGGTATCCCCTCGCAAGTTGAACTGGAACTGTGAACTTCGATGGATGGCAAATGTAAGGGCAGAGCTAACCTCTACATCGTTAAATTTCATTATAACCCACCTTTTTGTTAGGTAAACTCACTTCTTTAAAACAAAATTGTTTGAGCGTGGGATTTCAAATATTCGCAGTTACCCGAGTAGACGCCATCTGGTGATTGTCGCGAGTGGTTTTGCCTTCTTTCATGGAATGCCTGTTTCGTTCGGTTTCGGATGAATTCCGCTTGCAGTTGTGATCTGTCTCAAATCATTAAGGCACGGCCAGACGCTTATTTATTGAAGCTGGAAGTGGGAGTATCAGGTTCTGCAGCCTTCTTTTTGCACATTGAAAAATTGTGAACCATGAGGAATGGACGGATGCCTGTGCTGATCCACTTATTGTAAGTGTGGCCACTGTGGGACAGAATGGGATTGTTATTTCAGGAACTCCTCCTAATACTGATCTGATGATGCTCACCGACAATCCTACCGGTCAGGCTTCTCAGCATCCAGTGACCATGGGGGCGAATGGTCTGGGTTTTTGGATGTAGGGATACCGCCCGACACTCAAATTGAAGTGGGGTAAAACAGGCTGTCATTCATTGCAACTCACACCACTCGGATCGTGCCAACATGGGGGTAAATGGCGTTGGCAGTTCTGATTGCCATGCTCATGATTTGCGGCATTATAGTAATGAGAGAGAGGGGCACCTGATTTTAGCGCCCCTCATCATTTTTTAATTATCAAAGGTCTTGTCTGATGCAGAGGGAAACCAGAATAAGGGGGACTTATGGTCCATGGGGTTGTCGATAAATTGTTGAGGGATTTTCCACTGGAAAGCGCCAAAACTCCCTGAATTTGTTTCGTGTCTTACATTAAAGGCAATGACCCATTTTGGTGGATCATTTGTGGCGATGTCTCCTTCATCCGGGTCATAGTAAGTAAGGTCTGTATCCAAACCTTTGGAGAAAAGGCCCAGGGCATTATCTTCCGTGATGTCGGTGCGCTCTTTTTTCAACAGCACATTCACATACCAGAAACCTTCAGGGTCGTTGCCAGGATCGTTAATGATCTCTTCGTCAATTTCAGAGACGATATGGGCCGATTCCACGAAACCGGTGGCCAGCAATTGCTTCTTCAGTTCCAGGGCTGCAGGGATAAAGACAGCGAACCGCTTTCGTCTTTCCCGGCAAATGGAAACGGCCTCTTCAATGGCCGATGGATCTGCGCCTGACGTAATTTTCTGCCATAGTTCCTTGTAAAAGAAAATCATGGCATCCATTACAGGAGAAAAGGAGTATAGCATTTTATGGAAAGCCTTGGTCTCTGCACCAAGATCTTTGAAGCCAGATTTCTCCAAAGCATACCCAATCCCGAAGATAGATTCCAGAAAGGGCGGTTCCATAAGAAACCGTAATTTTTCAAAATCAACATTTTCATCATCATAAGATTCGGTCATGGCAATGCTCCTCGCCCATAAGATGCGGGTATCCTAGCAAATATGAGGCTTAAAAGCCAATCATTATAAGGGCTTTCAGCCTTTCTTTCTGCAAGGGGTGTAACGCACAGAACACCTCAGCCTCGTGCAGGAGGGGTGGCCCGGACCAGACATCTCACGATGACGCAGCGGTTTTACATCAGTTTCGCCGTCAAAGACAGCCGACAAGATCGGATGCCGGACCACTCTGTGCGCCGCCCGTTTGGCCGTCCCATGGGGGCGGCCTCATGCCAGTCCATTCTATTTCCCATTGTTCGTAAAGGTGTAACGCTTGTAGACCGGGCATCCCTATCTTGGAGTGGAGATGAAATACTTTCGCTTCCCAGCAGTGAAAAAAAAGGTTTCTTGATTACTCATGACCCCAGACTTTTTTGGACGGGATTCAGTGATGTTCCCTGGAGTTAGGCATGGAAGCCTGGTTCTCAGGAAGTGTTTGTTTTTCTCATCTAGACAGGATATAGTCAGAAGATGTTTCAGGTTGGGAGGCTTTCGTGGTGGTTTTTTTGAAGCGTGCGTTTCTGGTTTCTTTGTTGTTTTCCATGGTTTGTGTGGGCGGTGAACCGGCCGCCGGACCTCCTTTTAGAATAGCCTTCGCCCAGACACTCCAGTCGCAACCAGCCGACGGTCGGCTGTACCTTTTGATCTCTTCAGACGGCAGTGCTGAACCGCGTTTGCAAATAAAGGATACACCGGATACCCAGATCGTGTTTGGTGCCAATGTGGATGGTTTAAAACCGGGTCAACAGTTTGCTTTTGCAATGGATGCATCGGATGAGGTAAACGGATATCCCCTTCAGAGTCTATCCCAACTGCCTGCTGGCGAGTATTGGGTGCAGGGCTTGTTGCATCATTATGAGACCTTTAACCTGGCGACGGGTAAAACCGTGAAGCTTCCAATGGACAGGGGTGAGGGCCAACACTGGAATCTATCGCCTGGAAATTTTCTCAGTAAACCGAAAAAAATTACCTATGAACCCGGAGCTTCCGAACCCATTGATATTCTGATGGACGATGTCATTCCTCCCATCGAGAAGCCGAAAGATACGGCCTATATTAAACATATTCAGTTTCAGAGCAAGTTGCTTACTGAGTTTTGGGGGAGACCCATGTTTTTGGGTGCTCATATTTTGTTGCCCGAAGGATTTGACACCCATCCTGAAGCCAGGTATCCCTTAATCATCAATCATGGGCATTACCCCCATGATTTTGAGGGATTTAGAACAACGCCTCCCGACCCGAACATGAAAGGCGTCTACTCCAAACGTTTTAATCTGGCCGACTACAACATTATCGAACAACAGCATGCCTGGGAGTTTTACAAGGAATGGACGGGGCCAGAATTTCCTAGGGTCATTCTCATTACCATACAACATCCCACCCCCTATTACGATGACTCCTATGCAGTTAATTCCGCTAATATGGGGCCTTATGGCGATGCCATTACTTTTGAGCTCATTCCCTTTATTGAGAAAAAATTTCAGGGGATTGGGCAAGGCTGGGCCCGGTTCTTGTACGGCGGTTCCACCGGCGGTTGGGAAGCTCTGGCCGCGCAAATCTTTTATCCTGAAGAGTATAATGGTTGTTATGCGGCATGCCCCGATCCGGTTGATTTTCGTCAGTACACCCTTGTGGATATTTACAAGGATCAAAACGCCTATTTTATTGATGGAAAATGGAAACGCACTGCCAGGCCTGGCCATCGCAACTCTCTGGGACAGGTAGATTTCACTCTTGAACAATCCAATCAACGGGAATTGGCTCTTGGCGATAAATCTCGTTCCGGCGAGCAGTGGGATATCTGGGAAGCCGTGTATAGCCCTATGGGAGAGGATGGTTATCCCCAGCGAATATGGGACAAGAAAACGGGGGTCATCAACAAGCAGGTTGCAGAGTATTGGAGAGAAAACTATGATCTCCGCCATATCCTTCAGCGAGACTGGGCTGAGTTGGGGCCGAAACTGGAAGGGAAAATTCATATTTATTGTGGGGATATGGACAACTGGTATCTTAACAATGCGGTCTACCTCATGGAAGAATTTCTGAAAACCACCCAAAATCCCTTCTATGGAGGTGAGGTGGATTATGGAGATCGGGCCGAGCATTGTTGGAATGGGGATCATACCCGACCCAATGCCATCTCCCGGCTGCGCTACCATCAAATGTTCATTCCAAGAGCGGCGCAGCGTATGATGAAGACCGCTCCAAAAGGAGCTGATCTTACAAGTTGGCGTTATTAGTTCCCTATGAAGGGGTCATGGGATGGGGTTCGTTTTACGAGCCACCCACTTTTTTCCAGGTGTGAGGGACCTTCTGGCAGATCCTTTGTGAAAATGGGCAGTGGAAGAGGTCGGTGGTCTCAACCTCTGCTCATGGCATGGAGTGATGCCTTGTTTTGGTGGGCTGTTGAAAAGTGGGCGCTTGCATTGCTTTCTTATTTTGCGGTGTTTCGCTGTCTTACGTAATTTTGTGTTATTGAGTGTGGAATGCTTAGTTGCGAAATGCTATAATCAGTTTGGGCTGCTACAGTGGAATCACCTAACGGAGTGGTTCCATGCTGATTCAATTTTTTCCCCATTATTATGATGCGCCGCAGTTATTAAAAGGCGGCTGGATCCAAACTCAAAAAACAAGTCATATCAGTAAGTCGCGTCATCTTGATGATTGGCGATGGTATACCGACCTTTCTAACCTTCTGGATTTTAAAGGTCTGGCTTGTTACTACCATGATCGGGCACATGGCACCAGATCGGAAAATCTGACTGGGAGTAAGCTGCCAGTGATGGGAATCCGGCTGTCTGCAAGAGATGTGCTCGGTTCGCATTAAATACAACTGTCACTAAATTTAGGAGGATGCCTTGAAGTATAAGATAGATTTTCCGCCGGGGCCAGAATTAACTAGAGAAGAGCAGTGGGCATGGTGGGCAAGTGATGAGTTGGGTTTTCTGGATCATTGTTTCCAGGCATATGGCGATATATTTACCCTGAATCTGGGTGACTTTTCCAATAATGCCAACCGTTCCATTGCTTTTAATGGGAAATGGGTATTTCTGGCTCATCCGGAATATATGAAATTTATTTTTCGGCATTCGGGAGATAAGTTGCATGGTGGCGAGGCAAATGTGGTGCTGTTTGGCAATATTGCTAGGAACCGGGGCATTATGAGGCTGGATGGAAAGGCCCATAATGATCGGCGTCAACTGTTGCTGAAGGTGTTTAAAAAATCTAATCTGAACTTAAATGCGGAGGCCATGCGGGACTGTGCCAATGAGGTGTTGAATTTATGGCCCAAAGCAGCTTCTACAAAACCACTTTCCATGATAAACGAACTTCAGAAAGTGACCATCAGGGTGATCATTCACACCATTTTTGGCATTACAGAAAAAGCTTGGAAAGAATGGCTTTGTAAGAAGCTGATGATGGTTGAGAACGGAAGCTACACTCGCGAACAGATTCGGGGTGTTGAGAAAGAGTTGAGCGAAAATATTGAAGTCCAGATTAATGAATTGGAAATGATGGACCGTGAAGAGCTGTTTAGCCGCAGTGATATTCTTGCTTTTCTAATGAGGAGCAGGGTGGAGGAAAAACACGGTCTCAACAAGGAAAATATAAGGGATGAACTGCTGAGCTTGTTGAAAGCGGGTTTTGGAACCACTGCCCACGCAATGACCTGGGTGATGGAATGTCTTTTAAGTAATCCATTCGCTCTTAAAGAGATTAGTGAGGAAATTGAAACGGTGGTGGGAGATGGACCCCTCACAAAAAATCATGTGGATAAACTGGATTATCTGGAAGCGGCCATTATGGAGGGGATGCGTTTCCGTTCCATTTCCGGCATTTTGGGGCCGAGATTGGTAAAATCCCCACTCTGTATTGCCCGGGGAAGCGGGTCTACTAAATTTGTTCTGCCCCCTGGGACCATGATCGTGAATTGCGCGCACCTGCTTCATAAGAACCCCGAAGTACATAAAATACCTGAGAAATATGACCCTCTTCGCTTTGTCACTCTCCAGAATCCAGGAGAAGCAAAGAAGAAATGGAAGCTGACTTTAGACAGTGATTTAAAAAATAGATGGACCCCTTTCGGCGGAGGGCGTCGCAGGTGCTTGGGTGAGAACTTTGCTATTTTGGAAATGAAGGTGGTTATTTGGGCTATGTTGGAGCACCTTAAACAGCATCAACTGGAAATTTCTACCTCAAAGGGCGTGAAAGTGGACAAGCAAGCTTTTTTCCTTGTTCCAAAAAATGGATTGCAATTTCAGCTTAAGAAAAAAAGAGTACGGAAGTCCAAAAAGACTGAAGTAAATAGTCCAGATAGTTCTGAATAAATAAGTTTACTGGCAGGCATGTCAGCATTGGAGGATGTCTTGAAATTTGATCTTCTTTCCCTTGATTTTCTGCAAAATCCGTATCCGGTATACAGTTGGTTGCGAACAAATGATCCCGTTCACTGGCATCAGGATTCTCAATCCAACGGCATGTGGCTGATTACCCGTTATGAGGATGTGGCTTCCTGTTTGAAAGACTCTCGGCTGTCTTCAGGCGGTCGTAGAGGATCCCATACCCTGAGCACCATCGATGCTGAGGTTCGGGAGGCCAATAAGGATTTTCTTGAGTTCTACACCAAGTGGTTGTTGTTCGCAGACCCACCTCACCATACCCGTCTCCGTAAACTGGCCAACAAGGGGTTCACCCGTGGGCATGTGGAACGGCTACGGCCTTATATGAAAGGCCTTGCTGAAGGGTTGTTGGAGAAACTGCCTAAAAGCGAATCTGTGGATTTTATGCAGGAATTCGCCGTGATTATGCCAGCCATGGTCATTGTGGAGATGTTGGGTGTTCCTCAAAAAGATCGTGAAAAACTGGTGAAGTGGTCTAACGATGTTGCTGCTTTAATTGGCCTTATGAAAGTGGATGTTGGTGTTATTCAGCGGATCCGCAAGAGTTATCTGGCTATGACCGATTATTTTATGAAACATATCGAACACCTGAGAGCCCATCCACAGGATAATGTATTGTCCTCTATGATTGAGGCCACCGAAGAGGACGATAGTCTGAGCAACGATGAGTTATATGCTCAGGCCGTTATTCTCCTAATTGGCGGTCATGAAACCACCCGTAATCTTATTGGGTCAGGCCTTCATCTTCTCTTAACACACCCGGATCAAATGATGAAATTAAGAGAACACCCTGAACTGATGAACCCTGCTATTGAAGAAATTCTTCGCTATGAAAGTCCCATCCAATTCATTGGACGGACTGCCAATGAGGATTTTGAGATTAAGGGTAAACAGATCAAGAAGGGGCAGGTGATCATGCTCATGCTGGCCTCAGCCCATCGAGATCCAGATGTGTTCGCGAATCCAGATGTCTTTGATATTGAAAGAGATCCCAACAAACATCTGGCCTTTGGGGCTGGACGACATTTGTGTTTGGGAGCGCCCCTTGGAAGAGTTCAAGGTCAGGTGGTTTTGGAAGCGATCCTCAACCGTTATGAAAATATTGAGCTGGTAGGGGAAAGCGTGATTTGGGTGTCTAGTCCGGTATTCAGAGGGATAACTTCACTTCATGTCTCTTTTGAAACGAATCACTTCAGGTGAACACGCTAGGGGCTGCGGCATAAGGCAGATGCCCTTCGCCGCCGGTCCCTGGCTGGCTCAATATGATTGGCGCTGCTGAGTTGGTACCCTCTTCTTTAAGCTTCACATGAGATAATTGTGAGTCTGGCTTTCTCCCATCAAAAGGACGATGTCGTTCTTGTCTATGGGAGAAAGGTTCAGAAATACATTGTTATTCGTGAGGTTTAGGCTGATAATATTAGAGAAGGAAAAAATGGGTGACCAAGAAATTCAGCGAGCAAGTTTAAAGTGATTGAAATGATATTGACCGATGAACAAATGGTGTTGTTAACCAGTCTTTTCAGTCGAGGTATTCAAGTTGCAGAGAGCGCGCTGAAAGAAGCAATTGGTGGAAGGGGTGGCGTAGAGCAGCTTATGGACACACCTGAATTATTGCCTTTGCCACTGCTTTTGGAACGTCAGACGAAATTTCTAAAATGCCAAACCCTTTGCGGAGCCTACGTAGACTTTTCAGGTCCGTTCAGTGGTCGAACCATGATGGTCTGTGATTACCAACACGGTGATCCTCTAGTAGACAAATTGTTTGGCCGTATTTTTGAAAATGATATTCCTCCAGATGTTTATGCGTCCATGCGTCCCGAAGCCTTATGTGAGTTGGGCAATTTATTACTGAACGCCTGTATCTCAAGTTTTTCAGAATTGTTTGGCTGTGAAATTAGGACGGGTATTCCACAACATGTTGACGGCGATCCCCGTGAAGTTCTGGGGATCCGTAAATTAGAGGAAAGCGAAGTTCTGGCCTTTTTTATGCCGCTCCTGATTTCTCTTGGGGAGCAAAAGATAACGGTTTCTTTTATTTTTGAATTCTTCTCCATACACTCGCTGGTAATTGCTTTGGCAGCCCGGCTAGAAAAAGAAAAATATCAGAGGGTTGCACAAGACAGATTACCAGAAGCCAATCTCGAATAATCTTCATTGGCGACGCAATGTCAGTTGACTACCCGGGAATAACAGCGAGATGGATAAATCTGGCATGGGTCAGGTTGGTGGTTTGTCTTTGCCTTTTGGAGCCTCAGGTTTTCTTACAAGACCGATGGCCTGGGCAAAAATTTTTAGAAAACCAGCCTCTGATAGTTTTTCATTTTGGACCTTTTGGAAGCCGCTAATGATGGCCATGGAGGCCAGGCCCGAACCCAGTGCGATGATGAAGTTAAAATTGCTGTCCTTATTTAAGTATTTAGCTCCTAGAAATATAACGATGAAGACGATCACGAAGGTGAGCAGGTAGAATGAACCTGAAACCCAAGCCGATGTTGTTGGCTGGGGTTTTGGCGGCGGGGGAGCAGGTGTTTCTTCTGGATCCTGAGGAATCTTGGTTTGTTCCGTTCGGGTTTGGGCTGTATGGGGTTCTTCCGAGATTCTGGTTTTACGGCGCTCCTTATAAATATCATTAGGAATGGGGCCTGTTCTGAACTCTTCCGATTCCAAGCCGTTGAGCAGCCTTGAAACGCTCACTTCCTCGTCCAGCCCGTCGGGAATATAGGACGTATGTCCTTTCTCTTCCAAGAGACGCAAATGTTTGTAGCTTACCGCTATATTGGGATGATTGGGAATGGGAACCATTTCCGTCACTTGAATTTGGGAAATGGACCGATGTATTCGTCGGAAATCGGCACGAATGATTTCAAGGAAATTGCGACGACTGGACTCCCGGCCGGTTACATAAATGAATACTTTTCTATCTTCGGTATCTGCTTTGACCAGAGCCCTGTTTTGGGTGTCCTCGGAAACCAGGACTGCGCCGGTTCTCCAATAGTTTCTTTTGGATATATAGAGGTGCATGCGAACCATAAACCGGGAAATCACACTGCTGGGCAGAATGTCGTAGTGGTATTGGAGGGAGAGACAGTCTTCCCAGTTTCCCGTGTCTGGCTCTTCCTTGGGCAGCAGGTCTGGTACCAGGTATTGTTCGTCGGCTTCGCCTACAAAGTCTACACAGAGCTCAAATCGGCGCATGAGATTGATAATAAACGAATGTCTGTCTCGGGGATAGGTAATGGGGTCAAGAATGCGTTCCAGATCCGAGAGCTTCATGAGGCCTTTCTTCTGGAAGAGTTCGTGGTCGTTTAAAATTTGATAAACGCCGCCGGTTACCCACTCTGGATTGAGGATGTTGGTTCCCTCGAAGACCGGGTGGTCCCGGAAACTGAGAACAATTCCCAAGTCGTGAAGAAAGCTGATAAGCGTTGCTCTGCTCTGTTCATTGATGCGTCGCTTTCGGCACATTTCCTGGTACATGGATTCTGGAATGAAGTCCTCATCCATATTCTCCAATTCTTCTTTTACTTCGAACCAGCTGGCTAACAACTCGTCCTGAATATGAGGGAGGCGAAGGACTTCTATTTCAATTTGTTGGCGCAGTTCTTCTATGCCGCAACCACTTTTACAGGAGATGCCCTTGGCAAAGTGTACAATATTCGGGTATTTCTTTTGAAGGCCCCGCCAATTCAGGTCCAGCGGGTTTTGGTCGCTTTTGTTGCCTACCACGATAATGGGTGAATCCCCTGCGAAACTCTGAATGATCTTCAGCCAGTATTCCAAGCGGTTTTCTTCTTCCCCCTGGCGGGCGTTGAGAACCAGTAGGTAGAGGGTTCTTTTGGTTAAAAAGAACTGATGGGTGGCGTGCATGATCTCCTGTCCGCCGAAATCCCATACATTCAGGCGAATGGCTCCTCTCTGATATTCAACTAACCAACGGCGGATATCGATCCCGTCGGTTTTGGACTCATGGGGGTCAAATTCACCGTCTAAAAGTCGTTTCACCAGAGATGTTTTACCTACTCCACCTTCTCCCACCAGCACCATTTTTGCTTCATTAAGCGGTTGCTTTTCTCCCTGTTGATGCTGGTTGTAATAATTGAGGATATTTCTGGGCTCTGCAGTTTTTTCCAATATTTCGAGGGGAATGGGAAGTGGGTTGTCCTTGAGGTTCAGGGTTTGGAGCTGCATCATTTTTTCCATACCTGATGGTAATTTGGTTAATTGATTGTCAAAAAGCTGGAGCTTGGTGAGGCGTTCCAATTTCTGGAAACCCTTGGGCAGCTGCTCCAGTCGGTTTCCGGATAAATATAAAACTTCCAAGTTAATGAGGTCTGTGAAATCTTCGGGTAGGACGCTAATTTCATTGTCAGATAGGAAGAGCCAGGCCAGGTTGGTTAGACTTGAAAAATTATCTGGGAGTTTGGTGAACCGGTTTCTGGAAAGGTAGAGGGTTCTGAGGTTGGCCAGCTTTGAGAAACTTTTTGGCAGCGTATCCAACCAGTTATCCGATAGATCCAACTCCTGCAATTTTTCAAGTTTTGCTATCTCTTCTGGAATCTCTGCCAGGCGATTTTTGGAAAGATCGATTCGCGTCAGTTTTTTTAACCGGGTCAGCCCGCTTGGAAAACCTTCCAAACGGTTGCCGCCCAAACCAATATTGGCTAGTGCTGCACATCCCGTTATCTCTGTGGGAAGTTCTCCCAACCGGTTTCCGTATAAATAGAGAGTTTCCAGGCTGGAGAGTCTTCCGAAATCTGCGGGTAATTGGGTAATGGGGTTATGGGACAGATAGAGCAGTTCGAGATTGATCAGGCCGGTTAACTCGTCAGGAAGTTTGGTAAAGGCATTGCCTGCAAGAGAGAGACGCGTGAGTTTTGTCAGTTGGCTGATTTCGGGGGAAAGTTCTGAGAGATTGTTTTCAGAAAGATCCAGGTACTCCAAGCGATTGAGGGAAAAAACGGATTCGGGAAGCTCGGATAACTCATGGTTGGAAAGGTCTAACTTGCGAGCATGGTTCTGGAACGCCTGCTTAATAAGATGGTCAATAGCCTGTGGCATGGGGCAAATCCTAAAGAGGAAACCTTCTGTTATCACAATGATGTGATGGTTTAATTTTACATGATGTGGGTGATTATTTCAAATGAGAATGGCGGACTTTCTTTCTGCTTTTCATGGTTTCTATTTAAACGCGAGGGTTCTTCTTTGGGGTTTGGGTATTATTTTTGCGTGATGTTGTGGGTTTTTGTGTGGCGCTTCATCTACAGGCGGAGTCCTACCAGGGTGATGTCATCCTCCTGTTTGTTGTTGCCAATATGTCGCATTAGTTCTTCCTCTATACGTTCTTTTTGGGCCGTTATTGGCAGGTTGGCGATCCGTTCCACCAATGATTGGAATCGGCGGGTTCCGAATTTTTGACGATCCTGGTTACTTTGACTGAATAATCCGCCGGAGCCAAGGAAGAGCATGTCCCCTATTTCGGTTTGTAGGGAATGGTTGATAAAAGAACGTTTTGAGTTGCTTTGTCTGCCGCCTACGGAATAAATATCGCCCTTGATCATGGTCGCTCTAAACCCGGAAAGCTTTTTTTGAACGTGGAAAATAGGAAGGCGAGCGCCGGCATAAATGACTCTGGTGCGCCTGGAGTCGATACGGCATAGACTGAGATCCATGCGATCATAAGCGCTTTGTTCATAGTTGGGTCTCATATCGTCTGTCAGTTCCATATGCATTTTTTCCAGAATTTGAGCTGGATCGTTCATGTCATATTGATAAATGATTTTATTTAGCAATCGATAACCAATCATGGAAACAAAGGCACCGGGTACACCATGACCGGTACAATCCACCACAGCCAGGAAAAGGCAACCTCTTTTTTCTCGAAGCCAGTAGAGGTCGCCGGAGATGATATCCTTGGGTTTGGAGACAATAAAATATGAGCCAAGATGTTCCTCAATATGTTCAGGGAGTGTGAGAAGTGTTTCTTGAATGCCCTGGGCATATCGGAGGCTTGTGACAATTTGTTCGTTTTGTTCCATTGACTCACGGAGGAACCAGGCCTTGGAAATGGCCGAAACGGCATGCCTTCGGAAGCGTGCCAACTTCAGAATATCGGAATGTTCAAAAGCGGAGCCATCATTTGGATGATCCCAAACCAGGAAGCCATCTAATTGATTGTCCAGAGTAATGGCCATGGCCAGGGTTGATTTGGGGATGGGGACGTTGGTTTTTAGGGGCAAGCAGTTCTCGAAATTTTTTCCCAGATAAATGCCTTCTTCAATTTGTTCCGTCTTGGCGGTCAATCGTTCCATCAA
>Ga0316189_10004283_pt1 | contig 13744 bp, 13 predicted proteins | sample LowCovwburrow_MG_FD_204930 | JGI IMG/M metagenome (GOLD analysis project Ga0316189, IMG submission 204930) | Coastal sediment microbial communities from Maine, United States - Lowes Cove worm burrow | ecosystem: Environmental > Aquatic > Marine > Coastal > Sediment | place: USA: Maine...
CGCGGCCTTGTGGGTTTCCGCCAGCACGACGCCCTTGCCCTGGGTGCCTTCCAGCAGTTTTACCACCAGCGGCGCGCCGCCGACCATCTTGATCAGGTCCAGGGTGTTGTCAGGCGAACTGGCGAACCCTGTGGCCGGCAGGCCGATACCGGCGCGCGACAGGATCTGCAGCGAGCGCAGCTTGTCGCGCGCACGCGTAATGGCAACCGATTCGCTGAGCGGATACGCGCCGGTCATCTCGAACTGGCGCAGTACGGCAGCGCCGTAAAAGGTTATGGATGCTCCGATACGAGGAATCACGGCGTCGAAATCCGGCAGCTCTTCACCCTTGAAGTGCACTGTGGGGCGGGCGGCGTTGATATTCATGTAGCATTTGGTTGTATCCAGCACGTGCATCTCGTGGCCGCGAATCTCGCCAGCTTCCACCAGTCGACGTGTGGAGTAGAGCTTTCTGTTTCGTGACAGTATCGCAATCCTCATCAGGTCTACCTCTCTATTGTAGTGGCCCGCGGCCTGACATCGAAACGTGCCAGGGCCGGATTTTCACCACCTTAATCCGTTGCTTTGAATAAATAACCTCTTAATATAAGACTCGTCGGCTCTATGTTTGGTCACGTTTGCCGAACAGATACGACTGTTCAACATCAACCACAAACCTTCCCGCCAGCGCTGTGCGCCCGAGCAGCATACGAAAGCGCATGGTATCGCGATTGGTCAGCGTCAGCTGAATTGGCCAGCTCATATCCCCAACGACAAGCGGTGTTTCGATCACGTAGCGCTTTTCCCTGTGCCCGCCGGAATCAGTCACGCTGCGGCGATCCAGCAGGCGGGCTTCGCACTGCAGGACGGGATCACTGTGTTTCTGCAGTGGGTGGATACCGAAGCGCACCCTGTCCACGCCGCGCCGTTTGAACTGTTCGACATAAAACGCATGCAGCGCCGAAGTGCGGGCACCGGTGTCGATTTTGGCCTTGATGGCGGAGATGCCCAGCTCTGGCAAAGCCAGCCACTCGCGCCAGCCAATGAGCTGCACAGGCGACATGGAACCGCTCACGTCCCCGCCAACCGTTCGTTATGATGATGTAAGTCACCGACTTCTGGAACTTGTACTACCTTCAGTTGAAAGACCTGCACTGCTGACGAATGCCTAAAGCAGACTGGAGAAAAGCGTTGCGATACCGAGAAAGCTCATGAAACCGGCCACGTCGGTAACGGTTGTCAGCACGATGGAGGACGATTGGGCCGGGTCCTGTCCCAGGGTGGTCAACACGAGAGGGATCGCGGCGCCGAAGATCCCGGCAATGACCATGGACATAATCATGGATACCCCGATGACACCCGCCAGCCCCGTGGATCCACTCCAGATCCAGACACCGAGTGATGTGGTCGCCGCGATGGCGACTCCGTTCCAGAAACCGGCGGACATCTCTTTGAAGACGACACGCGGCCAGTGCCGTGCCCGGATCTCGCGCAACGCCAGACCCCGCATGGTCACGGCAAGGGCTTGCGCCCCGGTATTCCCGGACTGCCCGGCCACCACCGGTAGCAGAACGGCCAGTGCGGTGTACTTGGCGATGGTACTCTCGAACAGGCCGACTACCGCTGCCGCGAGAAAGGCAGTCGCCAGGTTGATGTGCAACCACGGCAACCGTTTGCGCACGGCAAAGGACACCGTCGACAACGCGCGCTCATCTTTGCTGACGCCCACCATGGTCTGCATCGCGACCGTGGCTTCGTTCTCCGCGGCCGCCACGAGATTGCGATAGCGGACTGCGCCGATAAGACGTTCCTCGGCGTCAACAACCGGCAGGTCGGTCAGCCGGTAGCGTTCCAGGATCTCGACCACTTCCTCGCGAGGTGCAACCGCGTTGACCACAGCCTGCACTGGATGTTGGATCTCCTCCAGTCGCGTCGCTGCGGTCGCGGTTGCGATATCCTGGATATCAACTTGCCCCTTGAGGTGGTTGTCGGCATCCACAACGAAGAGCATGCGCATACCACGCCGATGCAACGCACGGATGCGGGTGAGGGCTTCCCGAACCGTCGTGTCGCCACGCAACAGCAGCACGCGCGGATCCATCAGGGCGCCAGCGCTATCCGCCGGGAAGGCGAGAATGGCGCGCAATTCATCCGCCTGTGCCTGGGGCAGCCGCGTTAAGTAATTTTCGCGTGCTTCCGGGTCGCGCATAAACAACATTGCTGCGCTACGGGAAGGATCCATTTGGCTCAAAACCCTCACCAACTGGGTTTCAGGGAGCGCATCGATCGCTTGGACACCGATGTCCGGTGACAAGCGGTTCCACACGGCTACCGTCATCGAAACAGGGTGCCCCGACAGAATCCGTGCCACCTCTGCGGGTGGCCGTCGCTCCAACAGCTGCACGGCATCGTCCGGGTGATTCTCGACGAGATCGCGCTGCAGTGCCTGGATGGCATTATCGAGCCCAGTCTTCACGTCAGTCTTCCGCCTTGCTTTCGGTTGCCGGCCCAGCATTGCTTACGAACAGTGCACCCACACCCATCCAGAAGATGTCCGCCAACGCAGCGCGTGTCGTGGCAAGTTCGTTACGGTCAGTGACCTCTGCCAGTAACTGCTGTTCCCCCTCCATTACTTTTGAGCGCGGCAGCACCCCCAGAAAGACATCATCGCGGTTGACCACCGGCAGGCTGTCGTGGCTTAACCAGGCAGGATGATCGGTCACCGTCTGAATCGCGGCCCGGGCGTTGAGCACGATCGGCGCCGGCCGCATCAGCCGTTGAATCATACTGCGGTCACGTTCGCCGAGCAGGTCACTCAAGTCCACGACACCCACCAGATGGCGTTGCTGGTCCAGCACATGAATCGTCTGCCCTTTGCGCTGACTGGCACGCCTAAACGTGCGCAGCGCATCACCCACGCGATGATCTGGCATAAAAGTCACGACATCCGCATCCACGAAGGCGCCAATCACCGTTTCCGAGTAACGCAGGCGCAGCCGCAACCGCGCCGCTGCATGACGTGGCATTACCGCAAGCCATTCTTTCAGCCGGTCGCGTTTCATCAGGCGAAGTGGCGCAACGGCGGCGGTCACTGGCATTCGAGCGAGTATCTCACCACCCGTCTTGACTGTCAGCTGTTCAAGACACCGGCCAGCCGAACTCGGCGCCATGTTTTCCAACACATTGGCTGCCAGCTGAGGTGGCATAACCTCGAATATAGCCTTGCTATCACGACTGTCGAGTCGCGCCAGTGTGCGGGCAGCTTCAGCCGGGTGCAGAGCGATATAGCCTTTCGTAACCGAATCAAACATGCTCGCTTTCCTCCTCCTCGATAACCAGGGCAACGTTTTCCAGGAAATGTCGCGCCGGGATCCAGGCCGCTCCTTCTCGGGTATCCAGGATCACTGCCACCTGAGTCAGTTCCACAATCTCGCCCTCCATGCCGTGTATACGCACTTTCTGCCCCGACCTGTATGCCTTTCGCACATAGTGTGAAGCCATGATATTACGCACGGCATCTCCCGCACCGATGCCAAACGCCAGTGCAGCACTACCGAAAAGTGCCGCGGCTGCCAGTATGATGATGCTGGCGAACACCGCCACGTCGAGCCCGAGTTGGGCCAGTCCCAGCAATAGCGTGAACGCCAGGATAAGCCCGGAGGTCAGGTGTCCGAGCGAGAGTCCGTGCTGGTAGCCGCCTGATTCGGCGACGGCTATAACAATGTTCCGCGCGCCATTGCTGATAAGGTAACCGATAAACAGAATAAAGGCGCTGATCAGTACTCGCGGCAGGTAGCCGAGTAATCCCAGCACCCAGTTAGCGAAAGTGATGAGTCCGAGCTGCTCGGCTGCACCGCTAACGGCATAAGCGAGCGTGATCCAGAAAGCGATGTTAGCGACAAGGTTCGAGACCGACCACCGCGGTCGTGTGACTTCCTGACCCAGCCAACGGTGGATGACAGCCAGGATTACATCAAGACCTTTACCGAAGCGATGGATGAGCCAGCGTACGACCCAGGCCGCCAGCCAACCGATGACCAGTAGTGCCAGCGCCCCCAGCAGGTTGGGCAGAAAGGTCTTGAGAACGACTGTCAGCTCTTCCAGTGCCTGCTCCAGCCAGAGGCCCGGGTCGTCAATGAGGTTCACGCCGATCTCCTTTAACGGAGAGGGTGGTGGTGTTGCCGGTGGAGCAGGAGATGGTGCGACCATGGTATTTTCTCGGCAAATCTTTTCCTTGGATCAAATTACAGTATAGGAAGACAGGCCGCAACGCGCACCTCCCGGACAGCAACCAGTGACGCGTAATGCCCCTGCGGCCACGGCGGCCGCAGGGAGTTATCGGGTTTACGGGTTTTCGATCAGGATCTCGACCCGGCGGTTAGCCGATCGGCCATCCGCTGTCTCATTACTGGCAACCGGACGCGACTCCCCATACCCATAGACGGTGACCCTGTCGGCAGCGATGCCACCGACTTCGGTCAGAAACTTGGCCACCTTGTCGGCTCTTTGCTCGGACAGCCTCATGTTCACTGCGTCACTGCCTGTCGAGTCGGTGTGACCGGACACCCTGATTTTACTGCCCGGAAAAATATCAATCGCCTTGATGATCTTGTTCAACAGGACGAAGTTGTCCGAGTCCAGTTCGCTACCACCCGGTGGAAAACGTAAACCATGCGCAGAAATGAGCACGTTGTTGCGCTGCTGATAGACGCTGGCCTCGGACGCGCTGAACATCGCCTCCACCTTGTCGATGGCACTCTTCTGCTCCCCGGTCAAAGACAGTTCCTGCTCGTATTGACTACGCGCCATCGCGGTGTCGTCGCGCTGATTGATCAGCTCTTTCACCGAGCTCTGCATACCGAGGACAACACTACGGTTGGGGCTGTCGAACGGAAGATCGCTGCCCAACGGTTCAGCGATTTCGCTCAACTGGGACTGATACCACAGCACCACGTCTTCCTGCGTATAATCGCGGCGATCAAAATCCCTGATTAGTTCAGTAATGCTCATACTGCGCTCGGCAAGCCACTTGGCGCGTGTTGCGTGGACATTGGCCTTGTCGGTCTTGGTCCGGTCAGCGTCCAGCACGGAAAGCGCCAGAGCAAGCTCTTCCTCCGCCAGTTTGTAGGTCTTGGGCGCGTATTTGGGCGCAGAATTCTGTTTGGCCTTTTCCAGCGTCGCCTGGGCGGTATCGACCATCCCCTCTTTAAGAGACTTCAACTCCAGCTGTTCATAGCCGGCAAGCAGATCTGGACGGCGCTTCTTGACGTCCTCCAGACGGCCTTGTTCGACCAGGCCGGTGGTTTTGCGCAGGGCGGTTTCAAGCTTCGCGGTATCCCCCTTATATAGCGTGTCGGCACCCGCATCCATGGCTTGTGTCCTGGCGACCAGCACCTCGCGAAGCAGGTCCTTGCTCTGCTCGACATCGCCGCTGACCTTTTTCAGGCTGTTGAGGCCCGACCGCGCAGCACTATTTGCGCTATCAGTGCGCCCGCTGGCTGCTTCAGCCATGGCCCGTTCGAGCTGTGTCGTCGCCGCTTGATAGCCCTCCGGTGCCAGGTAATCCGCACCCTGCGCGCGCGCATCCTTCAAGGCCTTATCCAGGCTGGCGATCTGTTGGTTCTGACTGAGAATCTGCTCCTGGCTGAGTTTTGGCGTAGAGGCGCAGGCCGCAATAAACACCACGAGAAACAGACTCATTGATGTGCGCATAAGGTTTTTCATCATTTTTCCCCTCCATATCGATTCATTACGTCCGAAACCCGGGCCTGGCTTTCTTCCACTTTGGCGGGTCATCGCCGGGCGTCGGTCTTCTGTTTGTTGAGACCGCCTGCCAGCGCGCAAAGTCACATGCAGATTGAATAAGGTGAGCAAGACAGTAGGCGCCCGCCCAAGGCTTGTACCAACGTCACAACACCGGTGGGTGAGTTGCTGGAGGTCAGCCACACATTTCGGAAAAAATGGGGCGGGCTCTCAGCCACGGGTCGTTACACGGTGGCAGTCTATGCCCTTACCACCTGGACATACTCGGCCTTGAACTGGTCCAGGGATCGGTACAGGCGCATTTTCGCAGCGCTGAGACTGATCGCCAGCGTCGCCGCGACTTCCTCCAGGGAGCACTCCTGGAAGAAGCGCAACCACAGCACTTCGCGGGCCTTGTCGCTGACATTTTGCAGCGCGGTGGCAACCGCCTGGTTACGTGCATAGATTTCCGCATCGCTAACTCTGGTGCCTTCCAGGTACAGGTCAATCAGGCTCTCGATGTGCTCAGTCTGAACATAACGCATGCGCTTGACGGCGAAACTGCGGCACTGGTTTTCGGCGATGCGGTACAACCAGGTACGAAACGCCGAGCGGCCCTCGAAGCGATCGATCGCCTGCCAGGCGCGCAGTATCACCTGCTGGATCACATCCTGGGCATCGTCGCGGTTGCCAAGACGGAAGACACAGTGCCTGAGTAGCCAGTCCCGATGGCGCCCCAGCAGTACATTGAAGGCCAGCTTCCAGCCCAGATCACGTTTGCGCACCATCTGTATAAGTTCGGCGTCGCTGCGCGCGGTCAGCGTTTTGCGCATTTTGACCGCTTCGAAGGTTGCCACACGACAGGTGTTGTTACGCATTTTCTGCTCCGTTTTTTCAGCACCCCGGTGGGGGACGAGAAGTACACAAACGGCACTATACGGAGACGTTGTCAGATAAATAAAACTATATATTCTTGTCGATTTTACAAATATTTTTTGTTATAAAGCCAGCATGGATCTGGAGCTGTTACGCACCTTTTTAGAGGTGAACCGCACGCGTCACTTCGGTGGGGCCGCCGAGGCGCTGTCCCTCACTCAAGCCGCGGTGAGCGCGCGTATCAAGCTGCTTGAAAGCATCCTCGGGGTGCGCCTGTTCGACCGCTTGCGACGCGATATCCGCCTCACCCCGGAGGGCAACCGGCTGGTTAAACATGCGGATGTGCTGATTGCCGGCTGGCGCAAGGCGCGCCAGGAAGTGAGTTTTGGCGGCGCGCAGCAACAACTTGCGGTGGGCGGCAGCCTGCGGCTGTGGGATGTCCTGTTGCAGGACTGGTTTCACCGGGTACGGCAGCACTTGCCGAAACTGGCGATTAGCGCCGAATCGCGCAGCTCTGAAATTCTCACCCGGCACCTGCTCAACGGGTTGCTGGATCTGGCTTTTATGCTGGAACCGGCGCAAGTGGAGACACTGCAAATCGAGGATGTCGGCGTGATCGATCTGGTCCTGGTGGGTGACAGACCGTCTGTCGATACCGAAACGGCGCTGGGCGACAATTACCTGATGGTCGACTGGGGTCTGGCCCATGCGCTGGAGCACCGCCGCTTGTTCCCCGATGCGCCGGAACCGCGTATACGCGTCTCGCACGCGAAGATGGCGCTGGCCCATATCTTCGCGCTGGGCGGTTTCGCCTATCTGCCGGTGCCGCTGGTGGCAGGACATCTGGATGACGCAAGCCTTCACCTGGTCGAGGATGCCCCCCTGATGCAACGCCATGCCTACGCGGTATACCCCTTGCGCGGCGCCAAGACCAAATTGATCAGGTCCTGTCTCAAGCTGGTCAGTGCCGAGGTACCCTTTACCCTGGAGGACACGGACTTTTACTGAACGCACTACCTGCACGGCGGGCTCAGCCGGACTTCTGCCCGGACACGTCGTCACTGTCATCGCTGAGCCTTTCAATCAGGACCTGACCAACACGATTGTCTTCCAGCGACTCCACCGTCAGATAGAAGTCGTCTTCAATAATACTGTCACCGATTCTCGGCATGCGCGACAGACGCTCCATGAACAGCCCGGACAGTGTATTGGCATCGAGTGCCGCAGGGACTTTCAGGCCGGTTTCGCGTTCCAGATCGCTTAGCGACAACAGACCATCGCTGCGCCAGCTGTCAGCGTCGATTTCACTGAACGTGGTCTCTTCGTCTACATCGGTCTCGTCCCGGATTTCGCCGACAATCTCTTCCAGCAGATCCTCCAGGGTGACAATACCGGACAGTGCGCCGTACTCATCGATGACCAGGGCCATGTGCGCGCGCTGCCGGCGCATGCTGTCGAACAGCTGAGAGACCCTCTGGCTTTCCGGCACCAGCAGCGGATCGCGGCAGAAGGCCGGCAGGTTGCGCCACGGTTCGCTGTCGCCGTTGAGCACTGCGGTGTGCAGGTCCTTGGCCAGCACCATACCGAGCACGTCCTCTTTTCCGCCCGTGTCGATAAGCGGAAAACGCGAATGTCCGCTGTCACGAATGATGACCAGGTTGTGTTCGGGCGGTGCACTGGTATCCAGCACGTTCATGGCACTGCGCGGAATCATCACGCGCCCGACAGTGCGCTGGTCGAATTCAAACAGGTTGTGCAGCATGTCCGCCTTTTTATGTTCGATTTCACCGTGCTCGCGCGAATCCTGCACCATGCCCTTGAGCTCCTCGCCACTGAGCACGTCCGCATGGGAGACCTCCTCGACGTTAAACAGTGACAGGATCGAACGGGAGGATACGTTCAGCAACCAATTGAGCGGGTAGACCAGCAGGTAGGTCGCGCGTAGCGGATAGGCGCACCAGACCGCAACCGGTTCGGCGCGCCGGATAGCGAAGGTTTTCGGCACCTGCTCGCCGATCACGATATGCAAGGCAGAAAAAATCAGGAATCCGACCGCGAATGCAGCGGTATGCAGGGCTGGATCGGGGACGCCCCACATTGAGAACAATGGCTCCAGCAGTGCTGAGACCGCCGGCTCACCCACCCAGCCCAGGCCCAGCGAGGCCATGGTGATGCCGAGCTGGCAGGCGGCCAGGTAACTCTCCAGCCTGGCCTGGATGCGCAGCGTCAATCGCGCGCCGGCACTCCCCCCCTGCGCCACGCTCTCCAGGCGAAATCCCCTGGCCTTGACCAGCGAAAACTCGGCGGCCACGAAAAACGCATTGGCCGCCAACAGCAACACTACGGCGACCAGGTTAATGGTTATATCTTGCATGATGTGTGGCCCCGTGTTACCGGAAGTGGGTACTGGTTCGACGCCGGACAGACCGAAAAAGTCACATCCCGGCAGGCGAAGTTCCATAGTTAAACGTAACGGGTTTGCTTACCGCCGCTGGCACATTATTCTAATTCCCGGTCAGCATCTCCCTGCCGGCACGGGTTACAAGATCAGCACGCCCCGGTTAGACTTAAGCTGGGCGTGTGCGTGCGCCTCTGAAAAATCAAAAGGAGAAACAGGCATTGATTCGGACTCTTCTATATCAAAAGACAAGCAACGATGTCGTCAGTGGCGGAAAAGAACTGGTGACCGTCTGGCAGCAGAATGTAGACACCCGCATCTGGCTCGACATTTCGGGTGAGCCCGGTGATGCGGAAAAACAGCTTCTCCAGGACAGCTTTGGCCTGCACCCGATGGCCATCCAGGATGCGCAGCGAAGCCGCCACCCACCCAAACTCGAGCCATTCAGCAATTTCACCTTCATCCTGCTGAAGGGGCTGAGCGCCGATTCGGAGGACCTGCATTTTTCCACCATTCAGCTGGCGATCTTTATCGGCGAACGTTTTCTGGTTACCCGGCGCAGTGGCGAATCACCCAGCAGCGATATGCTGTTTCAACAGGCTGCAAACGATATTGAACTGATCAGCCGTGGTCCGGCCGCGCTGGCGATGCGCCTGTGCCGCCTGTCGGTCGACCGTTACCTCAAAATTCTGCTCAACCTGGAACCGCGCCTGGAGGCGCTGGAAGCCGAAATCATGCAGCAACCGGACGATTCGATACTTGCCGAGCTGCTCAATTACAAGACCGAGCTGAAGCAATTCAGACGGGTGTTTCTGTACCACCAGCAGATATTCCATGAACTGAAATCCGCAAGCTTCCCGGCCATCGAAGCCGAGCGTGCGCACGAAATCGTCGATGTTTATGAACAGCTGGAACGCGCCAGCAGCCTCGCCAGCCTGTATTACGAACTGGCCTCCGATCTGGCCGATGGCTACATATCGGTCGCCTCGCACCGGCTGAACCAGATTATGAAAATCCTTACTGTGGTGATGGCAATTTTTGTTCCGCTGAGTTTCCTGGCCGGCATCTATGGCATGAACTTCGAGAACATGCCGGAGCTGCATTCCAGGTCTGGGTATTTCATCCTGCTCGGTTTAATGTTCACCATCGTCGTGGTGCTGCTGACGGTGTTCCGGAGGAAAAAATGGCTATAACGCTAACCAGACTGCCCGGACTGGACAACGACCTGTTCGCCGGCACGGACGAGAACTACACCAATGGCGTTCGCATCGCTATCTATTGTCGTTAATGTATCCTTCGGCTTCCGATTCATCCAGATTTCGTTTTCGGAATCCGCGATACTCACCAAACCGAAGGAATTCCGGATTCCGCTTCCCAAGGGCTGGCAGGCCCCCTTGAAGTATGAGTTCTTGATTATTGCTAACGCTGTACTACTATTGCCGGGTGTGACAACAGCAATATCCGCTGACAATTATGTTACTGAATGAAGTCTAGAGGCATTGCCAGGAGGTTGAAGGATGTACTATTCCCTGGAACGAGAAGGCGTTCTGGAGGTGCTGATGGAACGCTTCGAAAAACAGAGACTTCCACGAATCCTGGATATCAAAGAAATGGTTGATCGGGGTGAGGTGCTCTGCAAGTTGGATATCACGTTCCTCGAAGAAGTATTCCACGATACGCAACAATACAAGCAGTTTGTCGATCAACACCCGGAATTCCAGAAGTTGTACGCCTGTGTAGCACATCTCTACGATGAGATAGCAAAAAAGGGGCTGGAGAACGAAAATAAAGTCTACGCGGGCGAAAACTCAGATAGTTCAAAGTAAGCGCAGCGCTGATAGCCGACGGCTACAGCGCATAGTATTGAAGTCATGCCAGCCAGCAAGCAGAATCTTCGTTTTGTTACCCTGCCACACATGAATATCAGTCACCACCGCCCGCCGTTGCTTGCTGTGGCAAGATGCCAAGATCCAGGGCGTCCTGTCTGGCGCGCTGGGCCCTGTCCGCAAGGCGGGCGGCACGGCGCCGGGCTTTTTCCGCCTGCAGCTCCAGCTCGCCCCATTGTGCAGTCAGTACGTCGATTCGGCGCGCGTCGGGTGGCAACTCCCGGAGGGCCGCCCACTCCGCATCCTCAGCATCGAGCACCACCAGATTGCAGCCCAGGCGAAAGGCGGTGCGCAAATGGCGGCCGTAGACAAGCTCCCGATGTTCACCGGCGGCTTGCGGGACACGCGCCATCCAGCAGCACTGTTACCTTCCAGAACCTTGACCAGAAGGTTCCCGGCGAGGTAGCGGGTGGATGGTAGTGTTTGGTGAAATATGTCATTTATCACCCCAACCGACGCCAGAGTCCACGCTGCGCAGGTGCAGGTCGCGCTGGGGAAAAGGGATTTCGATGTTCGCCTCGCGCAGCCCCTTTTCAATGGCGAAATTGAGGTCACTCACGGTGGCGAGCCGTTGGTCCACGATGCGGATGAAGAAACGCAGCTCAAAATTCAGCGCACTGTCGCCGAAGCCGCGGAACAGGACCTTGGGCGCACTGACCCGCGTGCCATCGCCGATAACCAGAGGGTGTTGCCTGGCGGCGTGCAGCAACACCTCGCGCACCTTCTCAACATCCGAGCCATAGGCCACCCCCACAGGGACGATCACCCGGCCCCAGGGATCGCTCAGCATCCAGTTGGTGACCTGGTTGGAGATGAGTTCCGAGTTCGGCACGATGACATCCGCGTGATCGAAGGTCTCGATCTGCGTCGAGCGGATGCTGATCTTGCGCACGTAGCCCTCCGTGCTGCCGACGACGATCCAGTCGCCGGTGCGGATCGGGCGTTCGAACAGCAGGATGATGCCGGAAACGAAGTTGTTGACGATGTTCTGCAGGCCGAAGCCGATACCCACCGAGAGAGCACCCGCGATGATGGCCAGGTTGGTGAAGCTGAAACCGGCGAGCGACAGGCCGACGATCGCGGCGACGATGATGCCGACGTAGCCACTGATGGTGACGATCGCCTCCTGGGCGCCGCGCTCGATCCTGGATTTTCTCATCCACCCGGGCAGAACCTCGTTCCGAACCCAGCGCACCAGGGTTACCAGACCGGAGAAAACAACGATGCCGATGACCCAGTTGATCGGCACGATGCTTACGGGACCGAGCTGAAACCCCTCGGTGATGCCCTGCCTGACCAGGCTCCAGAAGGTGTCCGAATAGCCCCAAAGACCAACGACCGTGACGCCGAAGATCAGCCAGATCAGCAGCACCGTCAGCAGCCGCAGCCAGATCAGGCCGGGCACCGGTTGGCCCTCACCCAGACTCAGCCGGTCGCGCAGCTGACGTTCCCAGGCGTAGCGCCCGGTATCCACACCGTCGAAGGAATCCTGCAGCAGACTGTTGAGGAGCCACAGACCGACTCCGAGCAGGGCGGTGCCGAGCAGCCCCTTGAACAGGTACAACGACAGGTTACGGAAACCCAGCAGCTCGATGATAAAACCGGCCAGTAACAGCAGCACGATCAGGCCGCGCAATTTCGGGCTGTTCAGCGGCGGAGGGGCACCGCGGATGGTGGACACCAGCCACACCAGCTGTACGGTGGCCACGGCAAAGAACACCGCCCGTATAAGATACCAATGTTCCGCTGTCATAGCGGAACGAATCCCGCTGCTGAAGACCAGGATCAGGGCAAGCACCACAAACAGAATACCGTGGATGCGCCGGGACAGGGCCCGGGCATAGGCTGGGTCGATAGTGAGAAAAGGCACCGCGGGCGCACAGGGGTTGAGCAAGGCCTGGCTGACCGTCAGGCCGCCCAGATACAAGAGGATGCTGATGAGCAACGCCACAACCGGCGGGACAGGTTCGACCGGCAGCATCATCAGCAGCACGGCCGTGGCCGCGGCGAGGCCGAGAATGAGCGGCAGACGCCTGGCGAGGCAGGCCTGCAGCGACGCGCTCAGCCCAGCACTGATTCCCTCCGCTGTCGCATGCATGAGCCGCTGCCGCCACCGGCGGCGCCACCACAGACCCAGCGTGACTGCAAGCGTAGACACTACCCCCAACAGGATCCAGCGGTTAGTGTGCAGGCGTTTCACCTGCAGGTGATCCAGCAAAAAGGCCTGGACCTCGCCGGGCAGGGTATTCGCCTGCTGCAGGCTGACCAGGGCTACGCTCCAGATATCCGGGCCGCGTCCGAGCAAGCGGAATTTCAGCACCTCGTCCCTGGCTGCGCGAATATCATCGCCGAGTGTCCGGGCCTCCACCAGGAGGGTCTGGCAGGCGGTCATCTCGGCCTCCAGATCGGCTGACCGCTTGTCTGAATGCAGCGCGGGCGCAGCGGTAACACCGGGCGCGCTATCATCCGCGGGCTTGACCGCAGCCTTGATCTGATCGATTGCCTTCTGCCGCGCGTCCACGCACTTCTGGGCATTCAGACGGATCTCGCCGAGGACACGGTCCCAGGGATCCAACTCGTCGGTGTTACCCGCAGCCGGGTCGAATGACTGCAGGGTCTGCCGGGCAACGGTAAGGGCCTCGCGCGCCGGCTTCAGCCAGTCGTTGCTGCCCTTGGTAGCAGCCACGCCCGAGGATGTGAGAGAGATGGCAGCCAACAGAAACAGAATCTGCAGGACCTTCACAGGGGGGGCATCCTGTCGAGCATAGGCGCTATTGTCATCGGGAGTACTCGCTGTACCGGCGGAGTCGACGGGTCTACACATGAGAGCATAGGCCGCCCATTCCGTAAAAATCAACTGCTG
>Ga0316189_10004285_pt1 | contig 13742 bp, 16 predicted proteins | sample LowCovwburrow_MG_FD_204930 | JGI IMG/M metagenome (GOLD analysis project Ga0316189, IMG submission 204930) | Coastal sediment microbial communities from Maine, United States - Lowes Cove worm burrow | ecosystem: Environmental > Aquatic > Marine > Coastal > Sediment | place: USA: Maine...
TGGTAAGTACCATTGATGTTAGTAATATCTAGTTCTCGCCAGTTCTGTTCATCATATATCTCTTCCGTTAATACGGTACCTTGGTCACCACGCAACATAAACAAACCTTCTTGTGATGCGTAGATAACACCCATGTCGGTAGGTACAATAGATCGTTTAGATACACAAGGTTGCGGGTAAGGTAACGCTTGTGGTATAAATGTAGCTGGGTCATTACCAGAAGCAAAATAAGGATTACCTTCGGTTAATATATAAGTACGTCCTAATGCTGCCGAGATACCCACTATGTTGCTGGGTAAATCTACACTATACGCAGTAGGCCAAGCATAGGGAAAGTATGGTTCAGAGATATACAATGTATTATCAACAAACCCAGCAAGAGAGCCACCATTAATTAAAGCAAGTCCTTGCATAGTAGTGGGGGGTTCTAACCATCCGGCTGTTGAAATAGCTTCACCAAGATCTCCATCAAGTGCTGAGTCATCGTAGGTGTAACTAGCTACAGGAGTTCCATCAATCTCTTCTGTTCCTAAAGTGTTATCACATGCTACCTCTATAACAAACTGAAACTCAGATGTGGCAGTACCAGAGTTTATTCTGTAGATTCTAATAGCATCTATATTAAGATCAGTATCTGTAGGTAGCAAGAAGTTATCTAGTTCTATTGAATCTCCATCAACCCAATCTACATCTATATTAGCAGAGGCTGGGCTAGGTGCTGACTCTTCTCCCCAGACTGTAACATATGTATAAACGTATGCCGTAGATACGACATTAGACCCAGCCCCTGCATCTGTAAGAGTGAGTGTTAAAGCAGCCGTTGGAGCTGGTACCCCCAACCTATAAAAAGTTCCTGGGTATGGAGGGACAGTCCCAGTATTAGCTAGAGTATAATCAGATTGACTTGGTAACCCGTCCCCTGTGTAATAAAATCTTCCATCTGAATCAGAGATACTTGATGGTATAATATCTAGGTTATTATTAACCAAACCCAACCACAATACTGTACCATCTGACGCTGTTATAGGATACATAAAGTTAGCTTGTCCTATAGTTACTACTTCTAAAGCGGAGTCGGTAACATCTACTAAAGCAGAGTCAGTGACCGTACCACCAGTAAGAGTGGCTATAGATTTTAAATCCTTAAAAGGCTTCAGTCCCCCAGCACTAAAGTCACAGTTAACAGCTTCCTGTGCACCATTAGCAGGTAACATCTCAGGCTGAAGTCTAGGGTATTTACCACCGAAGTCAAATATAGTTATCGGTTTAGGCATCAGTAGATTCCTCTATTAAAGCAGCTTCTCTAATAAATGTTAATCGAGATTGAACAACTGAAGAATACTTCTCTACACACTCTTCTAGATATGTATCAAGACAGGATCCATCTACAGTTTGCATCTCAACATCGTTTAAGTACCTACGCATGTCATCAATAACAGCGAGAACATTCAGCCCCATACTTTCAAGAGGCTCTTGCTCTCCTTTAGTCACAGTATTAAACTGTCTTATATCTCGTAGGCACTGTGATATACATCTCTTAATCCAGTAGGCTACTTCTTCCTTCTCGAAGTCTTCCTCAGTATACCCATCGTACTGTTCCATAAGCTTTGTGTAGTGAGCATGGAGTTGTATGATATCTTTAAGTGCCCCTTCAATAGGAGCTATAGCAAGTTGTGCTGACTGCTCTACTCTTTCTATCTTGATCTCTAGAAGCCTGCGTTTAGCTGGGCTTTCTTCTATCTCGAGTTCTTCCTTCCAAATATCAACCTCAGCCAGTGCTTCTAGATGATTGTACTTCGCTTCAATAAGAGCATCCCGCTTACGAGATATCTCAGCAGAGATCTGTCTTACATTACGAAGACCACCTTTATGATTAAGTATAAATAACTGCCAAGCTGTTTGACTATTAGAATGATTGAAGACTTTAAAATCTCTTTCAAGTTCTACGATAGCATTCTCAGCTTTCACTAAATTAGCTGGTAAAGTATCACCACCGAAAGATACAAGATCTTTATCTTCAAATACTTTAATATCTGTCATACGTGGAATCCTGCTCCATATTGAGTAGCAGCTGATAAATCTCCAACATCTGCTGCATTCACAGTTATAGAAAAACTAAACTTATCAATTACATTTGAACTTATTCCACCTGCTGTGTACCCATGTGTAGTACTAGATGTCCCCGCAGCCGCTGCTCTAGCTACAGTTAAATCTGCTACATCAGTAGAATTACCATCGGTAGTAAAAGAGAACCTCTCTATATTATCTACGACCCCGCCAGCACTAGTAGTGTCTCCACCAGTAACATACCCGTATATATCACTAGATGAACTAGAGGACCATCTATGGTACACAGTAAGATCCCCTACGTCTGTAGAGTTCTCGTCGGTAGCAAAACTAAATTTATCTATTATATTAGTATACCCTTGTGGTACGGCAAAGTTAGTATGCCCACCAGAAGTATACCCGTAATTAGGGCTAGAATTTCCTACACACCTACCACGACCTACTGTTAAATCCCCCACGTCAGTAGCATTACCATCTGAAGAAAAGGACCATTTTTCTATAACATCTAGAGTAGCAGATCTAAATCCACCAGATACATAACCATACCCACCACTAGAATGCCCAGCTGTTGAGTACTTAGTCTGCGCTAAATTACCTACATCGGTTGAATCATTATCGGTAGCAAACTCCATTTTGTCAATTACATCATTAGTTGCCCCACCAGCAGTATACCCATACCCCAAACTTTGGGCGCCAGCTGTATCCTTCTTAGCTACTGTTAGATTAGATACATCAGTACCATTACCATCAACAGTAAAAGAATACTTTTCTATCTTAGTTGTATTAGAACTATCTCCTGCTACATAGCCAAAAGCAGATCCTTGAAACCCAGATAGAGAATAAAAAGCTACAGGTCTAATAAACATAAGGTACCTTTAAGCTACGTAAGGACCAGAATGTACACCTATCATATAGGTCCCATCACTGGTAAAAGTTAGGATATCCCACCCAGAAGCAGTAGTAGTAAGAACTGGATCTACACCATTAGGGAATTTATAGTTAGCACCAAAAGCTAAAGTACGGGAACCAGCTACATCCTGATGCACCCTAAGAATATAAGTACCACCATCTACCATATTAGTAGGATTAGCGAGAGTACGATTACCTCCAAGGGTAACCTTTGCGGAAGCTTCAGTATCTAGGTCCCAAGCTATAGACGCCCCGTCAGATAAGGTAGCCACAGAGAAGTTCTTCTGCCCGTCAAAGGTCTGGGCTGCAGCGTCATCAGTGTAAAGAGGTACATATGTATTAACAGTACCAGTTACATCCCCTGTAAGATCTCCTGTTACGTCACCAGTTAAATCCCCTGTGAAAGCGGTAGCTGCTATAGTTGCTGAGGCTACACACCCACCATCCTTTACAACAAAAGACCCAGAGGATGGGTCAATAGATACACCATTATTTAAAGTCTCTTCCTCTATTGTGTCAGTGACAATCGTTCCAGTTTTAATAGCGGCTAGCCAAGAAGGAGTACCACCAGTTTGAGAAATACACATCCAAAGAGAGGAGTCATCTGTCTGGAGTGCTAGTTTTCCTACGTCAGCATCTGTAAACCCCGAAGCAGTAGTTCGTTGGGTTTCATTAGCGTACTCATACGCGTGAGCTACGTGGTTCTCTGTGTAGTCTAAGGATGCATGTAAAGCCATTTGTTATTACCTCCAATCATTTCTGGCGACTACAAGTTCCTTAGTGCCATATTCTGAGTTCTTATTAATTCTTGCCCTCTGGATTTCTTTGTGGTAAACTAATTCATTACGTTGGGCATCTGTAGGATTAGTCCATTCTTTATTAGGAATCTTCTGTAATCTAGCGGCTACTCCCGCAATGATTGCTTCTGAGTAATAGGTTTCAATCCAAGTGGGACAGGCTACTGCGTAGTTAACAGGTTGTAGTGAAACTCTCAAAGCTACAGTCTTACTTAAAGTAGGAGTCTTTGCAAATGTAAGTACTCCGTGCTCGTAGCTCCATTCCTCTACAAGGTCCCCACCTGTTTCTAAACTATCTTCTTTTATATCTACTATACCTATAACAAGTGGTTGCATCGTCTGCCCACCATCTGTTATAGTAGGTAAAGTAATCGTGTATTCTTTAGTACCAGACACTACTGATATATTATCAGCGTCATTTTCCCACAACCTAGTACGTCGTAAGAAGTCTGGCACAATATTTCTCTGCAGAGTTCTTAGTACCAAAGGCTCAGGGCAATGAGGTACCTCTGAAAGTATTTCTGGGTAAAAATCTGTGTACAGTGACATTAGTTATCAACCTCTTTTACATTGGGGTCGGCCTGTATATTTGGATCCATAAACTGTTCAATCTGCAGCTTAACCCCGAGTAGGTTAGCAAACAATTGAAAGTGCGCCTGCGCTCTTACAGCAGCATTAGGATTGTCTGCATCTTTCTCAAAACACCTGAACAACATGAACTCCATTAAGGCATTGACATACATATCATCCAAAGGCACAGTATCAGTTACATCAGTAAGTTCTGTAGGTATGCTGGTATAAATCATTTCAACAGACCCTAATCCATCTGCAGGGGGGTAGATCCAGTAAGTATCAACATCCACAGCAGGATTGTACATCCAGTGCCTTGCGTACACACTCTCGGGTGTTGCCATCCAAGTGGGTATCAAGTCATTAAGTGTCTCTCTATCAATAAGTGTTATAGCCTGATAAGAGAATCCCTCTCCAAAACTAGAACAAACTATGTCATGAATAAATATACTACCAGTTGGTGCCGTCTGTTTATACCCAGATGCTAACTGCACATGCTCTGTGACAGTATAAGCTGAGGGCTTCTGTGTGATAGTCTCCCGTATAGCTGAGTTCAAATGAGAGATTAACTCTACCTCGGACCATCGTCTTACTGTGCCCTCGTCTATAAGAGTACGAGATACGTTATCTATTACACTTTGAACATCCATACTTTACATATCCTTTGTAAGCTCTACATACTCAGCAATCATGTCGACCTTCTTAGTCCACGCAAGATTGTGGTCGTAGGTTTTCTGGCAGTGATCAAACAACTCTTTACGAGTAGCGTTGTCATAATCAAAGACATTAAGAGTTACTTCTTCAAATTGCCCGGGGACTGCTAAGCCTTTCTTAGGCTCTTCCCAATCTTCTGGGGTGTAGGGTACTAACCCTCGCTGGAGGTATACTCTCTCAAGTCTTTCAGACCAATCCCAAATCTGCCCTGTCTCTTCGTTCTTAAAAAAAGGTGCAATCATTTAAATCTCCTTAGGAAGACGGGGGCTTGCGCCCCCGCCCATAGATAAAAAGCTATTAGGCTTTGTATCCCTGCAGAACACCAACATGCTGACCGTTGATGATCTTACGCCCATAGACCTGCAGACCCCTCATCAGCTGACCGAAGTCATCTGGGTTCGGGATGACCTCATTCTCTACCAGCTGGCTGGCAAAGGTGAGAGCACGTTTATGACCGAACGGCATACAATAGACAGTCTCAGTAGTGGCAGAACCACTATTAGTTACTGTCGGTACCTGATTAGACATATAGATGGTAAAACGATCTATCATGCCCACACGACCATTCCTCAGGATAGAGGAACCGTCACCGGAAAGTGAAGCATCCTTAAGGTCAGACTGCTTGATAAGTGCACACGCCCAAGCGGGGAGTACAACCCATCGTCCTTCCTCAGGACAGTTATGCTCATCCAATACCTGACCCATCTCGACCAGCTTCTGAATGATATTAGCAGAGGTAACACCAATAGCAGTAGAGGCAGTACCAGCTGCGGTAGTGTTAAGTACACCAAGATCTACACTACCAGAAACATAACCAGCAGTGGTACCCTGGTTATACTCAGAGACTCCAGATCCCTGTACAGCATGACCAGTAGCTACACCAATCAGTTTAGTAGCAGCAGAGGTACCGAGGATATCAGTGGTACCATCAGCCTGCTTCTTGAACAGACTAAGTACATCCGTATCAATAGAGATCTTCATCTGGGCAGAAGCATCAGTAGCCCAAGCACTAACATAGTTAATGTCAGCCTGCTTCTCCTCAACCTTATTCACGGAGACTGCAAAGTATTTACCCTGATCAATAGTCAGGTCAACCATACTTACTGCAGGCCGCTCGTAGCTGAGACTCTGGTTAACGTCGTAGTCATTAATGGTGATATCCGGTACGATACGGATATGAACAGTATCACCATGTGACTTAATCTCACCCTCATAATCGGTATTAGAAATCTCACCGAATACAGTAGTGTTATAAAACTTCTCAAGCAACTTACCACTCCAAATCTCTGGAATGTAGTTGTCAATCATTGTAGTGTCTGAACCCTGTGGGCCAAACAACTGAACATTAGCGCTTAACGCGCCTGGTGCAATAGTCATTGTTTAATTCCTCAAGTATTAACCAATGATCCTACCTTCATTTTGCGCAGCGAATATATCAGCTTCAATTGCATCCTTCTGTGCTTTAGTGTACACACCAGTGGCAGCGTTCTTATAGAACGTTTTAATATCACGTCGTGTGTACTGTTGTTTCTGCACAGTTGGGGTAGTTGCCATAGAAGTGGTAGCGGGCTGAACTTGCCTCTCTACCATGTCCTGCTGAACCTGCGGTTGAATAGTAGATTCATTGTATGTTTTAAATATATTAATTGCTTTCTGTGAATCTAACGTATCCGCAGCATGATTAAGATAATCTTGGTATGAAAGGTCCGTCATTGGATCAGTAGTCTGCAACCATTCCAAGAACTTTGGTTCGGTATTGATCTCTCTCCAATTAGGTACGACTGCTGTGATAGCAGAGTAAAACCTGTCGGTTTTGTTCTCAGCTGCACTGACCTCAATCTCACCAACGGTATCCTTCAAACGGCTATTCTCAGTAATAACTGAATTGAGTTTACCTTGAAGGGCGTTAATAGTTTCAGCCATGCGCTCGAACTCTTCACCGTACTCAGCGTATGTACTCTGGTCTAAATCGTCAGCAGAAGCTACCAAAGATTCTCTGGCCTCCTGTGCTGCTTCCTTCTCCCTATCAAGTACTTCTACCTGAGTACTCAAGGTCTGCACCTGCTGGTGCAATCTCGGTACTTCTGCATTGTACTTTCCTTGGAGGGTACGAAACTTCTGCTCCCAATCCGTAACAGGTTCTGCCGCGGGGGCGGCCTGCTCAGTTGGTGCTTCAGCTTCTACCTTAGCGACAGGCTCCTCTTTAGGGCTGTCTGTATTTTCTGCTGGGGTGCTATCGCCATACAATTCTTTATGAAGTGCATCAGCTTTAGCGCCAGCTTCCTTAGCTTGTTTGTTATTCATTATTTGATTCCTTTCGTTTTTGAATGGTTTCTTTGGCTTTTCTCATGGTGCTTATAAGAGTACGCAAGGTCTTAGACGCTCCTTGTTTCCATCGTAGGTGAACTTCGTTTTCCTCATTCTCTAAACCAAGGCCTACCATGTTAAGGTTTGTGTCCAGCCATTCCAAGAATAAAAGCCCGTCTCTTGAGTCAGCTACTCTTCGTATAGCAGCCAACTGTACATCATTAGGTTTAACCATCTACCCTCCTTTAGAATGCTTTAATATCCGCCCCGCCTGCTACCGAACCATCTGGTGTGGTTTCTGGCCCTTTCGGTTGTGGAGCTTGCTGTCCCTGCTTCTGTTCCATCATCATCTGTTGTTCCATCATAGCTTGCTGTTGCTGCTTCTGTTGGAACTCCTGTATCCTTAACTGGGATTCAGTAGGTACTACCGCATCAGATCCAAAGTCTAGTCCTTCTGATATAGATCTTAAGATAGTAGCCAAGCCATCCCTCCCGATGATCTCCATTACTGGAGGCTGCAAGGCAATGTTAAGGAATTCATTACGCCTTACCTGCTGCTGTTCCTTAGCAAGTAGCGCAGATGAACCCTTAGCTACAATCTTAATATCTCCAGGGAATCCTGCTTCTGGATCATATAACATAAACCATTCGTATAGTCTTCGTATAGCTGGTTGAATGATACCATAGTCTACATTTGATACAACCTGCTTGATACCTCTTGATGCATTCGACATCATCATAGACATACCAGTGGCTGTACCTAATGCTCCTGCGCTACCACCTGAACCATAACTGTACTTAGGTACTCCTGATTTATTATCAGCCTCGTTAGAAAAGAACTCGTACACCCTCAAGATTTCGCTAACGAGAGGCTTCGGCTGGAAGAACCAAATAGGAGGCCTTCCACCAGACGATACGTTCATCGACTCGTCGAACTGCCAGATCTTATTTGGTGCAATGCCCTTGGGTGATTCTCCTTCTGCCAACCGAGAAACATCGACCCCAACCTGCGGTCCCGATGCAAACGCCATATTGTTTACTAGGTTACGTGCTGCTGCGTTGCACATATCTTGTATATCAGAGATTGTCTCAGGTAACCCTGCTCCCCACCAAGAACCGTTTCGTTCTCTAAAGGATGCTTTATAGTATGGTCTACGTCCTAGAGGATCTCCGTTTAGTTCTGCTTTAATTACTTCCCCACCTATAATCCAAACTTCACATTCGTATTCGCCTAACTCGTCTTCTACCTTAGCATCCCATTCTTTTAAGAGTTTCCCCTGTATCTTACCCCAGAACTGGAGCGCTTCAATAGTATGATCTACTGTCTGACCAAAGTTAATGTCATCCTTTTCTTTCTCTTCTGAAAGACCAGGAGTAGTTGACATATCATCTAGCCAACCATATAGCCCACCAAACGTCGCACGTTCGAGTACACGGTCAATTGCGGATGAATCGTACCCAGTGACCCCTTTCATTGCTACAAGGCTCTCTCGTGTCAATCTGTGCTTTTCTAGGAGGTATCCATCATCTACATTAGTAGCAGTGGGTGAAGGATATATATCAAAAGGTGATACTCTAGCAAACTCTATGACAGTTTGTTCAGACACCTCAGGCTTTCCACCTTGGCCCCAGGATAGCTCCTTACGCTTACGGATGATCGGTCCTTTTAAAATACCTACGTGTAAATCTACTATATCATCAAGGACACCTTTAAAAGCTGTGTCCCATTTGCCATCTACTAGGATGTCGTGAATCTTTTCTTCTACTTCTTGCTCTGCCTTACGAGCTATCTTATTAGCTTTATCCTGTACCTCAAGAGACATCTCCTGTTTCCGAGTGTCTATATCCTGGGGGGATATTAAGCCAGCTTGTATACCTTGTTCTAATTCAGCTACTACTTCTTGTTCTATCTGGGTGGTTATTTCAGGAGGGAGTTCAGGGATAGGAGTAGGAGAGACTGACCAAGGCTTATCTTGAATCATTATCTCAGTAAGCCAAGCTTTGCAAGCTGTACACTTTTCATCGGTTAAACGCATGAAGGTAGTAGACCCACCATATATTTGTATCTCTCTAAGCTTCGATTGAGAGTATTCCCCGTTGCGTTGCCTGAGCATCGCTTCCATCTCGTCTTTAATAGTACGCTTAGCATCCCTGGCTGCAACCCAGCAGGATTGAACATAACCAGAAAGAGAAGATAAATTAATCCTAGGCTGATTAGCTTTATCTTTAGCAGCTTCGGCTTTGGATTTATCTGATTCTATTTCTTTGTTAGTTTTAGTTTGTACTAATCCAGCCATTAAGTCCATCCTCCAGTGGCAACGGGTTGAAAGTTAACTTTGCCCCGTTTCACTCGTATATCTTTTTTACCTTGAAATCTAGTTAAAAGGAATGAGTCAGCCAAGTTCGGACTGTGCTCTCCTCGCTTCTTCATCTCTTCTTTAGATTCTACTTTAAGCTTACCATTAGAGGCAAAGTCATATTTGACTGAACTAAGTTCCCCGATCAGTTCATCAAGCCATTTGATGTCAGGGTCTATACAGCAAGAGAGATCCTGAAAGAACTCTCTACCCGTCCACCAAAGCTCATCTCTCAAACGAGAGTACTTCTCTTTGTAGGCGGTAGACTCTGCTACATTTACAAGAACAGTAGGAACCCCAAGCTCAGCAAGACGATCAGCAACTCCAGCCCCAACTCCAATAGCATCAACTTGTACCTTGTGAAAAACCTTTTCATCATAGAGTGCTTTGACTCTACCCACGGTGGACATGAGGTCTTTGTTGTACCACCTATCAAGGTAGATGATCTTGTTTCCTTGTGTAACGGTAATAGCTGTTGCATCGTCTCCTTTTCTTGCTACGTCCAAGCCAGCTATCTTAGGTGACATGGGATAATCTGTATCTCTTCCAACAGCTGCTTCTATATAATGTAAAGGTATAACTGTGTCATCTGAGCTATCTGGGAACTCTCCTAGAACCCTAACATGGTAAACTGTGGACTCTTCCCCGTATCTGTCTGCCATTGACTTAGGGTAATCATCAGATACAAGGTGTGAATCTAGACAGTTAAAGTGCAGACAGTCCCAGTACTTTCGTTCTCTAGTCTGTGATCTATAAAAGTAGCCATCCGTACGTGTTGGGTTCGACGTCATAATAACCCGAGCGCCCTCAGTACTTAGCGCTCCCTCAGCTACTTCAAAGATCTGCTCGGCAACACCTGACGCCTCATCAATGACAAAGAGTAGATTAGGAGCGTGAAATCCCTGCAGTGCCTCTGGTTTCTCAGGCCTAGCAGTACGAGCCACTGCGTACTGTGTTTCCTTGAAGTCCTTAATCCAGATCTTGTCAGCAGAATTCTCTATACCAGCAGAGAAGAAGGGGTGCATCTGATTCTTCCACCGCATTACTTCAGGCCAAAGCAAGTCGTTAAGCTGGTGACTTGAAGGGGCCGTACAAGGTATCCTACAGTTCGAGTGTGTACAAAGGAACCAGAGGATAATCCAGGATAGGCCAGAGGTCTTACCACAACCGTGACCTGACTTAATAGATACCTTAGAGCCTCTAGGTGCTACAGCTCTGAGCATCTCTTCCTGTTGTGTAGTAGGTCGAGCGCCAATGACCTCGTACACAAACTTAACAGGGTCGTCCTTGTAGGACTGTAAGAGTTTCTTAAATTCTTCTTTATCGTCTGTCATAAATAAAGGTAGGGGGAGCTACCGGACTCCCCCTTTCCTAGTTAGTTATTATTCAGAAGCCCAGATGCCAGTTGAAGCAGTGACATACCAGCCATCCACACCATCACATATAATAGTAACAGAGTCACCAGTGATAGAGGTTGCCTTAGTATTAATAAGGTCTTTATTTACAACAACACCAATGTCAACTACAGAAGCAGCTAAAGTAATAGTTCCAGCGATATAATCAGCAGCTGCCGGAGAGATGGTTACAATGTTATTACCATCAGCTCCAATATTAGTGAAGGTGTACCACACACCCTTCGTAGAAGCAGAAGCTGCTGGGAGGGTAAAGGTTTTAGCATCAGTACCAATCATGAAATTGGTTCCAGAGTCGGCTACAGTACAAGTGTAGTCGTCAGTCTTAATACTAACTTTCTGTCTAGCAGCGAGAGAGGTATTAACCTGCAACACGCCAAGTTCCATCGAATCACGATAATTCATTTTGTATCTCCTTTGTCCAGAAGCTTAATTGAGCTTCCTTTGTCAGGGGACGATTCCCCATTGTCCGGTAGAACCTCAGCCTCGATTACTTTAGCGCTGTTCTCGTCGGCTGATATCTCTTTAGCAGTCTGTCTAAGATCTGCTATAACAGAAGCGAACCCCATGTTCCCTTCTATTTCAACACTGTCCTTGAACGCTCCCATACATCTGAGTAAAAGTTCAAGGGCTTTATTTGAATCAGATACCCTAGCAGCCTTTAAGTGGTTGCGCCAGAGTTCTGCTTTCAAATCCTCTACTGTAAGATCATCTGCTTTATCTTTAATTAAACGATACTCTTCTACAGCCTGCTTGATATCCTCTCTCTTGAGCCAGATATTAGCTGACGCTATAGCTGCGTCCTCGTTCTTTGATCCAGCAGCTAGGGCTGCTTGAGTCTTGTTCCAACCGTTCGAGAAGAGTTCCTTAACGAAGATCTGATATTTAGGTTTCAAGGAGTCAAAGGCTTTAGGTACATCTTCAACTATCACTGAGTCGTCTGTGAGTAGTCCCAGACCCGCTCCAGATTTTTTAGTCATATCAGATGTTAATCCTTCTTCTTCTTTCTAGTCTTTCGTCCTTGAGGACCATGAATTACGTCATGAGCTTTAGAACCAGCTGCTCTACCAGCTCTGCTAGGAGCTTTGATTACATCAGAGGCCAGATCACCAGCATCAGAGGCTATCTTCTTAGCGGCTTTGCTTCCCTTTTCCAAGGCCTTTACTACAGTCCTGTGTGCTATACCTTTCTTGGTATCTTTCATGATATCTGTTTTATCTTCAACTTTAGCAGCAGCAGACTTAATCTTTTCCCAAGCTGCCCTACCTACTTTAGTGAAACCATTACCATCGTCTTGATCAACCAGAAGATCAGCAGGGTTATCATCTTTTAAGATATCTTTAACATCATTGTATTTACTCATCTCTTTTTAACTCCCCTAGTATTTACTAGTAACTTTCTTAAGAACTGTTAAGTTAATCAGCTTAATAATCTAAGAATCAAATAGATTTTAACTTTAGTTAAGAATCATATAGACTATTAAACCGATTGTTATAATTAAACTAGTTGAAAGTATTAAGTAGTATTTCATAATTGAATCTCGTTGAATTAAGTTTTCTTAATAAGAGTTATAAGTAAGTACTAAGTAACTTACATATATATTATAACATATTTTTACGATTTTGTCAAGTCTTTTTTTCAGTTTCTTAAAAATAATTTATTTAAAATAGGGAAAATTTTCAAGGGACAGTAGTCCCCCCCATACAGTCCAAGGCTAACTCATTGAAGTTACGTAACAGTTCTAAGTTTCACCCAAAGAGTGTTGTTAGGAGTGTTCTGTGTCTCGACCTAAATACTAAATAGACCCCCCTGGTAACACTCCTTGGATGGTGTAGGGGGTACATAGGGGGTGGGTGACATGACAAGCGTGCCTAACACATTGTAAGTGCGTCTGGAAAGCCTTCTGGTGGTGGGTCTGGGAAGCCTTGCAAGACAAGGGTTGTTGCAAGATTTTTTAAATCGGTTATCTTATCGGCAGAAACAAATGGTGTTTCTTTTTTTTTTTTATTCTTTGTGGTGTTGTCATGGTGGGGTTGTCCTAACATGAACACTCCAAAGAACTAACCTCAATAGGATTAATTAATCCTAAAGGAAAGGTGAAAACAATGGCAAAGGCAAACAAGACTAAAACAGACCTGTACTCAGAAGCTATCGCTATCGGTAAAGAAGGGCTTGAACTTTCAAGTCGTGCGAAGGCTATCATCCAAGCGGTACTCAGGCGGAAAAGCTGTAAAGCTAAGTCTGCCAAAGGTATCGTTGGTATCCTGTGGGCTGAACAGCATGGTAAATCGGTTGAAGGTTTCGCAACCCTTGATAACATGAAGAAGGCTACCCGTGCCAAGAAGGTTGATGCCAAGTATGTTTCTGATTATGAGAACATGAAATCATTTGTTAATGTTTTCTGTTATCACTTTGCAATCAATAAGTCTGGCAAGATTGTTGATGCAGGGAAAAAGAAGGGTTCTGGAGCTGGCAAGAAAGGTATCGCTAATTACTCTGATGCCCAGTTGCTCAAAGAACTCATCAAACGGGCAGGTCGCTCAAAGGCAAAACTCGATGCAATCGCAGTTCTTGCCAAGAAAATGAAAGTAACAATCGAATAAACCTTA
>Ga0316189_10004286_pt1 | contig 13741 bp, 7 predicted proteins | sample LowCovwburrow_MG_FD_204930 | JGI IMG/M metagenome (GOLD analysis project Ga0316189, IMG submission 204930) | Coastal sediment microbial communities from Maine, United States - Lowes Cove worm burrow | ecosystem: Environmental > Aquatic > Marine > Coastal > Sediment | place: USA: Maine...
GTAATATAGGCAAGTGCGATCAGGATATTGGCGAGACCGGCATAAAAAAAGCTTTTGCGCTGCAGGTTGCTGCTGGCAAACAGAATCCCCAGGGCCGCGAACAGGTAGAGCCATCGGTAGAGGGCTCGATAATCTTCGAAGGAGACCAGGTAGGCAAAAGGCTCCAGCACAAGGAACGGACTGAGGAAAAAGAGCCAGGAACTCTGCCGTCGCAACAAGTTGCTGGGGGCCCAGGCAAGCAGACGGGCCACGACGTAAATAACCAATCCGTTCATGGCCATGGCCACAATGGTATCCAGGCGCAGGGCGGCATCCTCATCCATTAGTTGGTTGGGAAGAGTGGCAAGTCCAAGGGTGGCCATAACCTTGCCATTCTGGGCAAGCAACTCGAGAACCAGGATCAGGATCAAGCCAGCAGCAGTGTAACAAGGAGCGGCCAGATAATTGCGGGCCGCTTTCTCCTGTTCAAAACCGACAAGCACCAGGGTGAACAAAAGCGGAACAAGGTGAAGCGCCAGGCGATGGTACTCGCCCTCCATCAGCCACTTGAACCAGCCTTGATTCAAGAGAATGGCCAGGAACATAAAGCAGCCACAGAGAACGGCTGCACTGCCAAGAGCGATGGTTTGGGTGCGACGCGCCCGTTGTGCGGCCCGAACGAACACAAGAATGGAAGTCACCTGAAGTTGGGCATTGGAAAAGGTTTCGAGCAAGCGTAGATCAGGGCCCTGGCGAATGGAGAACCAGTCGAGTACCTGCCAACAGGTGAGCAGGAAAAGGGGCAGAACCAGCAGGCATGCCAGATCATAGGCCACGGAAACGGTTTGCGCCCGCTGCAGGCGCGTTGCGGCCCCGCCTGCGGCCAGACTACAACCACCCAACATCAACAAAGGCACGAGGGGAGAGAAGGGTGTTTCGCCAAAATGGTAGGCATAAAAAAGACAAGCCGTGCCGAACCACAAGACCAGCAGCCCCAGATAAAGAACAACCCCGTCGTTGCTCAACAGGCGGACGGCCGGCACCCAATCCTCTAGAGGCTGGCTCAATTTGCGATAGCTGGCGGCAAGAAAACGTTCCTCATGGGGGTAAATAAGGCCAGTCTGCCGCCAGGAACGTATCTCTTCCAGATGAGTCGTTGCCTTTTGCCTCAGCGAAGTGGCATAGGCGCCCGGTCTTGCCAGTACCTGGCGACCATCCAAAAAACGTTGCAGATCTTGAACCAGGTAGCGCGCTGTTGGGTAGCGATCGCGCGCATCTTTTTCCAGACATTTCAGCAAAATCGCTTGTAAGCCAGGGGGCAATTCGGGTCGAAGGGAGATGGGCAGCGCGGGGACCTGGTTTCGGATAGCCTGGATCAACTCCTGCTTGGCAGTCGCCTCAAAAGGTGGCGCACCGAGCAGCATTTCATAGAAGACCGCACCCAGGGCATAGATATCCGTGCGGGCATCGATGAGTGCCTGTTCCTCGAATTGCTCGGGTGCCGCAAAAGCCGGAGTACCCCAACCATGGCGGGGCTCGCCCAGGAATTGGGCCAGGCCGAAATCCAGCATGCGAGGCTGGAGACGGCTATCCAGCATAATATTGCCAGGCTTGATATCGCGGTGAAGGATGCCCTTTTGGTGGGCCCGGTCAAGGGCGCGGGCCAGGGCGATCATGATCCGGGCCAGGTGAGGGAAATCCAAACTGGAAGTGCTTGTCAACAGGTCGAAGCCTTCAACAAATTCGGTAACGATAGCGCCGCACTGCGCGTCCACGGCATAGACCGCAGGAAAAGCCGAATCATCCAAGACAGCCAGAAAGCGGGCTTCGCGCAGAATTCCTTCAGATTGGTGGGAAGTGAGCTGATCGACCAGTTTGACAGCCACGACCCGCTGCAATTGCAGGTCGCGGGCCTTGAATACCCGGCCAAAGGAGCCACGACCAATTTCTTCGATCATCTGATAGCCTGCGGGCAGGACAAGCGCCGCCTCAGAGCCTGGCTGGGTCTCCGCATCCAAGTCTGAATCCAGGCTGTGAAAAGACGCAATCAGTGCCTCAAGGCCGGCTTGCTGTTGCGGGTCGTTGGGGCAGAGTTGCTTCACGGCTAGAGACTCGCGAGTAAGCACCCAGTGGTCTATATATTGTTGCAGCAGAGTTTCAAGTTGGTTGGTCATGTTCCACGATCAGGGTCAATTTGGTAAGGGCACGGGTGTAGAGCATACGGCAGCCATCCTCGGTACCCTCCATGCGTTCCGCGATCTCGGCGAAACTGAGTTCCTCAAACCTGCGCAGGATGATCACCTCCCGATGACGCGGGTTCAAGGCGCCAAGGCCTTTCTCCAATTGGGAGAGGCGGTTGTCGAGGAGCAGTTGACTCAATGCGCCGCGATGACGGTCTGCCAGTTGGGGAAAAGAAGCATCTGTTTTCACCTCCTTGCGTGCATCGCGTCTAGCCTGGTGGTGGAAAGCCGCCAGGTCGCGAAGAGTGTTTGTAGTAATGACGGCAAGCCAGGCAAAAAAAGAACGAGAAGTTTGCTTTTCGAAATCGGCCACATTGGCATAGGCTCTGAAGAGAACCTCCTGGGCCACATCCTCGGGCTCCATTTTCGCGCGCAAAGCAGTGCCCATCCGCAATCGCACGAGCACCATCAGTCTTGTCCCAATGCGGGAAAGGAGGGCGTTCAGCGCTTGAGTGTCGCCGCTTTTCGCCTCGCACAATAATTGGGTCGTCTGGCCCCGATCGTTCACCTTTCCACCTCGAACCATCCATTATAGCCCGCACCAGGTAAAAGGCCTGGAAGATTTTCCGCCAAAGGTACACGAAAAGAGAACGCATCGGGTTAGAAAAATGGTGGGCAGCTGAGGCCTTGCTTGTCAGGAACGATGAAAAGGTTTTCATGGTCAATGATTATGTGATCAGAAGAGGAAGGGCCGTCGAGCCTGCCCCCAGACTCGACGGCCACCACCGACTTTTTCGGTGGTTGTGCCGTACCCCAAAAAGTAACCACGTGACGGGGGTACGACGAAAATCGGTTTTCCGGATCAACGATCATGGATCAATAAAGGAAGGGCCGTCGAGCCTGCCCCCAGACTCAACGGCCACCACCGATTTTTTCGGTGGTTGTGCCGTACCCCAAAAGAAACCCCGTAATGGGGGTACGGCGAAAATCGTCTGACTTTCCAAAACGGTCATTCAACCGAAGTGGGAAGGGCCGTCGAGCCTGCCCCCAGACTCGACGGCCACCACCGATTTTTTCGGTGGTTGTTGCCATACCCCAAAAGTAGCTGGGTGAATGGGGGTATGGCGATAATTGGGATGTGGCGCATGCCTCGCCAAAATGGCTTAACCCTGCATGCTGAAACCAAAACAATTCAATTCCTTCATGCCCAGGAGAAAGGCTGGATAACCACTACTTGCATTGCACTCGTTTGTCGTATATCCTCTACTCTTCCCCCCTTGGAAAAGCTATCTTTGCCCAATATATGGCATAGATTGAAAATGTGCAAGTGTTTTTCAGAAAACATCGGAAATTTATTTTCCGTTGACGGGAATCCGCAGCCAAACCGTACATTCCACAGACCACTGAAACCCTTTAAGCCCAGGGCTAGATGTAATTGCCAAGGGCTATGCAATAAAGAGAATGAACAAAATCAGGACCGGTTAGAACCAGCATTCACACCAAGACCAAAAAAGGGGCCACTCAGTGGCCCCTTTTCAACAGCCTAGCCCGGTACTGTCTGTCGGAAAGTCAATGATTGTTGCCGTTTCGCCCTTCCAAGGCGCTAAGGGCCCACGCATACTGAAGTAAGCAAATAACTGAGCAAGAATTATTTGTAAAGGAAGTCAACATGATTCAGCAGAGACCACACCATATCGGGGATACCTTGTTCCGCTTCCTTGTCTTTGAAGTAGGAAGCAAAAATGTCAACCTCGAGCGGGTTCGGATCACGCCATAGAAAACGACGAAACAGAGTCTGGGTTAACTCAGTCTCGGTTTGTCGCTGATTCTCATAATCTTCGATCAGGCGCTGTAGAAATGGGCTGGTGTTTTCACCAAGCACCCAAGTGTGGATCATTTCCCAGTTCATCATGCTCAAAGCGGTCTGAACCGTGCTCTCGGTGTCGGCCAGAACTTGACTGTAGCGGTCACCTCGTCCGAAGCGTTCAAGCAAACTCAAGGCACTGAACTGGTAGTAATAATAAGCCTCCTCGCTGGGAAAGCCCAAGCTCTCGGGCTCCACCACGAAACCGCCCTCTCGGTTGGAAAGAGCGCCGGGATTTGGCTCGTAATTGTCGGGTAACTGCCAGGCGCTGTCGAAAGTACGATCATGAATCCCGGTAATCACGTACCGATGGCCCGTTTCAAGAAGGTCAAAAATAGCATCGTTGATCGCTTCCGGCTCCAGTCGACGCACCCTTCGGTTACTGACCCAATAATCGAGCCCGTTCGTGCCGCCTTTGCCGGCATTGGCGTAATTGATTTGGTAGAGCCAGGAATTGGTCAACACACGCATGAGGGCGCGTAAGTCGTAGTTGGAATCGATGAAGAAATCGGTCAGATACTCCATCAGGACAACATTTCTTGACTGCACCGTGGATCCATGAGTAAGAGCGGTCTCGGTGTCGAGGCGACCGAGGTCCCATCCCGTCAGAGGTTCCACAAAACCCTCGCCGAAGAAGTGAGCCCACAGACGGTTGACCATGTTAAGTGCAAATTGGCGGTCTCCGGTCAGTATCCGGGCAAGCGCCGCTCGACGCGTTTCACCTGTCTGCGGGCCTTCCCCGGTGGTCATCCAGGCCGGCTCAACCACACCCCCGTTGCGGGGTGCGCGCATTCCCTCACCGGGCTCGGATTGGGCGTGGTAATTGCCATCGTCAAAACGCTCGTCGGAGAGGAAGTAAAAACCTTCTCCTTTATTGAAATCGGCATCATCTGTATCAACGTACATCAGCTCCCGGTAGAGTTCTAAAATACCCTCTTCCGATCCCAAATCATAATCAGACCTGGGAATATAAGCATAGGAGCTGGAAAGGAATGCGGCCATGCCCCAGAATTGACGTCGGGTCATGGTAGACAGGCCCTTGTTGATGTCTTCCAGGTGATAGGCGCCATCGTGACAAGAGATGCAACTCGTGCTCATACCGAGCATAGACTTCGTGATGAGAGAAATTTGATCATCCAGGAAATCAAGCCTGAACTCACTCAAAAAAGCTCCGAGGCCCCAGAAGGAGAACAGAGAGTCTTCGCGAGAGCCAACCCCAGTTTCCATGATCAGACGTGAGGCCATTTCGTTCCAGGGACGGCCGTCGGCCACCATCTGGCGAAGGGTGAAGTGGAAGGGGTTGCGATAAATTCCTCCTATTAAGACGTGGGTCGAGAAAAGGTCTTCGAAGAAATAAGTCCAACGATCCACAAAGGCCTCGGAGCCGATGATTTCCTCGACCAGGGCCGCCCGCTTGGCAGTACTGGTATTGCTCATGAAAAGCTCTACGCGTTCCGGGTCCGGCAGTCGCCCTGTCAGGTCGAGAAAGATGCGACGGATGAAGAGACGGTCATCCAACTTAAGAGATGGATCTGGTTTCTTGGCGCGTGGCCCCCGATAAAAGGAGGCGATTTCTTCAAGCCCAGCTGCCTTTGGCATTTGTGCGAAAGCGCCGACCAGGGGGCAAGTCATCAGGAACAACAAAACTGTTCTCATGAAGGCACCTCCGAGAAAAGGTCTTCAATGGCAAACACGGGTCCGGCAATACTCGTATCCACCGCCTCGAAGACCCGGCCGGAAGGCGTGTCCTGATAACGCCAGGTCCAATCAACACCCAGTGCGCTGTAAATAGTTGCCATCAGGTCGCCCATGGTCATCGAGCGATTCTGCGACCAACCGCGATCGGTGATGTAGGCCCCATTTTCGTTGCTGACGCCAATAGTCTGTCCACCCTGAACCCCGCCTCCCATCAGCAGCACGGGCAAAATATCGGGGTAATGGTCTCGACCACCGCCTGTATTGAGGGCGACCGTTCGACCAAATTCACCCACGGCCACAATCAAGGTCTCCTCGAGAAGGGTGCCCTGACCTGTCACTGCGGGTTTCGACTCCAGGTCGTCGATCAGAAAGGCCAGACCATCGTCAAGAGCGCGGCTCAGGCTCGGCAGATCAAAAGAACCCTCGCCGTAGATGCTGACGTGTTGATCCCATCCATCCAGGGTCAGTTGAATAACACGAGTACCCTTATTGGCATTGATAACACGAGCTGCAGTCTGGCACTGCCGCAGAAAAAAAGCGGTCGGTGAATAATCATCGAACTCAGTCTCGGTACCCAACAACTGACCGAGTTCCACATCCAGCATCATGGCCCGCGACCGTTGCTGCGTGTCGATCAGATCGCCGCGACGGTCTTGGAGTTGACCCGCAGCCTGTTGCATTTGCGTGAGCAGGTCAAAGCGGGACGATGGCCGTTCGTAGAAATGATCCAAGTTCTCGATGCGGCCGTCAAAAGAAAGTTTCAGGCCGCCGTGTTTATTGTGCAGGAAGCCATTCTTCACGCCGTTACGGCCGATCTTCATCAATGAGGGAAGGGTGTCGCTCTGACTTCGTTGACCGTCAAAAATGTAGGAGAGGACTGAGCCAAAATGGGGGATCTCATTGATCAGAGCCGCGCTATGGCGATGGCCGGTCAGCATTTGGTACACGGCCCGTTCATGTACCTGCTCGCTGGCGCTGATGGAACGCAAGAGGGCAAAGCGGTCCGTGCGTTCGGCCAGCAGGGGCATGGTGCCCGACGGCCACAGGACCCCCCCAGATCTTGCGCACCCAAGGACTCCGGCGTCTCTGCCGTGGTTTTTAAATCAAAGGTGTCCACATGACTGGGGCCACCGCCCAGCAATACGAAGATCAGGTTGCGCGCACTGCCAACAGTGGCTTGCCGCCTGGCCTGGGGCAGCCTCCGCCACGAAGGAACGGGTCCTCCGGCTAGGGTTAACCCTCCAAAAAGGCTCGCTGAAAGGCCGAGAAACCGGCGTCGTCTCATTGAAGGCCTATTGCTCCCGCACAACATTACTCTATTTACGCATCACAAACAAAAATTACTCAAGCGAAGGTCAGTGGCCCAATGCAAAACCATGTCGGATATCGCGCGGCGCAGGGCAAAAAAGGCTTTCCTCACCACTAAATAGGTGGACCCCGCGACAAATGCCTGCTTCTTTCTAAAGAACCTTGTAAGCCAGGCCTGAAACGACAGACAATGCTGCGGGAAGCCACGTGTTACATTTCGTAACACGTTACCCGCGCCCCATGTGTTACTTTTTGTAACAAAATGGGCAACCAGAACAGGGTTTCCCGCCTCATTTTCCTTTAACCTATTGACACTTAAGGGCTTTAACCCGTCAGACAATAATGGCACCAGCCTTGCTTCTAAAGGTTAGGTATTTTCCATACCCCGGCAGTCCTTCGTGGTTTGCCATGTGTGCTGAATCGAGTCGTTCCGATGTTTTTCATCGTCGTTATTTTTTCGATAAATAAATACATGCCTTCTACTTCTTTGGAGTAACTATGACTGATGGACCAGACCGCGCCCCTTGGCGCCAGATGCTGACCTGGGCTAAATATTACCCATAGCTGGTGATTCGGTTTTAAGCTACGAGCTCAGGCCCTTCGGGATACAGTGCCATTTCTCCTCGTCTTGGTAAATCTCAAAGAAAAATCTGGGCTCGGGAGGTTCTTGTTGGTGCAGACGCTTCAACTTCCCTATCGAAAACCCAGTTTTTATGACTCGGGTCGCTCACGCGTCTCGAGTCCTTTTTTTCAAAGACGCCCATGGAGGAAGAAATGAACAGGTCTTTGCTAGGATTTCTCTGCCTTGTTTTATCGCTATCCCCCCTGCTGGCTGCCGACCCCCTTCAGAAAGAAAAAGAAGAAAAGAAAACCGCGACCATCCTGTCTTCCGTGGACCTTCGCTTCTGGGGCCGAGCTGTCATGAACGTTCACTACGACACGGATGATATCCGCGGCAACACAGACTTCGCCACCTATATCACCGCAGAAGGCAATGAAGAAGTCAACTTCAACGGTCGCGATACCCGTTTCGGTTTTTCCGCATCGAGCAAGGCCGGTGCCTGGGACGCCAGCATGGTGGCCGAGATCGATTTCTATGGCACCAACGAAGGAAACAACCTGATTCCACGCCTGCGACTGGGTTATGTGAAGTTAGACAACGCCAATGGCCTGTCCTATCGACTCGGTCAGGATTGGATCCCCATCGCACAACAGAACCCAGGCACCGTCGATTTTGGCATTCTCGCCTGGGCCGGGAACCTGTGGTGGCGCGTACCTCAGCTAACCGTCCGCAAGAAGTCCGGCAAACTGGAGTATCTGGGCAGCCTGATGAAACACCGGGTCTCCACCAGTCAGGAAAACCAGGAAGACATGCCCTGGGTGCTGGGTCGGGTACAATGGTCCGATGCGGGCAAACTTCTAGCCCTGGGCCTGGGAACCCGCTCTGTCGACGTGGATGACGCCAGCTACAGCCCCTTCATGGCCGTTCTGGAATTCAAGGCGCCGCTGGGCGGCAAGGCTTCCGTTAAAGGCGAGCTATGGACCGGAGCGGCAATTGGCCGCGAGTTTATTCGCTATGGCCTGGATTACAACCGTACCGCAACGAGCGAAATTGAGAGTGTGGGCGGTTTTGCTAGCCTGAACCTGAAGGCGGGTTCGGGTGGTTTTAACTTGGGTATTGGCCTGGATGATCCAGATGATGACGACGCTCTGGCCGGTGGCGACACCGCAGCAACGTTCCTGGAGAATCAGGTAATATTCGCTAACTACAAGGGCAAGCTAGGCAAGCAGTTCGGCTATGGTTTCGAGATCATGGATTTTGATACGACCCAAATTGATGGTGCATCGATCTCCGCCAACCGCTTTACACTTAGCTTTTCCTATGCATTTTAGAGGTTGTTATGAGTGAAGAAAAGAAACTGTACCCCGTTCATCGACACATCGCGGAGCGTGCGCGAATGCAGGGCATGGATAACTACCAACGGCTCTACGAAGAGTCGGTGACCAACCCCGAGGGGTTCTGGGGCAAAGAAGCCGAACGCCTCGACTGGTTCCATCCCTACGGGAATGTACTCAACGGGAATTTCGACAATGTAGCGGTCTCCTGGTTTAATGGCGGTCAACTCAACGTGGCCCACAACTGTGTTGACCGACACCTGGTCGACAAAGCGGATCAAACGGCCATCATTTGGGAAGCAGATGATCCAAAAGACTGTCGCAAGATTACCTATGAGGAACTACACGCGGAGGTCTGCCGTGTGGCCAATGTGCTGAAAGCCAACGGCGTGGGCCGCGGTGATCGTGTCTGTATCTACCTGCCCATGATCCCCGAACTGGCCTACACCATGTTGGCCTGTGCCCGTATCGGCGCAATTCATTCCATTGTCTTCGCAGGTTTCTCGGCCGACTCGTTACGCGATCGGGTGCTGGACTGCGAAGCGGCACTGGTGGTCACGGCCAATGAGGGCTTGCGCGGCGGCAGAACCATTCCGCTGAAAAAGATCACAGACGAGGCGTTGGCTGGTCTGAGTTGCGTGAAACGGGTGCTGGTCGCTCGCCGTACCGACCTGGACGTGCCCATGGTCGATGGTCGCGACGTCTGGTTACACGACGAGATGGCTCGCCAACGGCCGGTTTGCCCGGCGGTCTGGATGGACTCCGAAGATCCGCTCTTCATTCTCTACACCTCCGGTTCCACGGGCAAGCCCAAGGGCGTATTGCACACCACCGGCGGGTACCTGACCTTTGCGGCTTATACCCATGAAATGGTCTTCGACTACCAACCCGGCGATGTCTATTTCTGTGCCGCAGATATTGGCTGGGTGACCGGCCATAGTTACATTGTCTACGGCCCGCTCGCCAATGGGGCCACTACGGTGATGTTCGAATCAACCCCGCTCTACCCCAACCCAGGTCGCTATTGGGACACCATCGCGCGACACAAGGTCAACATTTTCTACACGGCGCCTACCGCCATTCGCGCCCTGGCTTGTGAGGGTAATTCCTGGGTGCGGCCTCATGACCTTTCCAGCTTGCGTGTCTTGGGCACCGTGGGCGAGCCCATTAACCCGGAAGCCTGGGAATGGTACTACAACGAGGTCGGCGGCGGCCGTTGCGCCATTGTGGACACCTGGTGGCAAACGGAAACGGGGGGCATCATGATCACCCCGCAACCCGGTGTTACAGACCTGAAGCCCGGCTCGGCGACTCTACCGTTCTATGGCGTCCAGCCACTGCTCGTGAACGAACAGGGCGAGGAACTGGAAGGCAACGACGTGAGCGGACATCTCTGCATTCGCACACCCTGGCCCGGCATGGCCCGCACCATTTGGGGCGACCACGCACGTTATCTGCAGACCTATTTCAGCACCTACAAGGGGCGTTACTTCACCGGTGACGGCTGCAGGCGCGACGAGGATGGCTATTATTGGATCACCGGACGGGTTGACGATGTGCTCAATGTCTCGGGCCACCGGCTCGGTACGGCCGAGATCGAAGCGTCGATCAATGCCTGCCCCCTCGTGGCAGAGTCTGCAGTGGTCGGTTATCCCCATGATATCAAAGGGGTCGGCATTTTCGCCTACGTGATCCTCAACAAGGACGCTCAGACCCATGGCACCGAGGCCCAAGCGGCCATTCGCGCCCAGGTCAGCAAGGAAATCGGCAAGATCGCCAGACCGGATCTGATCCAAATCAGCAGCGGTTTGCCCAAGACCCGCAGCGGCAAGATCATGCGTCGTATTCTGCGCAAGATTGCCGAACACGAGTACCAAGCGATGGGCAATGTTAGTACCCTGGCCGATCCTTCGGTTGTGGAGCTTCTGATTGATGGCCACAAACAGCTGATTAGCTCCTCATCCTGAGGCCAACCCGCCGGGCCCGTTCGCGGGCCCGGTGCAACGACGACCTCACTTCATACCAGAACTCTGTTATTCTGGATTTATCGTCATTAACCGGCAACCCTGTACATGATCAATCCTTGGATCCATAGACCGCTGGCAAAGGGGGCTGCCTAACAATCATAAGGAGGATAACTTGACATCCACTACCTGGCTCTTTATTTTCGTAGCCATGTACTGGGCCTATTGTATCTTTTGGGGAATCAAAGGAGCAAAGCAGGCCAAATCTGCTACCGACTACTTTCTAGCCGGCCGCTCGATCCCTATTTGGGTCTTCGTTCTCGCGGCTACCGCCACCAGTTTCTCGGGCTGGACCTTTATGGGTCACCCCGGTCTGGTTTATCGAGACGGTTTCCAATACGCCTACGCCTCGTTCTACGCGATTACCATCCCCTTCACCGGAGTCATGTTCCTCAAGCGTCAATGGATTTTGGGGAAACGTTTCGGCTTCGTCACGCCAGGCGAGATGTTCGCCGCCTATTTCAGGTCTGATACCATGCGGATCCTAACCGTGATCGTGGCCCTCATCTTCAGTGTCCCCTACCTGGGCGTTCAGCTCAGGGCCTCGGGTTTCCTGTTTAACGTGCTCACCGACGACCTGCTGTCCATTAACACGGGCATGTGGATGCTCTCGGCCGTCGTGATTATTTACGTGGCCTCCGGTGGCCTGCGGGCTGTAGCCTACGTTGACACCATGCAATGCATTTTGCTGGCCGTGGGTATTCTCTCCGTGGGTCTGATTACCCTGTCTTTTGTGGGTGGCTTCGGTGCCCTCAACCAGGGCATCGCCAACCTGGCCGCGATCGATACCAAACTCACACCGGAAGGGTATAGTCACTACATCGCCATACCGGGCGTCATTCAGTTCGTCTCCGCAGGCGCAGAGGCAACCGGCGGTGCCTGGACCGGCATAATGGTCCTCACTTACATGTTTGCACTGATGGGCATCCAGTCGGCGCCGGCATTCTCCATGTGGTCTTTTGCCAACAAGAACCCCCGCCCCTTTGCACCTCAGCAGGTTTGGGCTTCTTCCTTCGGCATCGGCTTCATCCTGATCATTTTCACTGCCATTCAAGGCCTGGGCGCGCACCTGATCGGCGCAGACCCGGCCATGCTCGCGGCCGGCCATGCCAAAGATGTGCTTCAAATCGGCGGCGACCTGATGGCCACGCCTGGCAAACAGGAGATGGTTGTTCCCGCCTTGATCAACCTGATTCAAGACAGTGCGCCCTGGTTCGTGGGGATCCTGGCGGTTTGCGCCCTGGCGGCCATGCAGTCCACCGGTGCGGCCTATATGTCCACCGCCGGTGGTATGCTGACCCGCGATATCTACAAGCGTTTCATCAATAACAACGCCAGCCATTCCACCCAGAAACTGTTTGGTCGTCTGGGTGTGGTGGTCATCGTTGTGGCAGCGCTGATCGTGGCCACCTATTCCACCGATGCCCTGGTTCTGCTGGGCGGTCTCGCCGTAGCCTATGGCTTCCAAATGTGGCCCGCACTGATGGCCGTCTGCTGGATGCCCTGGCTTACTCGCCGCGGAATTACGGTTGGCCTGATTGCCGGCCTGGTCGCGGTTACACTGACCGAATCTATTGGTGTTGAATGGTTTGGGATTACCGCATGGGGCCGTTGGCCCTGCACACTGCACTCGGCTGGTTGGGGTATTATCTTCAACCTGGGCCTGGCGATCCCCATCTCCATGTTCACCCAGAAGACCGACAGCAGTGCGCACCGCGCCAAGTACCACGCCTACCTCAATCAACACTCTGCTCTGCCCAGATCCAAGCAGGGCCTCAAGCCCGTGGCCTGGGTGGTTACCATCGGTTGGTTCATCTTTGCCATCGGCCCGGGTGCCGTGTTGGGCAATACCATCTTCGGCAGTCCCAAAGATCCCACGACATGGATCTTTGGCATTCCCTCAATTTGGGCCTGGCAGATCCTCTGGTGGGGCCTGGGTGTCGGCATGATGTGGTTCCTCGCCTACAAAATGCAGATGTCCACTGTGCCTGACTCCGAGATCATCGCCCTCACCGAGGACATCGGCGATAAAGAGGGTGCAGTCTCCTAGACCTGGGTCAACCGCCGCTGTCTGCGGTTTTCCAACCCATTCACCGGCTGGGTGGGTGCTTCCACCCGGCCACTGATTTACCGATAAGGGACAGAACCATGGTTTTTTTTGCTAGAAACAGGGCACCCTTGACAGCCCTGATACTTTTCGCCGGTATGGTAACCTTTGTTTTCTACAATCGCTTCAACAGCGATACGCCCGATAATTACGAGGTTAAGAAGGCCAATTACCGACTCGAGGACGGCCAGATTGAAGAGGCCATGGCCGGTTTCCAAAAGGCCTTGGCCCTTCAGCCAGACAACAAAATGGCGCACCTGGGAATTGCCGTGTCCCATCTGCAGGCCGGCCAACTGCAGCGGGCGGTGAGCAAGTTTGACTGGATCATAGAAACCTACCCGGACTATGCAGTTGCCTACGCGGATCGCGGCGTAGCCCACGATCGGCTCGGTAATTACGAGGCCGCCATGAACGATTACAAAACGACATTGACCCTGAGTGCGGACCTGTCAGAGGGACCGGGCTGGTTATGGCGTTTCATGCGCAATATCGACAAACCTCAGTCAACCATCGGCCAGCGTGCGGCCTATTTAGAAGCCGAGATGAAGAAACCGGCCTCAGAGCGGCTCTTGCGCATCCCCGAACTAGACGACAAACAACAGATGTATCGGGTGAAATAAGACAAAAGAACAGTGCCGCCAGATCAGTTGCATTGCCACGATCCTTGTGCCACACGACGCTCTGC
>Ga0316189_10004287_pt1 | contig 13740 bp, 9 predicted proteins | sample LowCovwburrow_MG_FD_204930 | JGI IMG/M metagenome (GOLD analysis project Ga0316189, IMG submission 204930) | Coastal sediment microbial communities from Maine, United States - Lowes Cove worm burrow | ecosystem: Environmental > Aquatic > Marine > Coastal > Sediment | place: USA: Maine...
GGGCAATGCTGGTATTGCTCGCCTATTCCTTAGCCTTCAGGACCGCAATGTCCCTATTCGCCTCAACTCTCCGATGAAAGATCTGATAGAAGACAATGGTGAAATCTGTGGTGTGCTTACTATTCAGAATGGATCCACGGTACGCATTCGTGCCCATAAAGGTGTCATCCTTGCTGCAGGAGGTTTTGAGCGTAACCAAGAAATGCGTGAACAGTATCTTCCCCAACCCACCCAAAGCAGCTGGAGCGCGGGCAGCCTGCACAATACCGGTGACGGTCTTAAAGCCGCTATAAAGCATGGCGCCGCTACGCATCAAATGGACTGGGCCTGGTGGTTCACTTCGGCCTGTGTACCTGGCAAGGAAAAAGCCACGTTGAGTATGATAGAAAAAAGTATGCCTGGCTGCATAACGGTAAATAAGGCTGGTAAGCGGTTTAGCAATGAGTCACAGAACTACGTTTCGTTTGTGACGGATATTTACGAAGAAACGGCGAAGGGAAATGATTGCATCCCATGCTTCATGATTTTTGATGCAGATTTTCGCCGCAAACGGCCGGTAACCCCGGCCTTGGTGCAAGGCGAGCTCTTCCCAGACTGGATGGTGCCAAAATCCTGGTGGACTCCCGATTTTATATGCAAGGGCAGTACTATAGCTGAACTTGCAGCTAAGATCGGCGTTGACGCCGCTGGACTAGAGCAGACCTTGGAGGTCTTTAATGAATACGCACGCACTGGCAAGGACATGGACTTTCAGCGTGGCGACTCTAGTTATGACCGTTATTACTCTGACCCAAGCGTCAAACCCAACCCATGTTTGGCGCCCGTGGTTAAGCCACCCTTTTATAGCATGGCCTTATTTCCTGGAGAAATGGGTACTGCGGGAGGGCTGGTAATCGACTGTGATGGCCGCGTTTGCGATGAAGACGGTGATGTGATTGAGGGCTTGTATGCTTGTGGCAATAACGCCACTGCGTTGATTCCCTCCTATGCGGGCCCCGGTTCTACCCTTGGGCCAGCGATGACTTTTGGTTATTTGGCTGGTAGACATTGTAGTGAGCGTCGCTAAATGTATAGGTGGCTCGTGGCAAGGCTTCGAAAATTATATTAAGCCCCTGGTTGTGGCGTTTAAGGAAACATATAACAAAGCAATCAACTTCACGCCTTCCCCGCCCTCTGCTTTTGGCCTTACAGGGCCTGGTTGTTGAGTTGCATTGAATATGGAGCCAATTTTTCGGATTATTTGCGTTTCAGATTGACCCATATGGAAAGCCAAAGTTCGACCTTGATCAGATAGATAGGCCAGTTCTAGCGGGGCAGTTTCTATTGCAATTAGCGAGGGTCAATTTTCGATGCAATTCAACAAGTACATTAAAGTGCGCTAGCCCTATGAGCGCCCAGCAGAACAAATGCCATGGTGACCGGCTTACCAGATCGATTTCTCCAGGCATGACGTGTCCCGTTCTGGACGACGCAATCCCCAGCGGTGAGTAGCCGCTCTTCGCCGTTATCCAGTTCCAGGTAAACTTCGCCTGTGATAACGATACCGTAGTCCACCGAGTCCGTTGTATGCATACCTGGATTGTCCAGCTCCAGGTGCTCAACGAACCCGGGCAATTTCTGGCTGATCTCGTCCAGGCCCGCTTCAGATACCTCCACACCAGTACTGCCCTCCTGGCTGGGCGGTAAAACGATCATTCTGAATACCGTGCCATCGCGCGCTGGAAAATAGCCAGGAACTCCAGGGAACGGGCCTTCGTGGGGTACCGACCTGTCTCCCTGTGTCGACCATAGCTCATAGGTCTTGTACCCAGGGATCATCGTAACCTCGACTGGAGAGACTTCGGCGTCCGCCAGGAAAACTGCATTGCCTTCGTTATCGTGCCCCGTAACAAACTGGTGTATTTTCAAGTTGATCTCCCCAACATTTTATTCATTCGCAAAGGCTACGAGTATAGATACCGTCTTCCTTCGCAACCAGTGAAAAAAGGGGTCGGTGACAATTGATAATCATTCGTACGACCATTTGTCACCGACCCCTTTTATTCCTTGTCACCGACCCCTTTTATTTTCTTTTATTTTTCCGCTGCCTGGCTTTACTATCGCTCCAAATTCAGCCACACCTACATCGCAGCCCTGGCCTGATCCAGCCACTCCCCAGACTTCGCAACAACCCCATCCCAAACATCACCCGCATCAGGCAGCTCCGGATCACAAACGCTGTGCATAACGTCATCAGGCGTTTCCCCCTCCATTCCCAGATCTACATACAACTGATCCAGCTCAGTAACCGTTTCACAAGCTGCATACAGCTCATAGCCCGTATCGGCAATCAGCACGGCTACCCCGATAAACGGAATCGCCTCGGCAGGGATAGCAGCAATACTTTTCGCTGCCACTCGCTTGGTTCTGCTGACGAGTCTGGTGCCGAATTTTCTGGTAGCTGCTTTGCGTTTGAGAGCGGTGGCCTTGTGCTTCTTGATGGCCTTGTCCTGGGAAGCAAGTTTGGACTGCATCATGCTGGAGACTGTGCGAACTCCCAGGGCAGTGCCCACCAGCCCCGATAGGGCAGCATTGAACGCTGTATTGGTCAGCGTGAGGATGTTGGTAGTGAGCAGGGCCAGGAAGCTGGCGGTTAGAAGCAGTCGTTTTGTCCAGGTGAACATCTAGGACCTCTCCGCGGATTAGAAGATTTATGCAGCGGAAAAGTGTAACCTATCCCCGCGGCGTAGTCGGGTGCTCTAAGCAATTATAAGTCTATAAAAATCAATAAGATGTTGGGCCCAGAAAGATTTGAACGGCAGCGGCCGCCGATGCGTCGGACCGCCGTCTTCGACCTGCCGATTATGAGCAGCTCGGAGAGCCGAACCGGGGCGGTAAGTAGTAGAAAGGTAACGGGTTTTTATGGTAAGGCAGGTCAGGGAACCTGAAGCAGAACGTATGCCGAACCGAGGGCGGGACGGTGTGCGGGTTCGGTTGGAGTAAGTCGACGATTTGTAAGCGGTTTGCCTGACGGACTTCTGAGCCGGCGCCGAGTGGCTAACTATCTGGCTAAGTATAGGACAAATAAAAGGGCTGTTGTGACCTGCATTGTCACGATACGCTGATGCGCTACCTCGAGGACTAAGCCCTACTGCAGTGCGGATTTGAGATGCGCCGGGGCGTCGGGTCGATCATCGCGCGCGCCGTGACGTTCCAGCAAATCACGCAATTCCCAGTAGGCGGGCGCGGTCTGAAACAGCGGAATGCGCGGAAACAAATGGTGCACCTGGTGGTACTCCATGCCCAGGCTGAGGACAGTTCCAATCGGTGACTTCCAGGCGCGGGTGTCGCGGTAGCGGCCCGTTTCCTCATAGGGAAAGTGCGGTGCCCAGCCTAAGCAGGTGGTTATGTAGGTATAACCCAGGTGACGCGGCAGCCACCACAAAAAGAAGGCCTCTATGGCAAAACCAGACCAGGCCAGCACCGCTAGTATCAGGTAGTAGCCGGAACGCAGTACCAACGCTTCGATCACGGCTTGCTTGATATTCGAGGCGTTGCTGCGCTCCAGCACTTTTGCCACAATTTCAGACTGCGCCCAGGGCTGTCGGCTTTGCGTGGCGTTCCACAGTGATGCCCAAATGGTCTTGCCGTGAAAACAATAGTCGGGATCCAGCTCCGGATCGTTGGCGTTGGCATGGTGCTCGCGGTGTTCAATCCAGGCAATCTTGTAGGGCAACACCAGCGGCAGCAATGCAAAGTGTCCCACCAACTCATTCAACCAGTGCAGCCGCGTGCCCTTTTTGGCAATGCTCTGGTGTTGCGCGTCGTGCGACGGCAGGTACGCGAGCGTGCAGCACAAGGTAGACAGCAGGAAGCCAGCCCACAAAGGTAGCGCGCCGGCGAAGACTAACGGCCAGAGAGACATCCATATCAGAGTATTGCCCAGCCCCCATACCACCATCTCCCAGGGGAAGCGCTGCATATACTTTTGCGCAATAGCTGATTCTTCACGACGGTAGCGGGCGTTTAGATCTTCAGAGAGCGCACCAGCGTTCATAGCCAGCGCCTCCGCCACTTGGCAACGAGGCCCAGGGTAATACCCACAGCTAGCCCGAAAACGATATTGGGCAGGCCAAAGGGCGCGGCCAACCCTGCAGCAGCCAGCGACTGCGCTATCAGCGGCGCCATAAAACCGATGCCAAACAACACCGCGCCATACTCTTCAAGCTTGCCCAGAACTGCTTCCATACTCCGCTCCTTCTGCTGCAACGTCCAACTTTAAGTATAGGACAAATATGAGGTCTGTTGTGAGCAGCTATCCTCATGAATAAGAGTTACCTGGAAGAAAAGTATCACGACTAGCCGGTCTATCTTACCGAATGCCTTCAGAACTGTTGCTAAGAATCTGGATATTGCTTGGATGCTTGATTCTAGTATATTACGAAGATTGAAACGCCATTCAACGTGTGTAATTGCTCTTGGTGGCCCTACGCTTAATAATCCCGAGAAATAGATGGTGAAACCAGATTTTTCCAGCCAGACCGTGATGGGCACGCTTATCTTACCGATCGCTCGCGTCCTGCGTACCCGCGGTATGGGCCCTATTGAAATGCTTGAAAGTCTGAGTATCGATCCTGCTTTAATAGCGAGGCCAGCATGGCGGATGTGCACTGCTTTTTGAGTCAGTTTAGGAACACGAAATTGGCACTTGCTCGCAGGGGAGGGCGATTGTGACCGATTCCAGGCTGCTGGGCTGGATCAGGGTATTGTTTCGACCGTCTGCGAAGCGCTCCGTATTCACCCTGCTGGTTATCGGCCTGGTGTTGGGCGTGGTCGGCATCCTGGCCTTTGAGTACACGATGTATGCGACCAGCACCGACGAGTTCTGCGTCAGCTGCCACGAGCAGAAAGACAACTCGCTGGCCATGTTTAAGAAGACAGCCCATTACAGTAATGCCAGTGGCAACCACGCCGGCTGTTCGGATTGTCATATCTCCAGGAAGTTCATCCCCAAGATGATCCGTAAGATCCAGGCCTCGAGAGAGGTGTGGGGCCACCTCACCGGGGTGATCGATACCCCTGAAAAGTACGCCGCCCACGCGCCTCACATGAAGGAACGCGAGATAGCCCGCATTCGCTCCAACGATTCCCAGGAGTGTCGCAACTGTCACGACACTCAGCGGATGCTGTTCGACCAGCAGACCGACAAGGCTCGTGAGTTTCACAAAACAATGGGTGAAAGCGGGCGCACCTGCATCGATTGCCACGCAGGACTAGCCCACGACCCGGCTGATATGCCCGGGGCCAGCGTGCCGCCCGTCGAGGTACTGGCTGACTACCATGGCACAGCCGGCCAGTGTTACGCCTGCCATGGCGAGTATGAACGGCCGGACGATGACAACCTGAGCCATGAGAACGCGCAATGTGTCGACTGCCATGGTGACCTCGAGACCATCGCGGACCGGAATTCGACAGCCGACGCCAATCCGCATCGCTCGCATTTCATCGGCGACATTGCCTGTACGACCTGTCACAGCGGCCATGAAAAGTCAGTTAACTACTGTGATGCATGTCATAGCTTCGAATTCGACATGCCATTTGCAGGACAGTGGAGTCGGGAGCCGACACCACTGGTTGCGGACAACGCGGACAAACTGGCGCAGGAGCGGGCGATCAACGCCGCGCCGAGGGATAAAACTGATGTGGTCGTCGTGGGCTCCGGGGGTGCCGGCCTGTCGGCCGCGGTCGCAGCCAGGGGCGCTGGTGCCAGAGTGATTCTACTCGAGAAAGAGCCGGTCCCGGGCGGCAATACCAAGCTCGCTGCGGGAGGTATGAACGCAGCCGAGACAAAACCGCAGATGGCGCTGGATATCGATGACGACAAGCAGATCATGTTTAAGGACACGATGAAGGGTGGCCATGGCATCAACGACCCGAAACTGGTGGAGGTGCTGGCTAACAGCTCGGCGGAGTCGATCGACTGGCTGACGTCGCTGGGGGCGGATATGACCGACGTGGGTCGCATGGGCGGCGCCAGTGTCAATCGCAGCCATCGCCCATCGGGCGGCGCCGGGGTGGGCGCTCATCTCGCCCAGGTGCTGTGGGATAACGCTGTCGAGCGCGGCACTGACATCCGCTTCAATAGCCGTGTGGTGCGTGTGCTGGAAAACCCTGACGGCGCGGTTAGTGGAGTATTGGTGCACGGTAAATTCACCGGCTACTACGTCATAGAGTCGGCTGCCGTGGTGCTCGCTACTGGCGGTTTTTCCAGGAATAACGCGCTGGTTGCCAGCTTCGATCCGAAACTCGAGGGCTTTGAGAATACCAATCAGCCCGGAGCTACCGGGGATGGCCTGCTGGTCGCGCAGCAGGTGGGGGCCGCGACCGTCGATCTGGACTATATCCAGGCACACCCCACTTATTCGCCCCTTGGCGGTGTGCTGGTTACCGAGGCGGTGCGTGGTAACGGTGCCATTCTGGTCAACCGCTCCGGCGAGCGCTTCGTCAACGAAATCACCACTCGTGACAAGGCAGCTGCGGCTATCCTGGCTCAGGAAGGTGGAAGCGTTTATCTGGTATTTGACGATTCGGTGCGCCACAGCCTGAGCAAGATTGAGAGTTTCATCCACCTGGGCATCGTCGAGCAGGGCGACAGCATTGAGGCATTGGCCGCTACGGTCGAGTTGCCTGCCGCCAGACTGGCCGCCACGATCAAGGCCTACAATGGATTCGTGGAGCAAGGGGCGGACACCCAGTTCCAGCGCCCTGACCTGCCGCGCGAGTTGCGTAAGGCGCCGTTCTACGCGATCGAAGTGGCACCCGCCGTGCATCACACCATGGGCGGCGTGGCAATCAACCCGCGTACGCAGGTGCGCAGCGAAAGCGGTTCAGACATCTCGGGCCTGTACGCCGCAGGTGAGGCTACTGGCGGGGTGCATGGATCGAATCGCCTTGGCGGAAACGCCGTATCCGATATCATAACTTTCGGTCGAATCGCCGGCACGGAAGCTGCACGCTATGCCGAAACCCATTGAACAGCGAATTTGAACAGCGGCAGAAGTGCTAATGTATTGAGCCACCTGTGGGTGTCCTGGTCCAGCGAAACTTTGCATCGATGTTTGCACGGCACGGCCGCTGATGCGTCTGACCGCCGTCTTCGACCTGCCGATTATGAGTAGTACGCACAGAGCGTTCTCGGAGCTGTAAGACGAAGAAAATTAAGGGCTTGTCGAAACCGAACTCCGAACCTCTACCGATTTTAAGCATGAATTAGTAATTGGCCACCCACACCAACCACCGTGCATGATATATTCGCTCCTCGCCAGCGAGCCAGCACCAGATGTTCGCGGTTGATAACAAACTACTTTCCACTAGAGCTTCAATCAATGAATCAACTCGGCGCTTCACGCTTCTGCCTGGCACTGCTTTGCCTGGCCACGACACCCTCCATTCTCGCCGCGCAGCTGGAGGAGATACAGGTCACCGCTACCAAGACCAGCCAATCCGTGCAGGACATTCCTATCGCGGTGAGCGCCTTTACCCCGGAAGCCCTGGAGCAACGCGGTATCAGTGAGACCTCCGATTTGACTGGTCTGGTGCCCTCGCTGGTGGTTATTTCACCTTTTGGCCGCACCCAGCCCAATTTTTCATTGCGCGGCATCAGCGTGGCCAATGAATTCAATCCCAACGCCGCCTCGCCTATCGGTATCTACGTCAACGAGGATTACAAGCAGTTTCGTTCCACCCACGGCATGCAGCTATTTGACCTGGACCGTATTGAGGTCATCCGCGGGCCACAGGGCACCCTGTTCGGGCGCAATACCACGGGGGGCGCGATTTCCATCTTCACGGCAAAACCGGAGCTGGGCCCGGTGGGTGAGTTTTCCGGTTACGCCACCGGCCGCTACGGCAACTACGACCGCTGGACACTGGAAGGTGCGGCGGAAACCACGCTTATCAAGGACACCTTGGCAGTGCGCGTGGCGGCCATCGAGGCCCAGGGCGACGGCTATATCGACAACGTCACGCCGGACAAGGTACAAAGCCTGCCGGAGCTTCTGCTGGGCGCGCCAGCGGGCACGGAAGTAAATGCCCCCACAGACAATGACTACGCATCGGTGGATGATCGCGTCCTGCGGGCTACCTTCGTGCTCACCCCCGGGGATGACTTCGAGGCGATCCTGGTAGGGGCTTTCGGCAAATCCAAGCCCATTGGCTCGGTCCCCATCGTGCGCGAGTTCGGCCCCCCCGATGCCGCCGGCAATTACACTAACACCTTCGGCTACAACCGCGAGCAGTTCGGCGCCAATCGTGACGATGAGGCGGCCTCGGACAGCACCGGCGAGTTTGTGTCCAAGGCGCATGACTATACCCTGACCATGAACTGGGACATCAGCGACAAGCTCAGGCTGTCATCCATCAGCGGCTATAACGATGGCGACCTGGAGATTCCCCACGACTGTGACGGCCACCCCGTGGCCACCTGCTTTGTCGACTTCACCGCCGACTTCGACCAGTTCAACCAGGACCTGCGCCTGGTCTGGAGCGGTGAGCGTACCACTGTCATCGCCGGCGTTTACTATGGCGAAGACCAGATTGACACCTTGAACAACGAGGTATTCTTCGGGCCACTGACCGGCCTTGCCGGCTTCCCCACGGCGGGATTCGGCGCCCTGTCCCAGGTCAATCCCCTGGCCGGGGAAATCTACGATGCCCTGGTTGATGCCGGCCTGGACGCATTCCCCTCCTTCAACCCGCCGGTCAGCTCCTATATCCTGCCGCCGCCGGACGGGCTGGGCGCTTTCCAGGGCGACCCGGAAGTACTGGCCACCGGCTTTCGCGCCGAGTCCCGTTTTACGCAGAAACGTGAATCCATCGCCGCCTACGCGGAAGGCACCTACGATCTGAACGAGCGGTGGCGCGTGACCCTTGGCCTGCGCTACACCGATGACAGTGTCGAGCTGTCTGACCTGCGCTCTACGTTTTACGATTTGCCCACCAATACTGCCCAGTACAACGCCATCCCGCTGAACGCCGTGCCGGACCAGAACCAGGTACTACCCGACCAGAAGGACGATTCCGGGGAATTCACCGGCCGGTTTATTATCGATTATCGCTTCAGTGACGATCTGTTGTCCTATGCCAGTTACAGCCGGGGCTACCGCGCCGGCACCTTCAACGGCAAGGCTTCCCAGTCGGTTTCACAGGTTACCTACGTGGACCCGGAGTACGTGGACAACTACGAGCTGGGCCTGAAGTCCAGCATGCTTGATAACCGCCTGCGTATTAACTCCGCGGTATTCTATGCCGATTACCAGGACCAGCAGGTACAGGAAATCGTCGGCGCCACCAGTTTCCTGCGCAATGCCAGCGGCTCGATGCTGGGCGTGGAGCTGGAGCTGGAGGCCTACGTAACCGACAGCCTCTATGTTGGCGCTAATTTTGGTTACCTTGACTCCGAGTACGACTCGGGAGAAATCGTCAACGGAATCGATATCGGCGGCAACGAGTTTCCCTTCGCACCTGAGGTTTCAGCCAGCCTGTTCACCAACTGGGAAATCATGCAGCTGGGGGCCGGCACGGTACGGTTCAACGGTGTGGTGCGCTACCGGGACCAGACCTGGTTCGACCCCTTCAATGACCTCAAGACAAAAAACAACGGGCCGGGAAAATCGGGCCAGTATCAGGATGACTACACCCTGGTGGATGCCCGACTGGTATACCAGGCCGCCACGTATGAACTGGCCCTGTGGGGCCGCAACCTGACCGATGAGTTCTACTACGTGTCCGGCTTTGACACCTCCGCCTTCCTGGCCGACGACCTGACGCGGGGCGAGCCGAGAATGTACGGCGTGGAAGCTCGCTACAATTTCTAGCGCGCCGTCCCTGGCGAATTCCTGCTTCAAAGTTATGGCGTTGCTCAGCGGGAACTAGTTCCTGACACGATCGACAGTAAAAAATAGTATGAGAATAATCGAGTGGAGCAGGGCGGTGGCTTGAGATATCGCCCTTAGTTTCTATGGCTTCGAGGACACTTAACTTGTCAGAACCGATCAACGGCCAGCAGCATTACAAGATGAACTCCGCTGCAGATTGCCTCGATTAGATCGATTAATGAGGCCAATAGGGTTAACTATTAGACAATAGGGGGCTGGGGAGCAGGCGCATTCCTGGAATACAGTGCTCAGATCCCCCCTGTGTTTGCTATGATCCGGGTGGTGTGAATACACCCGGTTGGAAAGGAATAATGAAAAGAAGCACAGCTAACAGCCTTAACCGGCGCTTGTTGCGCAACTTGGAAAATAATACGACCGATAGTGTCGACTCCGAGATGCTGGAACCCGCCGAGGCGTTTGTCTGTCCGGATCGCCACTCACAGGAGAGATCCGTTTTATTCTACCAGACGCCGCAGCCAGTCGCTTTCTCCGGTGAGCTTGCCGGGCCCGGAAGTTACCTGGCGCTGGACATTCTTGATATTCCGGTACTGCTAACCCGCTCGGAGTCCGGAGAGTTGCACGCGTTCGTAAACGCCTGCTCTCACCGTGGAGCGCGTGTAGCAGAAGGGGGCGGTCAGTCCGGGCGCTTGGTGTGCCATTTTCATGGCTGGTCCTATTCTCATTCTGGTGAGCTGCTGGGTCGGCCGCAGGAAGACTGTTTTGAAAGTGGTAAAGCGTCACTTGGTCTGCAACGCCTGCCGGTATCGGAGAAATACGGTATTGTGGTGCTCGGCTTGCTCCCGGCTGTCTCACAGGTTGCCGTTGATGCTGCGCTGGATGAGATTGGCGAAGAACTTGCCAGCTTTCGGCTGGAGCTTTATCAACCGGTGGGCAGGAAGCAATACCCGGTGGCGGCGAATTGGAAGCTGGTCACGGCCTTGAGTCTAGAGAGCTATCATTTTGCGACTGTTCATCGCGACAGTGTTGCGCAAATCCTGAACCACCACGCGGTAGTGGATACCATGGGGCGGCACACGCGCTGGGCATTTCCCTTGAAATCGATAGAGCGTTTGCGTGATATGGATGAGGCCGACTGGCCAGGCAGTATCGAAGGCTCTTGCACCTACACCTTGTTTCCCGGTGTTATGATTATTGTGAACTCCACTGGGGCGCAACTGATTCGCGCAGAGCCAGGAGCTACTGCAGCCTCCTCCAGGGTAAGTTACGCCGGGATAAGAGTAGAAAGTGTGGACCCGGAGGCCGCGTTGCAAGCCTATAACTTTGGCGGCGATGTATTTGAAAATGAAGATCTGCCGGTCGCAAGACAGTGCCAGCAAGGAATTGAGGCTAGTGGCAGGGATTTGCTGTTTGGTCGCAATGAACCGCTGCTGCAATTCTGGCACAGGCTCTGGAATGATGCCTGCACCTAGATTCGGCGCCACCGAAGGTATTGCCAAGTTAATGGCCTGAAATTGCCAGAATCGGTCTATGAATACATACAAGAAAGGGGTCCAAGAAAGGGGTCGGTGACAATTGATAATCATTCTCAAGACCATTTGTCACCGACCCCTTTTACCCTTTTACCGAGAACTGATCCCCAGACGATCCACAGTACTCAACAGTATGAGAATAATAGAGCGGAACAATCACATGAGGCAACCCGGTTCAGCGCAGCGTGGTTAAAATTCATAACGCATTGATATTATAGAAAAAAATTCGAGCTCGCCAGGCGCAGGCTCCTTTAGTGCTGACATGAACGAAGTGATGTATTGGCAATATGTTCAATGTAAACATAACCTTCAAAAGCAAGTGAATTGTTCGCATTTTAGTAGTCAGTATTCCCGTAGCTCACAAGGCCGCTCCTGAGTACTATGCCGCCCAACCCCTACGGAGAAATGGGGAGCCTTTTCTTAGACCACGCAAGGAGAACGAATATGTTCAAGAAAACTTTATTGGTAACAGGCGTAGCCTTGGCAGTATCCGCAGCGGCACAAGCAAAAGAAGATGCCGTCGTTACTGGCGATAAGTTCGTCGATACCTACCGCTGGGAAATCGATGGAGCGGCTTCACGCACCAATATCGACCCAGGCCCGGACGATGGTGATGTGGACAATTATGGCATCGGTGGCACTTTCTACTTCAACGATGTTGATACCACTAAAGGACCCCGCTCTGAGGCTGCCTTCCTGGATCACGCTTCCAACGTTTCTGCGGGTTATATCTATACCGATGCCGACGATATTGTCGAAGATCTGGACGGCGACACGTATGGTATCAGCGGCCGCTATGTTCTTGGCCTTGACAGCATCCCCTTGATATTCGAGGGAGAATGGACGCGGCAGACGCCTGATTTCTCTGACGTAGACAAGTACACTCTCGGATTCGGTGCCTATCTCACAGACGCAACTACCGTAGTGCTCTCATACTCTACCACTGACGTAGATGAAACTAATGATATCGACCCAGGTGACATCGACCTTTGGGAGATAAGAGCGAAACATATGTGGGTATTAGATAATCAAGGCGGCATCCAACTGGAAGGCTTTTATGGCATCCTGGACGTTGACTGTAACGATTGCGATGACCCGGATGCTTACGGCATTGAAGGTACCTGGTACGTGACCCAAAACCTGGGTTTTGGAGTAGGTCTCGGCAAGGAAGACACCTTTGGGATTGATTCAGATATCTATAGTGCAAGCGTCGAATGGTTTGTCACTCCGCACATAGGTTTGTCTCTGGCATATGAATACAAAGAGACGGATGCAGTGCTGAATCAAAAAGACGACACTGAATTTAATACAGTGTTGTTGGGCGCACGGTTCCGCTTCTAGTCACACATGGCGTAACTACCAAGCAAAAAAGGAGGATGCCCCGGCATCCTCCTTTTTTTTGGCTTCGATTAGTGCAGCCGTCAATAAGTTGGGGCATCGCTCGCACCGGTGGCTGCCCGAGCTGCGGCCTGTAACCTATTGATCTTGACAGGCACCTGGTGTCCGCTAACCAGGAATTACTGTAGTAGATACCCTCCCAATATCTGTTTACTATTCCTGATACTTCTAAAAGGCATCAGGCTACGAATTAGCTGATCGCTTTAGAAAGCTTTATATCACTACATCATTTCAGGGTCAGAAAAATGCCAAGGGCAAGTGAAATTAAAAAGAACACCGCTATCGAGTATAACGGCAATACCTACATAGTGAGAGATATTGAACGCTCTGTTCCGCAAGGTCGTGCTGGCGGCAGCCTATACCGGATGCGCATGTACGATGTGATCACCAACAAAAAAATTGATGAGACTTTCAAGGATTCAGATATCTTGAATCTTGGGGACCTCATTCGCAGACCGGTTACCTTTTCCTATATTGATGGGGATGAGCATGTTTTTATGGATGTAGAAAATTACACACCATATAACCTGGATAAAGAGTCCATTGAGGATCAAATCGCTTTCTTTAACGAGACAACAGAGGGGATGCAGGTCGTCATCGTCAATGATGCCGCTGTCGCGCTCGATTTGCCAAACTATGTGGAACTTCAGGTTACGGAAACCGATCCATCTGTCAAAGGCGCCTCTGCGACATCGAGGACCAAACCGGCATTGTTATCTACCGGCTTGACCGTTCAAGTCCCTGAATACATTGGTACTGGGGATACGATAAAAGTAAGCATAGAAGAGCGTAAATATATAAGTCGAGCAGACTCTAAATAGCTGCCACCGAGCTCTGCCATCACTACTAAATACTCTGTGGAAGCGAAGGGGTCAAAGCGAAGGGGTCAGGTCTTGAGTTGTGAATCCCTGTGGGTTAGCGAGGACTAGGATTCACAA
>Ga0316189_10004288_pt1 | contig 13739 bp, 9 predicted proteins | sample LowCovwburrow_MG_FD_204930 | JGI IMG/M metagenome (GOLD analysis project Ga0316189, IMG submission 204930) | Coastal sediment microbial communities from Maine, United States - Lowes Cove worm burrow | ecosystem: Environmental > Aquatic > Marine > Coastal > Sediment | place: USA: Maine...
CGAGATAGCCGACGTCTTCGAGCTTCTCTGCCTCCCGCTGGAAAACGTCGATGAAGATCTTTCCGATGATCTTCCGCTTCTTCTCGGGGTCGGAGACGCCGTGAAGCGCTTCCAGGAACTCCTCCGTCGCATCGACGTGAATCAGCTTGAGCCCAAAGTGGTCGCGGTAGGTGTGGACCACGCTCTCCGCTTCATCTTTTCTCAGCAGACCGTTGTCGACGAAGATGCAGGTGAGCTTGTCGCCAATCGCTTTGGACACGAGCATCGCCGCAACCGACGAGTCGACGCCACCGGAAAGACCGCAGACGGCGGCGCGACCTCCGACCTGTCGCTTGACCGACTCGACCGTCTGCTCGACGAACGATCCTGGCGTCCAGTTGGGGCTGCACCCAGCGACCTCGAAGAGAAACGCGCGGAGCATCTCCACGCCACGAGGCGTGTGCGCGACCTCCGGATGAAACTGCACGCCAAAAATGTTCCGTTCGAGATTGGCGACCGCGGCGAACGGGCTGTTCGATGTCTGCGCGATCGTCCCGAACCCAGGCGGGAGGCTCTCGACCCGATCGCCATGGCTCATCCAAACGTCGACATGCGATCCGACATGGAACCCGTGCAGCAGCCCTTCGGGCTTGAGCACCTCGAGCCGCGCCGGGCCGTACTCTCGCTCATCGGCGCGCTCGACCTTGCCGCCGAGCAGATGGCAGGTGAGCTGCATGCCGTAGCAGATGCCCAAAACGGGCACCCCGAGGTCGAACACGCCAGGGTCGACCGTCGGCGCCCCCTCGGCAAACACGCTCGCAGGCCCACCGCTCAGGATGATCGCCCGCGGGTCGATCGCCTTGATCTCATCGAGCGAATAGGTGCAGGGCTGAATCTCGCAGTAGACGTGCTGCTCACGAATCCGGCGAGCAATCAGCTGGGTGTACTGGGAACCGAAGTCCAGAATTAAGACCCCATCGACGATCATGGCGGCGGTCTAACATGGGCCACTTGGCCGGTCGAGGCCGACCCACGAGCAGGCGGTAGCGCGAGCCCGAGAATCGGCCGCGACCCACGTCCGCGGATCCCCATTGGCGTCGGGAGGTTTGGTTACATCCGACCCGCCCACCCCCGCCCGTAATCCTCCCTCCGCGCCCCTTGCTTTGCTCGGGCTTGGCGGCGCATTCGCGCCGGGCTTCGCCGTTCCGGCTCGCGTGTACACAGGAGAATCGGTCGGGATGCGCGGCACAGCGAGTGGGCGGGAGGGGAGTCTTATCACGCCATGTAGCGACGTACCGACGGGTCCCGCTCGCGAGCACGTGCGTCGCGACCGATTCTCCGATCGTATCCCTCGATCTACTGACTGATCCGGTAGTTCGGCGCCTCTTTCGTCACCATCACATCGTGCACGTGGCTCTCGTGGAGCCCCGCGTTGCTGATGCGGACGAACTTCGCGTTCTTCTGCAGCTCCGGAATCGACGGGCAACCCGTGTATCCCATGCCGGCGCGCAGCCCGCCGACCAACTGGTAGACCACGGTCGAGAGCGCCCCGCGATACGGCACGCGACCCTCGATGCCCTCCGGCACCAGCTTGCCCACATCCGAGACGTCGGCCTGAGCATAGCGGTCGGATGACCCTTCGCGCATCGCGCCGAGGGAGCCCATGCCCCGATAAGACTTGTAGGTCCTGCCCTGATACAGCACGAGCTCACCGGGCGCCTCGTCGGTGCCGGCAAAGAGCGATCCAATCATGACGCTCGCGGCACCGGCAGCGATCGCCTTCACCGCATCGCCAGAATACTTGACCCCGCCGTCTGCGATGATCGGCACGCCGTGCTCTCGGCCAACCCGCGCGCAATCCATGACGGCGGTGACCTGCGGCACGCCGATACCGGCAACGATGCGGGTCGTACAGATCGAGCCCGGCCCCATGCCGACCTTGACCGCATCCGCACCGGCGTCGATCAACGCCTTGGTGCCCTCGGCGGTGGCAACATTGCCCGCGACGACCTGTACGCTCGGGTAAGTCGACTTCGTCTCGCGAACCGCTTCGATCACGCCCTTGCTGTGTCCGTGGGCCGTGTCGATGATGATGACGTCGACGCCGGCTCGAACCAGGGCTTCGGTACGCTCGTCCCGATCCGGACCGGTGCCGAGCGCCGCACCAACGCAAAGACGGCCGAGCGAATCCTTGATGGCATCGGGGTGACGGTCGGCCTGCAACAAGTCCTTGATGGTGATGAGACCGACCAGCTCGCCGCCCTCGCCCACCACCAACAGCTTTTCGATGCGGTGCTGGTGCAAGAGCTCCCGAGCCTTGCTCTGCTCGACCCCTGGAGGCACCGTCACCAGCTCCTTCGTCATGAGCTGGGCGACTTTTTGATTCAGGTTTTGCTCGAAGCGGATGTCGCGGCTCGTGAGAATGCCGACGGGCTTGTCGCCTTCGACGACCGGCAGGCCGGAGATCTCGTGGCGGCGCATCAGCTCGAGGGCATCGTGGAGTGACTCGCCCGGGCCGACCGTGACCGGGTCGACGATCATCCCGGTCTCCGCCCGCTTCACCTTGGTCACCTCGAGCGCCTGATGCGTCGGGCTCATGTTCTTGTGGAGGATGCCGATGCCGCCCTCACGGGCCATCGTGATCGCGGTTCGCCACTCGGTGACGGTGTCCATCGCGCTCGAGACGAACGGAATCCGAAGTTCGAGCTCGCGAGTAAACTGCGTCGAGACGTCCGCGTTTGCGGGCAGAAAATCCGCGTAACCCGGCTGGAGCAACACGTCATCGAAGGTGAGCGCTTCCCGCAGGATGCTGTCTGTCACCGGAACCTCCCAAGGACCCTAAAAATTGGCGCCGAGTATAGCGCCCCGGTGACGGCACGCTAGTAGGCTCGCGGGAAGTCCCGAATATCGACCTGATCGAGTGCGAACCGGATGAGGGCGCTCCGACTGATCTTGCGATGCCCACTTTTCTTCAGTTTGACGACCATCTCGTCGAGCTGTGCCAGATCTTCCTTGTAGAGCGAAATGCAAATCACGTCGTAGTGGTCCGGCTTCTTCTTCGCCTTCTTGCTCTTGGCACGCGTGCGCTTGGTTGCCTTGCCGCTGTAGAAGGTGTCCCGCAGGACCGCGCTCACCTCGTCTTCGTCGAAGACCCCGTCTACCCCTGTTCCGTCCCGCTTCTTCATACGCCCCCCTAAGATACCGCTGCGAGCACCGCCGGCTTCGGCGCTCGTCGACCCGTCGCAGCAACGGCCGTCACCCGTTGCACCAAACGCATGTAGTCCTCCGCACCATGGCTCTTGGGCGCGTACTCGAAGATCGTCTGCTTCGCGCTCGGCGCCTCCCGGAGCTTGGTGTTGATCCGAATCGGATCGTAGCAACGGCCTTCGAAGTGGTCGCGAAGCGTCAAGATGGCATCGCGCGAGATTCGAGTGCGGACGTCGAAGAAGGTCGGCAGCACGCCGAGGAGCTCTACGTCGTGTTGCAGCAACTCCCGCACGTTGCGGATCGTCCGAAGCACCTGCTTCACGCCGACGAGCGAAAGATAGTCACAGGCGACCGGTACGACGACACTGTCCGCATAGACCATCGCGTTCTGGTTCATCAGCGAAAGCGCCGGCGCGCAGTCGAGCACGACCGTGTCGTACTCCCGGCACGCGTCACCAAGCCGTTCTCGCATGATCCGATCGCGGTTCGGCCGCTCGGCGAGAAAGAGCTCTGCCGCGGCCAAGGTCTCGTTCGAAGTGAGCACGTCGAGACCGTCACGCACGGGAACCGCGACCTCTGAAGCCTTCGCCCCGTTGACGAGCACATGATAGAGCGTGCGCTGCCCCCGGATCCCCAGCGACGTGCCGACGTTGCCCTGCCCGTCCGCATCGACGAGCAACACACGCCGACCCGACTCGGCAAGTCCGGCTGCGAGATTGATCGAAGTCGTCGTCTTGCCGGTGCCGCCCTTGTGATTGAACACCGCGATACGCTTCGGCGCAGAACGCAACAGCCCCACCTGGCTTTGTCGTTGTTCCCCGCGTTCCCGACATTGCGTAGTGCAGTAGTAGTGACGGCGCCCGTCGCTGACGCTCATCTGATAGGGGAACTCGATCTCGAACGTCGCGCCGCAGGTGTCACAAGCGTGCACCCCGTCTGCGCCGAGCAGCAGTCGCTGCTGACAAGCGGTCGAGCAGACGTAGATATACTGCCCGTTCTCCTCGCGAACCTGATAGCGAAAGCGCGCCTCGAAGGTTCTTTCGCACACGTGACAAGTCGACTGCATCAACCACTCCCCGGGTTATCGAAGTACTTCCTGAAGTGGTTGAACCAGAATGGCGCAGAGCGGTCAAAAAACCGCGCACTGTTTCTTGGGGTCAGACGTCGAGCTCGAGGGCCTCGGCCTGCGGGGCTCGCTCCATGATGAACGAGAACCGGGCCGAGGGGTCCTTGCCCATCAGCTCGCTGAAAACTCGGTCGGCTTCGAGCTCACCTTCGACGATCACCCTCAGCGCCCGGCGGCGGCTCTTGTCGAGCGTGGTCTCCTTGAGCTCCGCGGCAGTCATCTCGCCGAGGCCTTTGAACCGGCTGATTTCGACCTTCGCGTTCTTCGCAGATTCGGCGATGATGCGGTCGCGCTCTTCGTCGTCGAGCGCCCAGTATACTTCCTTGCCGATGTCGAGCCGGTAGAGCGGCGGCTGCGCCAAGTAGATGTGCCCAGCCTTGATGAGCTGGGGTAGCAAACGATAGAAGAAAGTGAGCAAGAGCGTCGCGATGTGGTGCCCGTCGCTATCCGCATCCATCAACAGGAACACGCGGCCGTAGCGAAGCTTGCTGATGTCGAAGTCTTTGCCGATGCCGCAACCGAGCGCGCTCACGATGTCCTGAAGCTCGCGATTGCCGAGGATCTGCGCCTGCGACGCGCGCTCGGCATTGAGCACCTTGCCGCGCAGCGGCAGAATCGCCTGAGTCTTGCGGTCGCGACCCTGTTTCGCATTGCCGCCAGCGCTATCGCCCTCGACGAGGAAGAGCTCGCTGTCGTGCGGGTTCGTGCTGGAGCAATCCGCGAGCTTGCCGGGCAGGTTCAGCCGATGGCTCACCGCCGTCTTTCGCGACACCTGCTGGCTCGCCGCGCGGCTGGCAGCCCGCGCCCGCGCGGAAATGATGACCCGAGCGACGATCGACTCGGCGGACGTGTTGTTGTTGAGCAGCCACTGCTCGAACGCCGTCCGGACGGACGTTTCGAGCTGCGCCGTCACCTCGGGGTTGTTGAGCCGTTCCTTTGTCTGCCCCTGAAACTGGGGCTCCGCCACGTACACGCTGACCAAGGCGACCAATCCCTCACGGATATCGTCGGCGCTGATCTTCACACCCTTGGGCGTGAGCTTCTGCGTGTCCATGTGATTGCGGATCGCCTTGGCGAGCCCCTGCTTGAATCCGCTTTCGTGCGTACCGCCGGAGCCGGTCGGGATGCCGTTCGCATACGAACGAATCACCTCCTCGGTCGATTCGGTCCAACGGAGCGCCACCTCGAAGCGCGGGTCGCCTTCGTGTTCAATCGTGAAGGCGTCCTTGTGCACCGTGGGCTTGCCACGCTCGGCGACCAGCTTCTCGAGGAAGTCGACGATGCCACCCGGATGTTCGAACTCGTGCTTGTCGCCGGTCTTCTCGTCGACGAAGACGATTTTGAGGCCGCGGTGGAGATAGGTCTTGGCTTCGAGCCGCTCCGCCACCCGGGAGGAGTCGAAGGCCAGGCGCTTGCCGAAGATGCTCTCGTCGGGCCGGAAATGAACCGAGGTCCCCCGTTTACTCGTCTTGCCGCCGCGCTTGAGCTTCCCCTTGGCCTTCCCCCGACTGTAGCTCTGCGAGTAGGTCTTGCCGCCCCGCCAGACCGTCGCTGTCATGTCCGAAGAAAGCGCGTTGACCACGGACGAGCCTACGCCGTGAAGCCCGCCCGCAACCTGGTAGCTCTTTCCCTCGAACTTTCCGCCCGCGTGAAGCGTCGTGAGAATCAGCTCGAGCGCAGATTTCTTGAACTTCGGATGGGTGTCGACGGGAATCCCGCGGCCGTTGTCGGTGACGGTCGCGCCGCGGTGGTCGGCGTCGAGCGCTACTTCGATCCGGGTCGCGTGTCCGTTGATCGCTTCGTCCACCGAGTTGTCGACGATTTCCCAGAGCAGATGATGGTAGCCGTGGGCGTCGGTGCCGCCGATGTACATCGCGGGACGCTTGCGGACTGGCTCCAGCCCCTCGAGAACGTCGATGTCTTTCGCGGTATACGCCACTACTCCTCCGGAAAGATCGGAATCTCGGGTTCCTGGTAGACTTCGGATTCGATCGCCCCGCGGGTGAAGAGCTGGAAGCCCTTCCCGCCTCGCGAGACTACGTCGTACTTGCGAAGCGTCACGCGATACTCGCTCCCGCCTTCACGCTGGGCGATCAGCACGTCGTCGTCATAGGCCAGAACGCGGGCGCCCACGACGTAGTCGTCCTTCGCGAGCTTGATCAACATGACCCCCCGGCCGGCACCCGCCAGAAGCGACACGTCGTCCGCCTCGCAGACGAGCGCCCGACGCTGCTTGGTGATGCACGCGATGCACTCCTCGGCGAAGGCGGGCGCCACGTAGATCACTTCATCGCCCTGTTTGGGCCGCGTGAACTTGCGGCCCGAGCGCGTCGACGGATCCCGATGGCCCCGAAGCGAAAATCGGAGCGCCAGGCCCCCTCGCGTCACCGCAATGGCGTACGGCTCTTCGGGCTCCTCGGCGTTCTCGTCGGCCGGTGGTACCTCCAGGAAACGTGGGTCGAACCCCATCGCCCCGACGATGCGCTCCCCGTCGGCCATCTTGAAGAGAGTCTGAAGGGGTGTGCCATGCCCGGTGGTCGCCGGAATGTCCACGATGCGAGTGACATAGCAAACGCCATGGCTGCTGAAGAAGGCGACCGTGCTCTTGGTCGACCCTGCCAGCACCGCCAGTACGCGGTCTCCCTTGCGAACCCGCGTCGACGCCACGTCCTTGACGCGCTGCTGCCGCTTCACCCAGCCCTGCTCGGTGACGACCACCATCGCGTCCTCGTCGACGATGAACGCCTCGGCATCGAACTCCGGCTCGTCGAGCTTGGCGGTGATCCGCGTGCGACGCGGGTCGGCGTACGTCGAAGCCAGCTCCTGGAGCTCCGCCCGAACGAGCTTCCACCGGGCCGCGGGGCTCTTCAGCAGTCGCTGCACGCGGCTGGCTTCCTTGACTTTCTGGTCGAGCTCGCGCCGAATCTCGAGCATTTGGAGCTTTGCGAGGCGGTAGAGCTTGAGCTCCAAAATCGCGTCGGTCTGAAGCTCGTCGAGCTTGAAGCGCTTCATCAGCTTCACCGCTGCGTCGGCCTTGCCCTCCGACTTGCGGATGATCCGGATCGCCTCGTCGAGCGCATCGAAAATGATCACGAAGCCTTCGAGGATGTGGATGCGCTTGAGGAGCTGGTCGAGCTCGAACTCGAGGCGCTTGGTCACCACCTCCATCCGGAAGTCGAGGAAGTGCCGAAGGATGGGCTTGAGCCCGATGCGCTGCGGCGCGGCCACCTCCGGTTTGTCCGTCGGCACCAGGCAGGTGAGGTTCACCTGCACGTTCGTCTGGAGCGGCGTGTTCTTGTAGAGGTACGCCATCACGAGGTTCGGGTCGGCGCCCTTCTTCATCTCGCAAACGACGCGGCAGTCCTCCGTGCTCTCGTCACGCACGTCGATGAGCCCCGGAAGCTTCCGCGCGATGATCACCTCGGCGATCTTCTCGACCACCGCGCGCCGCTCTACCGAGTACGGAATGGAGTGAATCACGATGAACGGCTCGCCCGTGCGCTGCTTCTCGATCTTCCACTCGCCGCGGAGCTTGAGCGACCCCTGCCCGGTCTCGTACGCCGACGCGAGCTCGTCCTTACTGCTGATGAGCTCGCCGCCCGTCGGGAAGTCGGGGCCCTTGACGTACTTCATGAGCTGCTTGGTCGTCTGGTCGCCATCGATGAGCGCGACACAAGCCTGAATCACCTCGCTCAAATTGTGAGGCGGAATCGAGGTTGCCATCCCAACTGCAATGCCTTGCGAGCCATTCACCAGCAGGTTCGGGAAACGCGCGGGCAGCACGACCGGCTCGAAGAGCCGTCCGTCGTAGTTGGGCCGGAAGGCGACGGTCTTCTTGGCCAGCTCCACCAGGAGCTCGTCGGCGAGCTTCTGGAGCCTGGCCTCCGTGTAGCGCATGGCGGCAGCCGAATCGCCATCGGGCGAGCCGAAGTTGCCTCGCCCGTCGACCAGCGGCTCCCGCATGGTGAACGCCTGCGCCATCCGGACGAGCGCGTCATAGATGGCGGTGTCCCCGTGGGGGTGAAACTTGCCCATCACGTCGCCAACGATGGCGGCCGATTTGCGATGCTTGACGTCGCTCCGGAGCCGGAGCTCGTTGTACATCGTATAAAGGATGCGCCGTTGCACCGGCTTGAGGCCGTCGCGAACATCGGGCAGTGCGCGCGAGGTGATGACGCTCAACGCGTAGTTGAGGTACCGGCGCTGGGCTTCCACGACCAGCGAGGCGTCCTCGATGCTGTCCATGGGCAGCTCGATCTGCGGAGCCCCCTTCTTCTTCCGACGACGCGCCATCCGAGAACCAGCTCGCATGTAGCAGCCTCACAAAAGACGAGGCAACAAAACCGTTTTACAAACCTCGATGCAGTCTAAGGTTTGCCACGAACCGGCCAGAGATGATTGACGGGCACGGCGCCCTGCCCGACCGCGAATGCCTGCCGAAGCGCCCCGGTGATCCAAGTCTTGGCGACTGCCACTGCCGACAAGAGGTCGTCGCCGAACGCGAGCCGCGTGGCGATCGCAGCGGAGAGCGCGCATCCGGTTCCATGGAAGCGACCGGGCACCAGGTCGACGACGGCGAGCTCGGAGAACGAGCCATCGTGGAGAAGGAGGTCGGTGCCCCGGTCGGCGTCCTCGAGATGCCCCCCTTTGACGAGCACGGATTGTGAGCCCAGCGCTGCAATCCGTGTCGCCGCCTCGCGCGCATCGTCGAGCGTGCGCACCGACATCTCGGCGAGCAGCCCGGCTTCCTGGGCGTTCGGGGTCAGGAGCGTTGCCTGAGGGAGGATGGCCTCCTTGTAGGCCTCCACCACGTCGCCTTTCGCGAGTGGCCGGCCCCGGCTCGGCAGCCAGACGGGGTCGACGACCCAGGGGAAGGCGCTCTGTGCCATCACGGACCCGAGCACGTGCACCACCGCGCGTGAACCGAGCGCGCCGGTCTTGGCCGCCCCGGGCTCGAGGTCCATCAGCAGGTTCGCGAGCTGTGCCCGAACGAGATCCGCCGAGAGCAACTCGACGCCCTCGACGCCCTGGGTGTTCTGGACAGTAATCAGGGTCGGCACGGCAGCCCCATAGCCCCCGTGCTGGTGAATCGTCTTGAGGTCCGCCTGGAGGCCCGCGCCCCCCGATGGATCGGAACCGGCCACGCTGAGAACGACTGGGGCCGGACCGCTCATTGCTCCTCGAGCATCGCCCGGCATTCTGCCAGCGCGGCCTTGGCCGCCTCGTCGATCGTCGGGAAGTCGACGCCAAGGCTTTCGAGCGTCTGCTGGACGATGCGGGCCACCTGCAATCGCATGTACGGCTTGCTGTCCGCAGGGATCGCATACCACGGCGCCCACGGTCGCGAGGTCTCGTTCAGCGCCTCTTCAAACGCGCGCATGTACTCGGGCCAGAGCTTCCGCTCTTCTACGTCGCGCGCGTTGAACTTCCAGTTCTTGCTCGGCTTGTCGATGCGGCGAAGAAAGCGATGCTTCTGCTCTTTCAAGGAGACGTTGAGGAAGAACTTCACGATGATCGTCCCGTTGTCGGCGAGATGCTTCTCGAAATTGCGGATCGATTCGAAGCGCTCGTGCCAAATGGTTTCCAAATCGTAATGCGGCAGCCGTTGCCCCTCGAGAAACTCCGGGTGCACTCGAACGACGAGCACCTCTTCATAGTGGCTCCGGTTGAAGACCCCGATTCGTCCTCGCTCGGGAAGCCGCCGCGCGACCCGCCAGAGGAAGTCATGATCCAGCTCCTCGTCCGAGGGCGCCTTGAACGACGACACCTGAAACCCGGCCGGGTTCACACCCGTGAAGACGCTCCGAATAGTGCTGTCCTTCCCGCCCGCGTCCATCGCCTGAAACACGAAGAGCGCCGAGAACCGATCGTCCGCGTAGAGCTTCCGCTGCAAGTCTCCGATCATGGCCGTCCGCTCCTGCCGAGCTTCCTCGAGGGCATCCTTGTCGACATCTTCATCCGGCGTCGTAGCCGCGTTGTTAATCCGAAAGGACCGGTCGAACGGAACCAAGAAGTCACTTCGCGGAGCGGTCCAAGTGTGCTTGGCGGTCATCGGATCGACTATATACCATCGCCAGTTTCTGCCTTACCATTCGCAGCACCCCAGCAACCACCCGTGTCGAGAGAGAGGTCTCCATGCGTCATGTCGTTCTGATCACCGGGCTCGCCGCCACGCTGGCGTTCAGCGGATGCAGCGGAAGCGATGAAGGCAGCCGAGGTGGCAGCGGGACCGGGGGCACCGCCGGGACCGGAGGCACCGCCGGGACGGGCGGCGGCGGGCCCGACACTGCGCTGAGCTTCGACGAAACGACATCCATTCCGGCAACCGCAGCCAGCGCTGCAGCGATGGAGGCGGCGACGCGCTTCGCCAACACCGTCTCGGCCATCGTCGACCTAGCCAGCGTGGGCGCGGACGCCGGAGTCCAAGGCGTCGCGCCCAAGGACGTCTTGCCCGGCTTCTGCGCGACCGGCCAGGCAGACCTTGTGCTGCCACCCGGGCTTCCGTCCGGCTGGGGCTCGGGCGATCAAATCCTGTTGACCCTGACAGACTGCCAGGGTTCGCCTCTCTCGCCCGGCGCCGTCTCGGGAACCGTCACGATTGACATCGAAGAAGTCACGACCTCGATCGCAGGCGTCCAGCTGGATGTGATCGTGGACCTGGGCCCCACGGGCCTCACCGGCGACGCAACGATCGCCGGAAGCTTCGCGGCGTTGGTGGCGGTCTTCGGACTCGGGGACATCGGGGTCCAGATCGGCAAACAGCTGAATGACGACCAACTCACGATATCGGACGGCGCCCTGAGCCTTGCACTTGGCTGCTTCGACATCTTGGTCCCTCCAAACGACTCGATCGCGCCGCTCGCGGTCGCAAAGCTCGGAAACAGGATCTACACGATCAACGACTATGCGCAGCCCCCCCCGTCGATCACGCTCGACGGTGACGGGGTGCCTTCAGGCGGCACGCTCGTAATGCATAGCGGCGACAACAGCGCGGTGAGCGTGGACCGCATGGGGCCCTGCCCCGGCTTCGAGTTACCGGGAGACGACTCGACGATTACCGCCACCTTCTCGGAAGGCGGCTGCATCGAGTTGAGCGGAGCAGTCCAACAGTCGACGAGTTGGGCCAAGCTGAGCGCCGGTGACCTCAGCCCCGGCGGCGGCCCCGAATGCAACTTCGATGTCACCTGCGAGGCGGTCGAGGGCGCGCTCGAGCTGGTCGATTCCGAGTTTCTCGACGGAGACTGGGACATCGCGTTCGTATCGCAGACGGACGGATCCAGCATCGAGCAAGAGGCCTTGCGCCAAGCCTCGGGCGGGACAGACGGCGGCCCCTTCCGCGAGATGACCCACGCCATCCAACCAGCCACGGGCTGCCAAAACATGAGTTGCTCCTTGGTCGTGTATCACGAGTCGAGCCTGACCTATGACCCCAGCCAGGAGGGCGCGATCGCCTTCATCGACTACTCCGAGTCTCAACGCGTAATCGAACCCGCGTTTTCCGGCGCCGCTGTTGGCTGGGCGTTCTACGTCGAGCAAGATGGGACTCGCTACTTCGCACGCGGAGCGGAAACCTCGTTCAACAACACGACGTGGCGCACGAACAGCATTTGCGGGATTACACCCGCGGACTTCACGCCCGACGGACTCGACTTCTCGGCAGGTGGTGGCCCCATCACGCTCGGCTATACCCGGAGCAACACCAATACCTCCACCACGAACATCTCGACAAATGTTCACGGCATCGACGAGTTCAAGGTGGTGATCGTCAAGGAACCGACCCAGTGAGCACGATTTCCGCAGAGGACCCACACCCTAGAGAGTGCGTTGCCGTCGAAGACAGCGCCATGTCCTATGTTGACACCGGTGGGGAGGGCCCCGTCGTGGTGTTCCTCCACGGCAACCCGACGTCCTCGTACCTCTGGCGCAACGTGATCAAGGAGGTCGCGCCGGTGGCGCGCTGCCTTGCGCCCGACCTCATTGGCATGGGCGATTCGGGCGAGAGCTCGTCGGGCTACACGTTTGTCGATCACCGGCGCTACCTCGATGCCTGGTTCGACGCCGTCGTTGGCGACCGGCCCGTGTTCCTGGTGATCCACGATTGGGGCTCGGGGCTTGGGTTCCACTGGGCCCATCGCCACCCTGAACAGGTCAAAGGCATCGCTTACATGGAAGCCATCGTCCGGCCCATCGCCGGTTGGGAGGAATGGGCCGAACCCGCGCGCAAGATCTTCCAAGCGATGCGCTCGCCTGCCGGCGAAGAGATCGTGCTCACCAAGAATGTCTTCGTCGAGCGCATCCTGCCGACCTCGATCATGCGGCCGCTGAGCGAGGAGGAAACGAAACGCTACGGCTCCCGGTACACGAAGCCGGGGGAGTCCCGGCGACCGACCCTGACTTGGCCTCGGCAAATCCCCATCGGAGGTGAGCCGAAAGATGTCCACGACATCGTCAGCGCCTACGCCGAGTGGCTCGCTCAGAGCGACTCGCTGCCGAAGCTCTTCGTCAACGCGGATCCGGGGATCGTATTGATCGGCGCTCAGCGGGAGTTCGCGCGGGGCTGGCCCAACCAAGAAGAGATCACGGTCAAGGGCCTCCACTTCATCCAAGAAGACTCACCAGCCGAGATCGGGCAGGCCGTCGCGGGCTTCGTGAAGAAGCACGCCTGAGACTCAGGGCAGCGCTTCGGGCGCGATCCACTCGTCGGGCGGCGGCTCGCATGTGGGATCTTTGCCGGCCGCTCTCGCGTCCTCGTACGCCTGCATCGCCGCCGGCAGGTTCGCCTGCAGCTTCTCGATCCGGGTCTCGTCCGAAGGGTGCGTCGACTGCCACTGCTTCGGCGCCTCGCCGCTCTGCTGCGCCATGTGCTGCCACAGGGTGATGGCTTCGGCGGGATAGAATCCGGCTTGCGACATGAACATCTGCCCAACGTAGTCGGCTTCGCTCTCGTGCTTGCGGCTAAACGGCAGCAGGACCCCGAACTGCGCCCCGACGCCGAGTCCCCCGACGATCATGTCCTGATACTGAGGAACCGCCGCCCCCGCTGCGACGGATGCTGCGTTCACGGTGGCGTCCGCCAGAATCGATTGCGACATGCGCTCGTTGCCGTGACGGAGGAGCACGTGTGAGACCTCGTGCCCGATGACCGCGGCAAGCTGACCCGGCGTCGTCGCAACTTCGAGCATCCCAGAATGCACCCCGATTTTGCCGCCGGGAAGCGCGAACGCGTTTGGTGTGTTGTCCTCGAAGACGAGCACCTCCCAGCGTCCATCGTCCGGCTGATACTCGGCCGGGATGACTTCGAGAATCGTACGGGCAATGCAGACGACGTACTCGCTGACCCCTGGATCTTGGCTGAGCTTGGCCTGGGACTTCAGACTCGAGAACGCCGCGATGCCCATCGCATCCATCTTGTCCTCGTTAATCAAGG
>Ga0316189_10004289_pt1 | contig 13739 bp, 10 predicted proteins | sample LowCovwburrow_MG_FD_204930 | JGI IMG/M metagenome (GOLD analysis project Ga0316189, IMG submission 204930) | Coastal sediment microbial communities from Maine, United States - Lowes Cove worm burrow | ecosystem: Environmental > Aquatic > Marine > Coastal > Sediment | place: USA: Maine...
CGTTGGTGTAGAACAGGCCGCTGTTCCAGTGGTAGAAACCACCGACTTCCAGGCCGTTGTCGAAGTGGTAGGAGCCAGCGAGCTTGAAGATGTGCTCGATGGAACCAGGCTGACGAGCGAACATGCCGGGGACGCGGGGGTCCAGGCGGGGCAGGTCACCCTGAAGGTCGGCGTTCGAGTCAGAGTTAGTGTTACCTTTGGCATCGCCATTGGTGTAAGAGGCCAACATCTGCCAGTGGTTGGACATCGCCTTACGGAAGGTGATATCGAAACCGTCGTACTCACGCTTGCCGCCAGCAAGGGTAGCAAGAACGTAGTTCGAGGGGTTGGCGACCAGTTCTTCATAGGTGTAGCCGAAGTAGTCCAGGGGCAGAGCGTAGACACCAACAGAGGCAACATCGGTGTAGTAGCCGGGGGCTCCGGGATCGCCGTAAGGCGTGATGTCGTAGTCTTCCAGGATATCACCGGTTTTGCGATGGGTGTAGTCCACCTCCACGCTCATGCCGTTGCCGAAGTCGACTTGGTAACCAAGGGTGGTCTCGTCAGTGTAAGGCGTTTTGGTGGTGGGCGAGAACAGTGCGTCGATGTTATCGGCGCCACCGCGAACTCGGTAGGTAACCCACTCGTCGGCCACAAATGCCTGCTCGTGACGTTCCCAACCAGTCCAAGCACCGGCGAAGTCTGTCATGTTACCGCGGACAGGATCATAGTAACGACCGTAGAAGCCCCAGACTTTCTGGCGGCCATCGCCTTTTACATCGTAGGAAACACCGATGCGAGGGGCGATTTCATAGTCGAACTTGTGTACGGAAACACCCGTTGCGGAGAAGTGCTCGAACTCTTCCATGCGGGCGCCAAGGTTAATGTGGAAGTTCTTGATATCGATGGTGTCTTGCAGGAAGAAGCTCATGCCTTCACTTTGCAGGTCGTTGGATCCGGAAGCAATTTCCGTAGTACGGTTGGCGTTGAACTGACCGTGGGGGTTACCAGCGGTGCTCAGGGGAGAAGCTTCAACTTCTGCCAGGTCAACCATGCCGTCACCGTTGGTGTCTAGGACGGGAATCAGGTGGGTGTAGTCTTGGTTGATGGAAGTCACCACACGCAGAAGGTCGGTGTCGGTGTAAATACCCAGATCGTAGGTGTCGCCCAGAGTTTGTGCACCGGTAATCACAGCAGCAGACTCATAGTGACCGCCGGAAGGATATTTGTCGGTAACAACGTTCTGGTTTTCTACATAGTTCATACCAAACTTGAACTCATGGTGGCCGAAGTTGGCTGTGTCCAAGAAGTAGGTCAACTTGGCGTTCCAACCTTCACGGTTACGCTTGTCACCACCGATGTAGTCATAACCACCGCGTTCCAGGTCTTCACCAATTTGGGCATCGGCAAGGTCACCGTAGCGAACGTCGTTCTGGGGGCCAGAACCTTCACCGGCACCAGGACGGCGATCTTTGCTGGACTTGAGCTTGGATGCTTTCACTTCCAAGATCATCTGGTCGCCAAAGAGGTGGCTGTAGTTCAAAGAGATGCGCTCGCCGCCCAGACTCTCGCCAAAGGCGCGGGTGGTGATAATAGTGGGATCATCTGTGGCCGAGATTTCTCGGGGATCTTCAGAGTAGATCAGGTCAAGAGTATCACGCTGGGTGGGGGTCCACGTACCTTTGATGTAGAGCAGGTCACTCTCGTCAACGGCGGGGCGGGAGGTGGTGCTATTGACTACGTCAACCTGGCTTTCGATTTCTTTCTTCTGGTAAGAAGCCAGGAAGAACAACTTGTCCTTGATGATGGGACCAGAGAACACGATTGCCGTGTCGTAGGTGTCGTATTCGGCGGCGCCAGCGACGCCTTCGTCCAAGTCGCCAACCAGGCTTTTGTTCTGCAGGTAGTAGTTCAGCGAACCACTAAAGCTGTTGTTGCCCGTCTTGGTTACAACGTTGGAGATCAAACCAGGAGCACCCTCGTACTCAGCGTCGAAGCCGCCGGTCATAACCTGCTGCTCAGCGATGATCTCGGAGTTAAAGGTCGCGCCATACTCACCGTTAACATTATCAGTGGTATTGATGCCGTCGATGTAGTAGAAGTTGTCGCGAGATCCACCTTGCACACCCTCGCGGTCTGCATAGTTCAGACCGCCTTTGGCAGCAGGGTTGTCGTTGTTGGTGGGCAGAACGCCGGTCACCAACTGCAGGTAGCTCTGGTAGCTACGGCCGGTGGGCAGTGCTTCGATCAAGCCCAGCTCTAAAAACTCACCGGTTACCTGGGTGCTTTGGTCGACCACGGGACGGTCGCCAGTTACAACCAGCTCTTCGCTCATGTTGGGGGTCATCTTGATGTCGACGTTAAACGTCTGGTCGATACTTACGCGAATACCTTCGCGCTTCACGGTACCGAAGCCACTCATCACAGCGGTGATGACATAGTCCGTTGCCGGGTTCAGCTGACGCATGTGGGCCATGCCCTTTTCATTCGTCACACCGGAACGGTTGGTCGCATTAGATTCGTTGGTAACGGTGATCGTTGCGCCAGGAAGCGCATCGCCATTATTATCTATAACTTTGATGTCGAGGTTGCCCTTCGACCCTGCAAAACTGCTAAGAGTCAGGCAGGCAAATACCAAAAAGATCGCGCCTTTCCGAAACATATCAAACTCCTCCTCTATTCTACTGTTTCATGCGTCCGGAAGCAGAAACGTACTCTGCCAATTGCCTCGAAGTTGAAGACATTGCCCGGATCCAATTAAAGCACTTCGAGGCACGCTAGACCCATGGTACAGCAATATTGAGGGCAAAAGCTATCACAAATCTTCACAGAAATTTGCATCCAAAGTGTAGCCTGCGCTACAAAAATTCAAATATTTGGAAGCTTTTGGTACCCATTTGTGAACCCGGCCTATAGGATCTACCCAAATCAGCCGATTGTTAGGCTGGGGTTGTACATTGCAGCCGATTCAATGAATTGAATGCAACCACCCCAAAAGCCGTCCAAATATTTGGATCGACCGTGTTGGCGTCTGCCTGAGCACTAAAAATAAATTTATTTTTACACTTCAAGTGCCGCAAATCCCTTGTCCTCCCCCCTTTTTACCGCGAGAATCAAGCAGGAGGTTCCTCTTTGTATGACTTTTTCAGTCACCCCGATGTGGTCTCCAAGCCGTCTCCTTGGCAATTACATGGAAATGGCTTCATCCTGCTTTATGCTTTTCCCAGAGATTTGACCTATCCCCTGCCGTTCCCCTCGTATCTAGCTCAACCCCGGCTGCGCACCGGGTGTGTCATCATTGCCGATTACCATCAATCCGAGGTTGGCCCCTACCGTGAGCTGCTCTTCATTCCCGGCTTCTTTCAGTACGGTCGTCGTTTTCATGCCACCATCACCCGAATTTATGTGTCTACCTGGTCAAGCATCCTCAATGGTCGCGCCAACTGGGGAATCCCCAAGCAGCTTGGGGGATTTCAACTGGAGCAGGAACAGCCAGATGTCGACCGAATCCGCGTATCGACTGACGATCAGCCACTCCTCGACCTTTCTCTGCGCTCTAAGGGTCCCGTGTTCCCACTCCATTTAGGTCTGATTCCCCGTTATTTACGGACCCTGCTCCATCCTTATAAGGGGCAACACTATTTGACTCAGTTGGGGGGGCGGGGGCGGTTGCGCTACGCCCGACTTCTCAATGCGCAGGTTTTCACGGACCAATTCCCCGATTTCACTCGGGGCCGATTGCTGGCGGCCTTCAAGGTTACCGATTTCCTCTTGACTTTTCCCATTGCCAGGGTTCTTCCCTGGCCACTTCAAGCACCGGGGTGATACGGAGAGCATGCAGCACAGGTTCGGGAAATATCTGTTACGATTCCGGGGCCTTTTCCGCACAACGCGATTCCACTTCGAATCGCACTCTCTTGCGCTTCCCCGCTTGAAACGGATCAGGCTTCAGCTTAAAATAGGGTTATAAGGTGGCCAATGACAAACATCCTCATCTGCACGGGTAGCAAAAAACAGGTTTCCAAAATCATGTTGCACTTCAAGGACCTTGATCGGAAGAAGATCATCGAGATCCTCAACGGACATCAGATCTCAAAAAGAGCCATGTTCATGAAGTACGAAGAGCTCAAGATCCTGTTTTTATCAAAGGAAGGTGCTTCCTTGCCTATCCCGGCCGAATTGATCAAAAAGGTGGAGAATTTCTCCATTCGCAAGGGACACAAGGTGATGATGACCATGAGCAGTTTCCGTTCGGAAGACGCGACCCTGCGCTGGAACATCATTTCGCGGGCTACAACTTTCAAGCTGAAAGGGGGCCACCTTAAAATAGACGAGACCACCGAAGAAGAACACTACAAGACGTATCGAATATGCACCATGACCATGGCCGGCCCGGCAAATATGGCGATGGAACTCAAGAACCAACTCATTAAAGACAGGCTGGTTGACCCAAAGTCAGTTGTCTATAAACTATAGGCTGCCAACCAGCGCGAAAATTCTAGAGAACCAGAGCATGCCCCAAGGGCCAATATGAAGAGCATCAGGCCATCTGTCCCTTTCAAATGAGCGTTGGGGCAAAGCACCGGCTGGCCCGCCAGGGATGCAAGAAATCAGAACATTTGCTCTCTTTTTTTCGTAGGTAACATAGCGAAGTTTGTCACACTCTCTTGCCGCTAGCCCAAATCCACCTTGAACGGCACAAGCACCGACTTCGCTCCGTTTGGAGACAACCCGGCACGCCCAAAACACCGATATTGGCTCACTTTGATCCGGAAAAACCTTGTTTTCATTTGGATTGAGCCACTGGGTTAGTGTCATGGTGCTATGATGTTAGGGTCATTCCCGACACGGAGGTTACTGATGCTTCTTTCCCTCTTTCTGACCATCACCTTATTCCAAGACCAGAGCCAGGTAGACGAAACACTTTCTGTTACCCGAAAGCAATTGCGGGTCCGGGTTGCCGACCGGCAGGGAAAGCCGGTGCCTGAGCTTAAAGCCGAGCAGTTTGTCCTTGAAGTCAACGGTAGAATTGTTCCGTTTACCCTGCGTGAATCTGATCTGGAAGCGCGCAAGATTGCCTCATTAGAAGCCGCCTCTGGCAGTGAGCGCATGTCCCCCATGCTCCCTGTCAAACCCTCGGCCAATGCTTTGAAGACAACCCCACCCGCTTTTCGCAATGCAGTCCTTCTTGTCTTGGACACAAATATGCAGCCCATGCGTAACATTTCCAAATACAAGGAAGCGGTGAAAACCTACCTGGAATATCTGGACGAAGATGACCTTGTCAAACTCTACCAGATCGACAACCAGGTGAGGGAACTGTCTGGTTTTACCCGCGACAAAAAGTACATTGCGGAACTGGCAGAGAAGGTGATCAGTAGAGCTTCGCTTCATCGTGGCCTGGCCGCGAGTCAGGAAGAAATCGACAGAGAGGTCAACGATCTGTCTTCCCATCTTCGCTCAAATGAAAACCGCTTTCGCCCCCTGTTGGTCAAGGCCACCATGAGCCGCATCTACCAGCACGTGATCAACAAAAAGAACAACCGCAATAACACCATGCGCATGTTCTGCAAAAATATGGACTATTTCAGGCGGGTGCTTGAGCCCATTGCGGGCGACCACTCCATCCTGCTCGTCTCCTCGGGCGGTTTCGTGGATGATGCCTCCATACGCGACGTACTTGATGTGGTCAAGAAACTCAACGGCGTCAATATACCAGTCAACGCCCTCTTGCTTCCCCCTCCCAGCATCAACAGCGTGACCGAGAACATTGCCTCCTTCTCCTTGGTAAAGCAATACTTGAAAGATCCAAGCAGGTTTAGTGCAGGCGGTGGACGAAGCGATCTGGATCCGGGCAGCAGTTCCGGTGATGACGGCGGTGGCAGTGAAGCCTTCGGGTCGAGTCGCTATGGTAAAGAGACGGCCATGAACCTTGATCCCAGCCTGCTCGACTTCAGTGGCATGGAGGGATCCAACACGGGTTCCGATGCTGCTGCCATTGCCTTCTCTTCCGGGACAGGTGGGGTCATGCGTAAGCTCGGAAACAAGGAACGATTCTCCGAACTCATCAGTGCGTTTGCCATTGCCACGGACCATTATTATGTACTCACCTATGAAGCGGACGAAAAGGTCGATAAAGTCAATGTCAACCTGGTCGGAATCGACATGAAAAAGAATAAGGTTCTTTATGGAAAAGCCTTGGAATCTGCGTCCGCCTTTGCTAGCCAGAACAAGGCAACCCAACAACTGAGTTTTGAAGGTAGCCTGTTGCACGGCCCGGCACGCGACGAGCTGGATGTGGACTGGGGCGCCTACCTCTTTTCTTCCAAGGAAGGTGGGCATCGTTTCCCGGTCTATGGCAGTATGGACATCAAGAACTTTCCAACAAAGGGTTATCAGATCGGCTTTGCCGCCTTGGACGCGAACTCCGAGACCTTGGACTACGTCAAGATGAGCATTACCAAACCCATCAAACAACTGCCATTCCGGTTCTATGACGTATTGAGTTCCGAGAAATGGCCATCCCGTTTGCGTTTCTATATCCGTGATATGGACACGGGCCGCGGTCATTTGAGTGAGCTGATCCCTCCCGCGCCACCCGATCCTGAACAAACAAGTCTGAGTTCGATCATTGTCACGGCCGTCAATGAGCCATCCAGTGCCCCATTTCACCTGTTCCGCCAGCAACAGAAGAAAGACGGCACGGGCGAAGAACAGCCTCCAACCCTGGATCCACTTATGGTCGGGGAACGTTTGCTGCCCATCGGCATGGGTTCCATTTTCCCGACGGGCCCCAACCTGCGCCTGTTCTTCCAGATCCAGAACCTGCAAGGCGATCTGGGCCAGATCAAGCTCAATGTTACGGCTGCCGATGGTGAAAATGAAATCACGACCCCAATCAAACCCTTGATTGTTGCACCAACGACCGCAGGGACCTATAATTTCTACGCGGATTTAGACACCTCGGGCCTGAGTGCGGGCGAGTTTGAACTCACCATTTATATGTACAATGCGGCCACAGATAAAGAACAGCGTTATTCGCGTGAACTAAAGTTACGGTGAGGCATTCATGACCATTACGCTTCTTCTTTTGCTAATGACAGATGGGAGGACTGAGCGCGGTATTCACTATCTAGAGCTGTCTACCAAGATTGAGGGTCGTAAGCTTCTGATCGATGCGACTCCCCGTCAGTACCTCCGTTTCAAAACCATTGATGACACCACCCTGGCGCTTTCACCCGAAACATTGGCCCTTCTGGACGGACCCATTCTGGCGACGGTCAGCGTTCTCGCCGAATTGGATCAGATGGAATCCCGGCCTCTACTTCCTATCTATACCAGCTTCTATTTCGAACTGGCGGTTCGCGAATTAAGTGGAGAGGCCTTCGACAGGAATGAAATGATCATATCGCTCGGACTTGCCGACAAAAAAGGCCATATCCTGATCACGGCAGGGAAGAAAAAACGCACGGTGCCCATCATTGAGCTGGGTAAGCAGGAAGGGTACCTGAAGTTTTTGGCCGAGCTTGTTTTTTTCGAACCAATTCTGATGAAGAAACCCAAGGACGATAATTACCTGGTTGACCTTTATTACATGTGCAGTCACCTGGCCGAGGGGATCAGTGAGCGTTTTACGCTGGTGAAGACTCCGGGTCTGCAAACCATCATGGAGCGAGTTCACCTCTACGGTATCCGCGAGCAATTGGGGGTGACCCTGCATCGAGAGGGACTTGCGCAAGAGGCGCTCTCACAACACACAGCCTGGGTTGGCGAGGGTCTCGAGACCTACTGCCGAATTCTCAAAGAGACCGAGCCGGATATGGATGCACTGGCCCTGCTGGCCGACCGCTTCCCCGCTGAACCACGCGCTGTTCGGCTTTTGGCCGAGGCCCACTTGCGCAACGGTCAGGCAGAGACGGCGCGACGATTGCTGCAACGCCTACGCCCCCTTTTTGCGGAGGACAATACCCTGGGCAAGCTCTACGACAAGGCTGAGTTGGAATCCACTGCCTGGCGACGAGAGCTGTTGGCTGTCAAGGACGAATTTGAACTTGATGAGGAACACCCACCACTGATTATTGCACCGATCTCCGGAGACCTGATCGGCGGTCAGATCAACATGATTTTTGATCCGGGCTCCAAGGGCGATGATCTTATCCTGGCCGAGCTCTATGCCAATGACCGTTTGATCGAGACAATTCCCGGTCCGCCCTTTCGCATCGAGTTCAAGCCCCCTGGAAGGGGGACTCGGCTCAGGCTCGACCTCAAAACCTACTACCGGGACAAAACCATCGGCGAAGCTCGGGTTCGTGTGCGCACCATCTCCTTGAATGAGGAACAACGAATTCAATTAATTCGTCTACGTGCCGTGGCAACCCGTGGCGCGAACCGTTTTCTCACCGATCTGGAAGCCGAAAATTTCAGTATTAGCGAAGAAAGCGTACCGCGAAGGATCGCTTTTTTTGAGAAGGATGTGGCGCCTCTTCACATTGCGCTCTTGATCGATACGTCCCGCTCCATGTCCGGCGATAAACTGTACCGTGCACAGCACGCGGCCCGAACCCTGCTCACGAACATGGAAGATTCGGACCAGGCTTCGGTCCTGCTTTTTGATGACAAAGTCTTGCGACTGGGTGATTTCGGCACGGAAATGGAGGAAATCGAACCCGTACTCGGCACCCTCCATCCCAGGCTGGGGACCTCACTCAACGATGCCATTGGCGTTGCCGCCGACGCCCTCTTCGACAAGAGCGGAAATCGGGTGATCATCATCATTTCCGATGGCAAGGATACCGCCTCTCGTTTGAAATCGGACGCGGTTTTCAACCTGTTGGAGCAATCTGACATCATGGTTTATTCCCTGTTCCTCGGCTCGCCCAAGAGCAGTGACCGTGAGGGTTTTGACTTCCTCACCAAACTCTCACAGGCCACGGGTTCCATCACCAAGCACTTGGACGACTCAAGATATCTGGAAGGGGAACTTTCCAAAATTTACCGCGAGCTGAAATCGTTCTATTTGTTGGATTTCTATTCCACACGGATGCCTTTCGACCAGGAACTGCTCAAGGTGCGGGTCAATAGCGGCAGTGCGCGCGTCAGGTTCCGTCATCTCACCAAACAAAGCGGAAAAATGCGTTCCCGTTAACAAGGGAGGGATGCTTTAATGTTCTTCTGCTGCCTACTCATTCTCAGTCAGAGCCTCCTTGATGGGGGAACACGGATCGATCAAGACGTGGATATCCTGCTATTGACTGAGGAGATGAAGGTGTTCCTCGACGAGGAGGTTGCCAAGGTTAAGAGACCGATTCACCGTCTCCGCGCTCTCGCCCATGTGATCTTTGACAAACGCTTTCTCAACTTGACCTATTCGGATGATTTCACCAGGACAGGCATTGAGGCCTTCGAGGAGGGCTTGGGCAACTGTCTTTCGTTCACGGCCATGTTTGTAGCCATGGCGCGTTACGTGGGCATTGAAGCCAGTTTCCAGGAGGTGGAGACCGCACCCACATGGGACAAGAAGGGAAGTCTCGTGGTGCTTGTGCGACACGTGAATGCCTTGGTCCACATCGAGAATCAGAACTACGTCATGGACTTTAACCCCTACGCAGAGAACCGTGTGCGCTTCTCAACACCCATAAGCGACGCGCGCGCGCTCGCCCATTACTACAATAATCGCGGTGCAGAACTGTATGCCCTGCGAGAGGTGGAACAGGCCCTGGTCTTGTTCAAAAAAGCGATCGAAGTAGATCCGGACCTCAATTATGCCTGGTCCGGAATGGCGCTGGCCCACAACAGCCTCGGTAGGCCGGAAGAGGCTGAGCGGCTGCTCTTGGAAACCTTGGCGAGACACGAAGATGACTTTGTGGCGCTCAACAATCTGGCCTATCTCTATACCCACCTGGGCCGGCTTAAAGAGGCAAAACGAATCGGCAAAAGGACGGCACGGTTTCGCAAAAAGAACCCATTCTACCACTACAGCCTGGCAGAGCGCGCCATGGCCAATAGTGACTGGGACGCTGCCTACAAAAGCCTGCGCACGGCCATCCGCCTGCGAGATGCCCAGGCCGAATTTCATTACGCAATGTGGAAGGTTCACACCCATCGGGGCCAACCTAAAAAGGCGAAGAACAGTCTGGGCCGGGCGGTGCTCTACGCGGTGACCGAGGATGTGAGGAACAAGTACCTAACCGAGTTGGAAGCCCTGTTCGAGAAGTAAGCTCAAGATGGCGTTCCAAGCAGAGAAGACCGTCACCTCAAGGGCGGGTCTCCCCGATAAGAGTCACGGTCAGCAGGGCCTTAACTGGCTCCGTACCACTTCGGCCACATCGCGAAAATGCGCCGCATCATCGCGGCTTCGCGCAATGATCAGTGCCCCCTGGAAGGCGGCGAATATGGTTTTTCCAAGCGATTCGGCATCCCCTTTAAAGGCAAAGGCCCCAGAACGCCGGCCCTCTTTGAGAAGGCCGGCCAACCAGGTCTCGTGTTGCACAAAAAAGGCCGCCACCGCGTGCTGCACCTGCTCGGGTAACGAAACGTATTCGCCACCCAAGACACCGCACAGGCAGACCAGTTCGGCCCCTTCAGAAACTTGGATGAACGGCTTCAGGTAAGCTTCGAATTTACTCCAAGCATCCATATCCGAAGCCGCATCCAAGCTGTCCAACAAGCCCTGAAAGTTTTGGGCATAGCGCTGAACCACCTTACTGCCCAGATCCGCTTTTTTGGGGAAGTAGAACTGGACCGAGGCCTTCTTGATGCCCATGCGCACGGAGATATCTTGGAAGCTGAAGGCATTGTACCCTCGGGTTTGAATCATCTCCTGAGCGATATCCAGAATCTCGTCAGATCTACCCATGGGGGTTGCCCTCCTCAGGGTGTTAATCGTTTTTTCTGCCAGATCGCCGCTGGGGTGCGACAGGTCAGTTTTTGGCCCGAACCCCGAGGGAAACGCATCCACGCGCGCGCTGGACAGGTCTGCTCACCCATGGCCATTGTACCATCGAGCAGCAAAACTTCAACGCCATCCACGATCAATTCCTCACCTGGAGCCAGGTTCCTCAGGGTTACTTCTTCGTGCTCGGATCGGAACAAGACGCGTAGTGCGCATTGGGGATTGACCGCGTCGCGAATCACCACCTCCTCGTGATCATCCCTATGCATCTGGCACAACTTCACAAATAACACACAGCCCTTTTCGCTAAAGGGTGCATGCGATGTTCCTGGTGGGTTGCGCACGTAACTGTGCTTGGGGAAGTCGCCGTGTTCATCGGAGAAAACGCCTTCGAGCACCAGAAACTCCTCGCCCTGGGGATGGCCGTGCTTGGGGAACTTGCTTCCAGGCGGGAAGCGGACCACCGTGGTGGCCCAACCCGACTCTTCCCCTTCTCGTTCCAGTTTCTTGCGTTCCACCTCGCCGCCCGGGGAAGGTACCCAGGGCATCTGGTCCAGAGCCAGATTGCACGCCAAATCGAAATCCATGTTTAAAGACATTGGGCCTCCTTGTTAAAACGTCTCGACCGAGGGTCGAAGGTCCAATTCTTGTGTCCAGCAGGACGGGTTCTGTGCAATAAGGTCCATATAAACCTGCGCCAGGTCGCCAGCATCGATACACTTGGCGGTTGGTGCATTAAAAACCTCCTGGGCACGTGGACCCGTGATCAAACCATCCACCAGGACATGTGCCACGTGAATGCCCTTGGGCCCCAATTCGCGCGCCATGGATTGGCTCAGACCACGCAAAGCGAATTTAGCGGATGAAAAGGCCGCGAAGGCTGAACCGCCTCTCACCGATGCTGTGGCCCCGGTGAAGATCACCGTGCCTTGCGATCGTCCGATCATGTAAGGGGTCAGCACATTGCAAACCGTCACTGCGGTCAAAAGGGTTCCGCGCCAGGCCAGCTCGAAGTCGGCTGGTATACTTTCACTGAACGCGCCGCGCACCAGGCCGGATGCATTGTGTACATAGACGGCAATGGGTCCTATTTCAGCTTCGATGTGGTTGACCCTGGCGCGAACCGCGGCATGATGTGTAAGGTCACAGGGGAAGGTATGCACCGATTCTGGCAGGGAAGAGGGGTCTGGGTTTCGCGCCAGGCCAGCGACCGTATAACCCGCGTCAAGCAGGTGGCGAACGAGTTTTTCCCCAAAATCGGAGCCCTTGCCAAGTCCCCCGATAAGCGCGACTTTTTTGGATGACATGTCAGATCCTCCGGATCATACGTGTTGCAAGATTTGCAGGGCAATAACAACCTGTGCGGCGAAGCCGACAAGGAAGGAAACAGTTCGCACATAGGGGATGCCGAAGGTTAAAACGGCAAAGTGTACGAGACGGGCATAGAAGTATACCATGGCGGCCAGGGTTACGACCGGGGTGGACGTATTACTGAGATGAGCAACCACCACGAGCACGGCGAAGGCGGCGAGATTCTCGATGGCATTACCGTGGGCTTTGCGCGCTCGATCGGCCCAGCCGGCCAGCGGAGCGGGATTTGGAACCGGATTTCCCATGGTGGTCAGGACACCGCGCACAGCAAAAGAATTGAGGATGTAAGGCACCCACATCAAGGTCGTTGCAAGGGCGGTAAGGGTGAGCCAGAAGAGTGGTTGTGTCATGGAAAAAACCTCCGAACAAGTGATAAGCCTGCCGACAGGCAGGCTGGCGTATAATCTACCTGCCTGCCGGCAGGTTGTCAAGTTATTTCTCCAAGAAAAGGGTGGCCATCCGTGAGACTCCTGGCCGATATGGATCTCCTATTCCGTCTTCCCCCGTATTTTCGGACTTGACAAGGCCAGGGGACAGAACGAGACTATTCTCACCATCACAGTTCGCGCGAGTTGAAACGCGCAAGGAGAAAACCATGGCAGAAATGCATAGCCAACCCATTGATGTTCCCAGCCTCTTCTCGATTCAAGGAAAAACAGCGCTCGTCACAGGCGGTTCACGCGGGATCGGCCTCATGATCGCACGGGGTTTTGTGGAAGCCGGCGCAGTGGTCTACATCAGCTCCCGGAAGGCAGACGTTTGCGATGCGGTTGCCGCCGAACTGTCTCAAATCGGAACCTGCATTTCCATGCCCGCCGATCTGGCCACCAGCAAGGGTGTCGCCTCACTCTGCCAGGCACTCGGCGAGAAAGAAGAAAAGCTCGACATTCTTGTGAACAATGCCGGCGCGGCATGGGGCGCACCCATCAGTGAGTTTCCGGAGGCCGGTTTTGACAAGGTTTTCGACATCAACGTAAAGTCGGTCTTCTTTCTGACTCAGACACTGCTGCCCATGCTGGACAAAGCGGGCTCGCCCGAGGACCCGGCTCGTGTGATCAACATCGGTTCCATTGATGGGCTACAGGTACCCGATGTGGAAACCTATTCCTACTCTGCCTCCAAAGCTGCGGTCCACCACATGACTCGGGTACTTGCCGTAAGATTGGGCGGGCGCAGTATTACGGTTAACGCAATTGCACCGGGTCCCTTCGAAAGCAAGATGACCGAGTGGCTACTGGATACCTACCGCACCAAAATTGAGAAACAATGTCCCATGCGTCGTATCGGCCAGCCCGGTGATATGGCCGGCATCGCCATTTTTCTGGCCTCGCGGGCGGGTTGTTACCTCAACGGCACGGTCACCGCAGTCGACGGCGGGCTGCATATCAGCTGAGACGGTTCATGGTGCAAGCTTCAAGCTGCAAGTTGCAAGTCTCAAGGCGCGGTGGTGCTGGGATGAACCGGCTTCCTCTTTTGCCGCGAGTGGTGCTTGATGGAT
>Ga0316189_10004290_pt1 | contig 13739 bp, 14 predicted proteins | sample LowCovwburrow_MG_FD_204930 | JGI IMG/M metagenome (GOLD analysis project Ga0316189, IMG submission 204930) | Coastal sediment microbial communities from Maine, United States - Lowes Cove worm burrow | ecosystem: Environmental > Aquatic > Marine > Coastal > Sediment | place: USA: Maine...
TTTGATGCGGAAATCGTCCGTGTGAAAAGCGAAAATTATTCGGCGCAGCGACATTGGAATTCAAATTATACTCAAGGCTATGTCTATAAAGACAGTTCAATTCGATACGATCAAGACTTTAGCAGTTTAGAAAATCTGATTAGGCCTAACAGCCTTCTTTTGTCCGATCTAGCAACAAGTTATTTTGCAGCAGCCATGCTTCCGGCCTATGTGGTTAATGTTCATCGACACCAAGGGCGAACACGTAGACAGGACTTAATTAAGTTTTTGGATAAAAGATATATTTGTTATTTGGAGTTTGAAGAGAATAGACAAAAAGTATCAGAATTTTTGGAAACAAACTCAGAGATAGATTACATTCTCATCAATAAAGATAGAGTTACAGATAACCGAAACAGAGATTGCTTAGCTGCCCGAAGCGACACGATTATCGAACACTTGCCGAAATTTTCAAACCTACTCTGGGAGGGAGAGTTCTTAAATCTATATTCTGTCCGGGATCGCCAAGACTAGCCGACTTCAGCGTCCCGCGCGTTGAAAGACAGTGATTAATGTCCTTAGCATGATATTTAGATCAAGAGTCAGGGACTGATTTTTTATATAAAACAATTCATATTGTAATTTTCTGAGCGAATCATCTACGGAAGCGCCATAAGGAAAAATGACTTGTGCCCAACCGGTGATGCCCGGTTTTACTAAGTGCCGTAAATCGTAGTAGGGAATTTGATCTGTCAGTTGTTTAGTGAACTCGGGCCTTTCAGGTCGCGGCCCCACAAAGCTCATATTGCCTTGCAGTACATTCCAACATTGGGGAAGCTCGTCTAAGCGAGTTTGTCGTAGAATATTTCCTACCCGTGTGACCCTCGGATCATTCTTTTTGGCCCATTGCGCGCCATTAACCTCGGCGTCATGGCGCATTGTTCTTAATTTATATATAGTGAATTCTTTACCGCGAAGCCCTACTCGAGCTTGCTTGAAAAATAAGGGACCTTTCGAAGTAACCTTTATCAGAATGCCGCTAACAAATACCAAGGGTAGGGCTAGTGGTATGAGTGCCAATGATAGAGTTAGATCAATTATTCTTTTAATGCGCCTAGAAATCGGATTTTCGAGCATAGAAAACCCTTGCGATGCTAGAAACCAATCATCATTGATACCCTGAATCGGTATCATATACCAATATTTTTCGTAAAAGTCCGCTAACGAAAGCACCGGAGTGCCGGTCATGCGAAGCGACACTAACTGACTTAATTCGCTGGGATCCGAATGGTGTGATGGGTCTATAATGACGCTGTGCCATTTTTCATGGTTCTTGATATGAGAGAAGTTTTGTTCAACCTTCTTAACCAGTTTTGACGGTTTATCAATTTTTTGCTTGGTGGATATGGTAACCGATCGAACTTCTGAATGGTTTTGCAATTCATCTAAAAATGCCGTAGCGCTGCTTGAATAGCCGAGATACAAGAGCTCTGTGCCTTGTTCCTGTCGATGATATGCACGATTGACAATATAGCGAATACCGGTAGTAACAACTCCGCAAACAATAGTTGCAACTGGCAGTATTCCTCGTCCAAAATATTCTGTGAATTTAGAGGGCCCAAGTAAGTAAAGCCATACAACACAAAACATACCCCCAACAATACACACCCAAAAGGTGCGTATTGGCAGGGTAGGCAAGTTCGTTCTTCGCTCTCTAAAGTAAGTGCCAGATAAAAATAACCCTATAATGAACGTAGCAGCTATTAACCATAAGTCAACAGAGAAATAGTCGGGAAATTTTGCAAGGCGTAAGTAGTAGATTCCAGAGAAAATTCCTAAAATAGCTACTAAGTCTAGCCCTAAAATCAGGGGGCTCCTTATTTTTCGAATTAGATCAGGGCTCATTGGGCTATAGATTTTTTAATGGCTTCTGTTATTAAGAAAATTTGTTTTTCTTCAAGATAAGGGTGCAATGATAAGCTAAAGACTTCCTTGGCTACCTCATCTTTTTGTTGTATCGCTTTATCGAAAAGCTTGAGTAGTTCAATAAGAACCGCTGCTTGTGTTCTATTCATTCGAGCATTCAGGCCGATCCGTACATTATCGTATTTGTCGCCACTGGTTGCATGGTCATGCACTCTTAGTGCTAATAGTTCTTCGTACAAAGAAGAATCATAAGTAAATACTGCAGCACCATCGCTATAACACCCCAGTGGTTTGGAAGAGTCAAAATTGTAAGTATGTGGGCCGATGCCAACAAATACTGGCGTCGCTCCAGGTAATGAAATCGATTCAGCAGAAGCAAAAAATGCAAATGGACCGGTGAACACCGAAGCGTCTTTTTTTAGGCCCAATACCATCAACGGTAACAGAAGAGCATCTGTGCCGCTAGAACAAGTCAGTACGTGGGTAACGCCGATATATTCAGCTAACTCTGACTCAAGCTCCTTCAACTCAGGCCCAACAATGTACTGGTCATGGGCCAAAGTATTGGGAATCGCGCTGCCAATATTGTGTTTGTTTGATTGATATTGGGATTTAAGATCTATGGAGGGGATGGTCACAGTGGTCGCTCTAAGAGAAGATGTTGTAAGCACATAGTAATGAGTTTTATACGATGTTGGCGTTAAAGTTACGGTGCAGCAATATTATAAGTTAATTAGTTGTTCGATAGTACGCATCACTGATTAGGTTCACGGCTAAGCTGAGATAATAACCATGAGTCTACTGTTAACAGGAGGCCCACAAAATGACTATATCGGAAATTTGTAGATTTAAATTTAGCCCTCAACTCAGGCTTGAATCAGTGCGACCCCTTGTGTAGTTGAGCATTGCCTTTTTATTTTAGCTAACCCACGATTGGAAGCGCACATGGAGAAAGTCGTCAGGCTTGTTAGTGCGGAGCCTCTTACATTGTACGTTTTGTTAGCTGGAGACGCTTTGACTGCAAAAGTGGCGGCCTAGCTACGCTGCCAAATGACAAGGTTTTTACCTCGTGGCAAAAGCGGAACATCATTCAGCAGATTGGGGAGTATATTGTTTTATCAATGGGAAACGTTAAGATACCTTAGGTACCAACAGCTCAATTGGTTGTCGGCATTCTCTTCTGCTCATTTAACTGGAGAGGAGTTATTTATATTTATTTATGATGGCGGGGCAGTATCATAGAATGTTTGAAAGAGTTGAGAATGTGTTTCAGATATTTGATGTTCGACTAGATTTTTTGTGAGAGTTCGATCGTTGAAGAGTTGATGAGCAGAGTTAGGGTTTTGATGCGTTAAAACAATCGCTACGAAGGTAAGAGTAAGCTTGTTTCATGTTCCAATACAAACTTATCTCAAAAACAAGGCCAAGAAGCCAATGAATAAAACAGAAACATTTGATAAGAAATGCTGGAACGAACTCAAAGGCAAAACTGTATTGTTCGAGATCAGTTTAGATTGCTCTATTAGCTCTGAAGATTTTACGCCTTTAGGGCTCTGCTGCTGAGCGGCAAGTAATTCTGTTTCAGAAAGATATGTCGGTAGGTTTAAAAGAAGCCAAAACTCCAGATATAGGTTGTGGCTTGGAAAGAATTATGAAACCATTCCCCTAATATTTTAAGGAATTTACTGGGGTGGTATTAATTCAAGAATGCTTGAGGTCGCGAAGATATCTCTAGATGCTGAGCCTTCGAAAAACGTGAAGTTTGTTAGTAACATCTGTGGTGGCTTCCCCCCCCCCCAAAAAAATGCTTTTTACAATGTAAATAGTTGTGGAGTGCGCTGGCATACCACAGATATCGTTTACAGGCAGCTACTTAATGTATACAGTTTAGGCCACGAATTTTTTGCTGTATTCTTCGACTCGAATGATCAGATACTACACTTCGGTAGTTTGCTTCGTAAGGTGACTGCATAAGGTGGCGCAAGAATAAAGAGCGCAAAGGTTAAAACGTCCTATTTAGAGTTAATCAGAAATTCTTCGAAGGCTGAGCTGCGCACTCAGGTAGATATTAGCATCTTGAGTTTTACAGTAAGTTTTACAAAGATTGGCACGGGCACACAAAGCCAGCACATTTTTCGAAGAGTTTCGTTGTTTTGGGAGTTGTTAAGGCACTATTGTATATTATGAACTGGAAATTTTATCAACAACAATACAATAACTTCCTTCATGCCCAGCGTAGGCAGGGTGGATTTTGGAGGCTGTGGCTAACGGTAATGCCGTTGGTGCCCGTTTTAGCCTATGCGCTGTTAGGTCTTTTGAAGCTGTTACCGTCAGATGAGCAAGTGCCCAGATACTTGTACATAATGATTGGGATGACGCTATGGTTACTGTTGTCCGATGCGCTGATGAAGCCTGCGTCTTCTATCACTCGATATAAAGGGTACTTCATTCGACAAGAAATAGGGTTTTTCACATTATTGACAGCGTGGCTTCCAGAGCGGATGCTGGCACTACTAATGCAAATCATACTTTGCGGAAGTCTGGTAGTTTATGAAGTTGGAGTCACATTGGCAAACGTGACTGCGTTTCTATTGTTGATGCTGCTAGGGTTTGTGTTGTTTCATTTGCTAGGCCTAATTGTTGCGATTATATCGCTGATGTACCCCAATTTTAATAACTTTGTCACTACAATTAATCGATTTATGCTGTTTGTAAGCGGTGTTATCTTTCCGCTACCTGATGGCGAAATCACACATTATTTGCAAATTGCCAACCCTTATTATGTGTTTATAGATAGTGCGAGATCGTCATTGTTCGGGATTCATATCGAGTGGGAGGTTATTGGTATATGGATTCTTGTCCTAATAGTGCTTAGTGGAGCCTTGATGAGTATGTTGCAGAAAGTTTCACCAAGTATTAGGGAGTTTTTGCAGTGATTAGGTTAGATCTAAGTGAGGTAAAAAAGCAATATGCAATTAACTCAGCTGATAAACGCAAAAAGCTCAGAAAAGATATTTTCTCTAATCTGTTTGGTATTGCTAAATCTGAACACGATGTTCAATACAGAAGCGCTATAAACGGCGTGAGTTTTACAGTGAGCCAAGGGGAGTCGATGGCCATCATTGGCAAAAATGGTGCAGGTAAATCGACTTTGCTGAAAATTATTGCTGGAAATATCGCAGCTGATAGTGGATCGCTCTTAATTGAGGGCAAGGTTGGAGGCCTAATAGAATTAGGAGCGGGCTTAGATAAAATGAGAACCGGTCGAGAAAATGCTCGCGAGCGAGCAACGCTACTGAATGTCTCAGACGAAGACTTGGCGGACTTCATAGATCAAATTGACGATTTTTCAGAGCTTGGAGAGCAATTTGACGATCCCATCAATACTTATTCAAGTGGTATGAAGGCGCGACTTGGGTTTGCCATATCGGTGAGTCTTCCATTTGATATTATGATTTGCGATGAAGCCTTAAGTGTTGGAGACGCTAATTTTTCAGCAAAGTGCTTAGCCAAAATTAATGAGCTTAAGTCTGAAAGGATCTTTCTTTTTGTCTCCCACTCAATGCCGACTGTTCAAAGATTTTGTAATAGGGCGATTGTGTTGGATAAAGGCGAGATGGTTTATTCTGGTGATGTGTCGTCGGCCGTGGCGTTCTACGAAAATGAAATATTAAATTTAGCTGTCGCAAAAATAGAAAAAGCACCTCATGGCGAAAGAGGTTTAGCAGTTGGGGTTCCAAAAGCAAAGTATTCATTTCTGGAGCCGATAATAATCAATTCAGACAAAATAGAAAGCTGGTCCGCCCAAGTCGAAAACGGGGAAAGTCTAGATGTAAGCTGGAAGTTTTCCCTGAAAAACAGAAGTCCTGATCATGTATTCCGGCTAGGCTTTCCCATTTTTTCGTTAAAAGGTGAAATGATGTTTAGCTGTACTAATGAAAATATCCTGGATGGTAATGTCGACCGAGCATCAGGGCGACTCCTTATACCGCAGCACGGTTTAAATCCGGGACTGTATCAGGTCGTGATGGCGCTTCATGAAGGAATGGAGCCGATACTTCGCCAACATATTGGTGAGCTAAAAGTGGATTCTTGTGGCAACCCATATTTCGGTTTATATCATGTGGAACATAGCTGGTTGGTTGATGCGAGCGCAAATAAATGTGGGGTTCGAAGAGAAAATTAATGCATAAGTTTGGTGTAAAAAAAACATTATTGTTTCAGGGTTGAAATTGGCCCTTCTGGATAATGCTCATGATGAACATTGGTATAGCCGAAGAGATGCTGTTGAGGAAGTTAATTCCAAGTGGTATAGCGCGCTAGATAAGATGGAAGTTAAGATGCTTATTGATGTCGGTGCTAACTATGGAACGATCGGCGCCATATGCGCAAAAACAATGAAGGAAATAAGTGTTGTTGCCATAGAACCAGAGCTTAGGTTTGTTCCCTTGATTAAGAAGGATTTATAACAGAATAGTGTGTCGGGCTTTAAGGTCTTACATGCTGCGGCTACCGAAAATTCTATAGAGCACATGAGGTTTTCACTAAACCCAAAATCTACTCTTGATAACCGAATCAACATGCGTGGTTGGGATAAAGTGTCTGTACCAGGAATAACATTCGCCGAATTATTAGATGACGGAATGGTTGAGTTTCAACTTTACTTTAAAATCGACACACAAGGGTTTGAGCGTAGCGTGTTTAATGGTGCTCAAAAGTTATTAGATTCTTCCAGTCAATGGATAATTAAGACCGAATTCGCCCCGCACTGGCTTGAATCACAGGGAAGTGATCCAGTCGAATTTTTGTATGAATTATTAACGAAGTATTCGGTATATGAAAGTCCTCAAAGATATTTGTTTAACGCCCTAAGGGGCGTGCTGGACTGGGGTCACCAATCTCAAAAACAGACGCAACTGAATTCGTAGTATATGTGAGGTCGTTAAACAGCAATAATAAAGGCTGGGTCGATCTGATTGTGCAGCTTTAGCAAGGGTGAGCCAACGGTTAACTGTAGCGTCTATTTGAGAACTAGTGTTGGTATCTTTTTCAATCAAGGTTACTAGGAATCGATGACATATAATAATGATCTAATATAAATCGAGATTTCGAGAGACTAAAGACAAGCTGCGTATGATTGATTCCCCCACCTCGCAGAGAGTAAAGCGCAGAACTAATATGCTGCAAAAGCGACCAGTTTTAGTCGTCAAAAACAATTTAGTATAAGGGTGTTGTTTATAATGCCGATTCAGCATAAAATAAAAGATAAGGGCTTATTCGTGCCTTTGGAGCATTATAGTTTATTTTTTTAACACATAGATTTAGGAGTTACAGTATGAAATATAGGTCCCAAACAAATAAAGTAGGGAAGGTTTTGTTAATCGCTGCATCAATCGTGTTCTCTTGTTCGGCTTTGGCTGCCAATACTCTCACAACGGGAGTAAAGGTGACAAAGATTGATGCGACAACTTATAATGGAGACATTAAAGTTCAGACAGCACCTCGCCCAAATATAGCAGGCCTTGCTTGCTCAAGCGATTTTTGGCTTATATTGAGAGCCGACTCAGCTAACTACAAACAGCTATTAGCTGCTCTGTTGACAGCGAAGGCAGCAGATTTCACTGTATCTATAGGTGCTGATGACACAAATTTGACAGGTAACTTTTGCGAATTATCTAGATTTATTGTTGACTAGATATTTCTAGGTCTCAGGTTTGGTCGTATTTTTTAGCGGCTAATATTAGTTATTGAGATTTAATAGAATTCGGTAATGCTTTTTAGACACCGTTCATTTATTTTAAAAAATGAACGGTGTCGGCATATTGAATTCAAGTCAGAAAAATTGAGCTTAGGCAAAGCTGATCTGCGAACACCATACTAAGATACGCATTATATACCTCAATCAGTCTTTTCATTAGGCACTTGTCTTTCTGATCTATTTTAGTAAAAAGAGCGGTTAAGGGTTGTACTGCTTTATCAAGCAAATTTAGAATTTACCTTCATTTGAAGGAGTGATGCTCATCGTTTTCGCTGATTCAATTTCCAGATTCAATTCTACTTTGGTGGCTTATGCGTTGTAGAAAGAATTACAGGGATAAGTCTGAGTTTTCAAATTCTAGGCAAAAATGTTCCGTATTTTAGAGGCTTGTGCATTTTAGCTGAGCCATTTATTAAACCAGAGCTTTCTTCTTAAGGCAAAAGTTGGTTGCCCTGTGCGGTTTTTGAACTCATATACGCTTGGGTAAATCTGAGTTTATGGAAAAGTGGTAAGGTTCCTAAACTTATCCGTATATGTGTCGGTTTTTTGTGCAAATGAGTAAGGTTGAACTTCTTTCTTTAGATTTGATAGATGATTTCCCCGTTGCTGATAAAGAAAGAGAGTTTGGTGCAGTCACTCCAGCGGCTGAGTGGGTAATAAATGAGTGATTTTGGTTTAAGAAGACTTAATCCTGTCAGTGTTAAATATAGGGAAATGCTTTTACAGGACATCGATAGTGGTCGCGTGAAAATTGAGTCCGTGACTCATTGCATGTGTTGCAATGGCACCAGTTTTGAAGAACTACTTGTAAAAGACAGGTTTGATTTACCTTTTGGATCAAACCTTTGCGTTAATTGTGGTCTTATCGTCACTAGTCCTCGTATCAAACAGGGGTCATTAGTTTATTATTACGATAAGTATTATCACCCTCTCAATTATGGAAAGGAGAGCTTGGAAAGGCAGGATTCATTGTATGGATCACAACAAGGAATTAAAATATTTGATAGGCTTAAATCGCATATCCAGAGCAGCAGAATAGATGTTTTGGAAATTGGCGCTGGAGTCGGGAATGTTTTGAATGAATTTCGTGATAAAGCGGCAGCGTCAAATATTGATGTTGATGTTCTTGGCACCGAGTACTCACAGCAATGTATCGAAAAGTGTCAGGCGAATGACGTTAGTACAATTTTTGGTGATGCTTCGACTGTGCTCGAATTGAACAGAACGTTCGACCTAATAATATTAAGTCATGTGTTTGAGCATTTCATCGATCTCAACGCTGAACTAGCGAAACTCAAAAAATTACTTAAGGTCGACGGAATTGTTTATATTGAAGTTCCTGGTGTCTTTAAAAATCATTTAAAACACTATTATAATTTTTCGTTTCTTGGCTATTCTGTCCATGCCCATATGTATAATTTCACTTTGAAGAGCTTGGAAAATGTGTTGTCAAGCAATGGCTTTTCGATGTTAGAGGGCGATGAAGAAGTGTTTGGTGTGTTTAAATTCACCGGACGTTTGTCAGAATGTGAATCGAACGCGTATGATGAAATTAAGTATTATCTTAATTTTCTCCAAGAAAATCAGGAATATGCATTAGATCAACATAAATTAGTTTTAAGTTACAAAGCTTTGTTAGTAAGCAAAAGTAAGGAAATAGAAAGCAAAAGTAAGGAAATAGAAAGTAAGGCTGAGAAAATCGAAGTGCTCAGTGAGGCAATTTCGCAGAGTGAGGTTGAGATAACTAAAAATAATACAACGTTACAAATGATTGGTGAAGCTAAGAGGGTATTAGATTCGCATAATACCGTTACTCGTTTATTCGCCAAATACAAAGCTTATAAGAATTTGCAAAAGGTGATTGATGGCTCCATTACTTAGTGTAATCGTTCCAGTTTATAACGTTGAGAGATATTTAGAGAAGTGTCTTCGCTCTATCGAGCAACAAAGTTTTACGAGCTTCGAAGTGATTGTTGTCAATGATGGTTCAACTGATTCAAGTATGGAAATTGCAGAGAAGTTTCAGTGCAATGACCAAAGGTTTAAATTGATAAATCAAAATAATCTAGGCCTAGGAGGAGCTAGAAATACTGGAATTAAAAATGCCGAGGGTAAGTACCTATTTCTGTTAGATAGTGATGATTATATTAGCCCCAATACCTTTAGAGATCTAGTTCAATACAGTGAGAAAAAAGACTTGGATGTTTTGGTCTTCAATTATGATCGAGTTGATGATGAAGGAAGAACCATTAGCTCTACCAATTTTGGTGATGGAGTATATTCTAAGGAAGAAGCATTTAGAAAAATACTGTCACTTAAAACCTCACCACAAGCGTGGAATAAACTCTATAAGACTAGTCTTTTTCTAGATACTGGGATTCGTTATCCCGAACGATTTTTACATGAGGACCTTCCCGTTACGTATCGATTGTTTTGGTCCGCTGATAGAATTGGTTATTTGAATAAGAGTTATTATTCTTGGCTAGTTAGGAGTGGATCGATAACTCAGAACTTTAGCTATAAGCACATTAATGATGTTGTCACATCCTTGTTAGGTATGAAGCACAATTTGACGGATTGGTCCGTGTTTTCTATCTATGAAAATGAATATATTGAGTGTTGTGTTAAAATGTATAACGTAATGCTTAAGAGATCAATAGAATATGAAAAGTTCGGCTGTATGGACTATTTATTGTACATAATTGACTCGCAAGATATAGTAAGTGATAAACAAATTGCTCAGATTGAGAGGAGCAAGGGGAACTTTGTCCACGAGTTTGAAAAAAATTATGCGTCTGTTCAAAATAGGGTTTTTATGGCAATTAGAGCCCAGACTAATAAGCGGATTGGGATATTAAACCGAAAGTCAAACGGTAAAACTAATTCGGTGGCAAATATCGTCAGGTTACGTTTATCTCAATTTGGCTATTACCTGTTTCCTCTTGATTCTCGTAGGAGATTTGCTGTTAAAAAGCTGATTGGCAGATAGATTAGTAAGTGCTTTTTTAGGTATTATCAATATTGTTTCATTCAATATCACAGTAGTGATTAAATACATATACCAGAGAAATAATGGAAAGAACGATAAGGTTGCGATTAGGTGACGGTTACATCCATTTTATGATCGAACAAGCCTATTTAGGCATGCTCGTCTTCGATAAGGGAGAGCTTTCTGATTTTAGGGCGATAATTCGAAGGAATAGACTCGAGGTCAGCGATCAAACTCTGCGAAAGACGTTGGAAGTATGTTTATATGAGCTTCTAAACCAGTATCTGTCTGAGGTTGAATACTTGAGTAGTGATAAATTGCAAAGAATTAAAACTGACATTGTAAAATCTAATATTGACGTGCTAGATAAAATTGGGCAATCCATCTTACATAAAAAAGTATTAGCGAAATGATAAAGTGTATTTTAAAAAGAGTTCAGGATCGAATTGCGAGAATTGGGTCTAATGAGCGATTCCTGAAGACTCCTGAGGAGTATGGTGAAGTACTAAACGGCTTGAAAGATGCCTATCGTGGAGAGAGATGTTTTATCTTAGGTAACGGTCCTTCACTTAACAAATGCGATTTGTCGCTATTGGCGGATGAATATTCTTTTGCCGTGAATGGAATTTTTTATAAGACTCAAGAAATGGGCTATAAGCCGAATTTTTATATGGTTGAGGATAACCACGTGATTTCGGACAATATAAATGAGATAAATAGCTATAAGTGTAAATATAAGTTTTTCCCTGCAAGTTATAAAAATGTAATTAAACCAGATGAATCAACTATATTTATACCCGCCGACTATGGATTTTACCGAGAGCATCATCCTTACTATTGCGCTCCAAGATTCAGTAAGAATGTTTCCAAGGAGATTTTTACCGGTCAGTCGGTAACAATAATGCAATTGCAACTCGCATATCATCTCGGATTTAGTGAAGTATATTTAATTGGGATGGACTTTTCCTACGACTTACCTAAGAGTACGATAGTTGACGGCGTCAATTATACGTCTCAGGATGATGATGTTAATCATTTTCATCCAAATTATTTTGGTAAAGGCAAAAAGTGGCATGACCCTAAGCTTGATAGGGTGTTAATATGCTACGAGAAGTGCAAGAATGAGTTCGAGGATGACGGTCGTATAATTTACAATGCTACGATAGGCGGTAAGTTAGAACTTTTTGAGCGAGCTGATTTTAGTAAGTTATTTTAAATCACTATTACAAACACCTTAATCAAAGAATTTCTTACGTTTAATTGCTTACATTGTGACATCTTAAACAACCCATAGATGGGACCCAACAAAAAAATCTGAGTGCATGCCATACAATAACAAAACATTTATTTCTTCATCATATAGAGAAAAGCGTGTTTGATAATATATTTTCTAGCTTCTTCCCTGTAGGGACTAGACGTAGACAATTTTTAAAGAGCGTATTGATTAAAGATTCAGAAAATCCTTCCCCTGTCGAAGAGTTCATTTTGCGAAAAGCGGCAACCCCTGTTTGTAAGAAAATAACAACTCGCGAACAGAATGAATTAGACGCGCTAAAGAATTGCTTTAAAGGTAAGCGGTGCTTCATTATTGGAAATGGGCCATCTTTGAATAAATGTGACCTATCGTCTTTGCAGGATGAATTTACCTTTGGTGTAAATGGTATTTTTTATAAAACTGATGAGTCAGGATTCACGCCCAGTTTCTATATGGTAGAGGATGGCCACGTAATTGATGACAATTTGGATCGCATTAATAGTTACGAAGCCAAATTTAAGTTTTTCCCATCAATCTATAAAAACAAGATTGAAAAAAGGGACAATACATTTTTCTTCACTATGGACCTTGGGTTTTATAGAAAAAACAACAGGTCCTATGGTATTCCACGTTTTTCTGAAAATTTCGATACGGTTGCATATGCTGGCCAGTCGGTAACCTATCTGAATTTGCAGTTGGCTTATTATTTAGGATTTGATACTGTTTATTTAGTTGGTATGGACTTTCATTACGATATTCCGGAGTCTGCGATTATCAACGGTCTTTCAATTGAATCCATGGACGATGATCCAAATCACTTTCACCCTGAATATTTTGGAAAAGGAAAAAAATGGCATGATCCAAAATTAGATAGTGTCGCAATGAATTATGAGTTTGCTAAAATTAAATATGAACAAAGCGGACGTAGGATATTCAATGCGACTTATGGAGGCAATTTAGAGATTTTTGAGCGAGTAGATTTTGATTCACTCATGGAGAAAGCTGTAACTTAATTAGTTTTATTTCAGTTCGGAAAATATTAGAAATATTAATTGCCATAGTAGGTTGAATGATTATGAGCACCATCGCAAAAAACAAAGTAGTAAACGATTACAATTCAATTCAACTTCCGAATTTACCTTTCGTCCCGGGTATGATTTCTGAGAATGAGGCTAAGTATCTTTATCGATTGACTGGTGAGGTCTACACAGGTAATGGAGCTGTGGTTGAAGTTGGAACTTGGTTAGGGAAAAGTAGCGCGCATTTAGGTGCAGGGTTACGCGACAGTAAAACACCATCGACGTTGTATTGTCATGATTTATATTCTTGGCACAGGAATTTTAACGCCCCACACTTGGTCAAACAGTCAGGTTTGGAGTTGGAGCATGGCACAGATTTCCAGCCTTACTTTGAAAAGAATGTTCGTCCGATTTACGATAATCTGGTGGTCGCGAAAGGTCCCTTAGAGAGAATTGTATGGAAGGGCGGGCCTATTGAAATTCTTTTTATTGATGCACCTAAAGATCAAGCATCTATTTGTGCGCTACTTGAGATTTTTGCCAACCATCTGATTCCTGGCGTCAGCACGGTCGTCATGCAAGACTTCTTGCACGCGCCTTCTTATCCCCTAGCATTGGTGTTTAGTGAGTTGAGCGATGAGCTGGAGTTTGTTCACGCTGTGCCAAAATCCAGTACGGCCGTATTTCATGTACGTAAAAAGTTAGCAATAAAACGTAACGAAAAGAGATTCAATTTCCAGAACTGGAAAAAGGAAAAAACACTAAAGGCGTGGAATAGTATAATAGATAAACTTCCCAAACAACCAAGAGATT
>Ga0316189_10004291_pt1 | contig 13736 bp, 7 predicted proteins | sample LowCovwburrow_MG_FD_204930 | JGI IMG/M metagenome (GOLD analysis project Ga0316189, IMG submission 204930) | Coastal sediment microbial communities from Maine, United States - Lowes Cove worm burrow | ecosystem: Environmental > Aquatic > Marine > Coastal > Sediment | place: USA: Maine...
CTGGCCCTGCAGCAGAACCGTACCCTGCACGATGATGTATCCGGTCGCTTTACGCCTGAATATTATCTCAAATCTCATGAAGAAATGCAGGAGATGTTTGCCGATGTGCCTGAAGCACTGGAAAACACCATTCACATTGCTAATCGCTGTAATGTTGATTTGCAGTTCGGCAACTATCAGCTGCCTGATTTCCAGACTCCTGATAATATGGAAATCATGGCATATATGCGATTGCAGGCCAGTGAAGGACTGGAATCGCGCTGGCCTGTTATCCTGGCTGGAAGTCCGGAAGCAAAACGGGCCGAATATGAGAGCAGACTCGAATTTGAGCTTAATGTTATTGAAGAGATGGGCTTTCCCGGCTATTTCCTCATCGTATCCGACTTCATCCTGTGGGCCAAAAATCAGGGTATTCCAGTAGGGCCGGGGCGTGGTTCCGGTGCCGGTTCACTGGTTGCCTATAGTCTGAAAATTACTGATCTCGATCCGATTAAATACGGCCTGCTGTTTGAACGATTCCTTAATCCTGAACGCGTATCCATGCCGGATTTCGATATTGATTTCTGCATGATCCGGCGCGAAGAAGTTATTCGTTACGTCACCGATAAGTATGGCGAAGATAAGGTGTCACAAATCATCACCTTCGGCTCAATGAAGGCCAAGGCAGTGGTGCGCGATGTCGGGCGCGTACTGGGCATGGAACTGGCCAAGGTCAATACCATAGCGAAGCTGGTTCCCAACGATTTGAACATGACACTGGAAAAAGCACTGGTCGAAGAACCCAGGCTGGAAAAAATGCGCAAGGAAGATGCTGAAGTTGCGCGCCTGTTCGATCTGGCCCTGCGCCTTGAAGGCTGCCATCGCAATGCAGGCAAACATGCCGCCGGAGTCATTATCGGGCGCCACGATCTGGTCGAAACCGCACCTCTGTTCAAAGTAAGTGGCGAAGAGGGCAAAGTGGTGCAATGGGACATGGGCAATGTCGAAAAAATGGGCCTGATCAAGTTCGATTTTCTGGGCCTGAAAACCCTGACCGTGATTGATCTGGCCTGTAAACTGATCAAGCAGTATGACCACAGCAATGCGGCTAAGGATTTCGATATCAACACCATTCCCATGACCGACAAAATAACGTTTGATCTCATGCAGCGTGGACAGACCAGTGCTGTGTTCCAGGTGGAGTCATCAGGTATGCGTGACCTGCTGACACGCCTGAGACCGGATTGCTTTGAAGACGTGATTGCGCTGGTGGCACTGTACCGCCCGGGGCCGCTGGAATCCGGCATGGTGGATACCTTTATCGAATGCAAACATGGCAGGCAGGATATTGTGTATCTGGTGCCTCAACTGAAAACAATTCTGCACGAAACCAATGGCGTGATCCTGTATCAGGAGCAGGTGATGCAGATTGCCCAGGTGCTGGCTGGCTATACGCTTGGTCAAGCCGACATGCTCAGGCGCGCCATGGGTAAGAAGAAACCAGAAGAAATGGCCAAACAGCGCAAAATCTTCATGGCCGGTGCGGAGAAGCAAAAAGTGCCGCTGGACAGGGCCGAACAGATTTTCGACCTGATGGAGAAATTTGCCGGTTATGGCTTCAACAAGTCACATTCTGCGGCCTATGCCCTGATTTCCTACCAGACCGCCTACTTAAAAGCGCATTTTCCGCAGGCTTTTATGGCTGCAACGATGTCCTGTGATATGGGTAATACGGACAAAATCGCCACGCTGGTTACCGACTGCCGCAATATGGATATCGAAGTACTGCCACCGGATTTCAATACCTCCGATTGGGAGTTCCGGCCTGAAAAAGATGCTATTCGCTTTGGCCTTGGAGCGATCAAGGGTGTGGGCGAAGCAGCTATTCGCACCATTGTTGATGTTCGGCAACAGGACGGTATTTTTACATCATTTGAAAATCTGATCATGCGCGCTCCCAGCCGCACCTTGAACAAACGCATTCTTGAAGCCTCTATCAAGGCCGGAGCACTGGATGCCCTGATTTCACATCGGCATGCCGCCCTGGCAGGCCTGAATGATGTGCTGGAGCAATTAAGCCGCAAGCGCAAAGACTATGCCTCGCATCAGTCAGCCCTGTTTGAAGTTGCCGAGCCGGAGGGTAACGAAGGTGGTTTTCCTTCCATGTCTGAATGGAGTGCCGGTGAATGCCTGCAAGCTGAGCGCGAGGTGCTGGGTTTCTACCTGACTGGCCACCCACTGGAATCGTATATGAACCGGACCAGAAATCTGGGTGACTGCCATCTGGGAGAACTGGCTGAACGCGAAGACGGTGCCCAGGTTGTCATTCCGGTCGGTGTATCTTCCATTCGACCCTATACCGGTGGTCGTGGCACTATGGCATTTGTGCAGCTGGAAGACCTGCATGGCCAGGCCGAAATGGTCTGTTTTACCAAACTCTATGCGGAATCAGCTGAATTACTGGCTGCAGATACGCCGCTGCTGGTCGCTGCCCGCATTGATAAATCCAAAGATGAACCGGTATTGATTGCCGATGCAATCATATCTCTGGACGTGATATTGCCCGAACTGGTGGCTGAAATTCGGATTTCGGCAGCCAGTATTGCCTGGGATGAGATGACACTGGCACGCCTGAAATCCATGGCTCAGGGCGGCGATGCACGACTTGCATTCCATGTCCGCCTTCCCGACGCTAGTCTTGCGCAACTGATCACCGGACCATGTATGCGCTGGGATGAAGCTGTCAAAGCACAACTGGACGCCCGTTTTGATTCCGATTCAGTAACCGTGTTTTGCAAACCCTGGCAGCCGCCACGCAAACAACAGGCGCGCTGGGGCGATAAGAGAGGATTATAATGGCCCATAGTTATCTGGAATTTGAACGCCCGATTGCTGAACTAACATTGAAGATTGAAGAGCTATCCGGCATGGGAGCCGATTCCGGCGTCAATATCGCCGAGGAGGTCGAGCGCCTCAACGGCAAGCGGGACAAGCTGGTGAAGCAGATATACAGCAAAGTAACCCGGCCTCAGATTTGCCAGTTATCACGGCACCCCGACAGGCCTTATGTGCTCGATTATATTCCTTTGATTTTTGAGGGTTTTCAGGAGATGCACGGTGATCGTACATTCTCAGATGATGGTGCCATTGTAGGTGGCATTGCCCACTTTCGTGGACATTCGGTCATGGTTGTCGGCCATCAGAAGGGACGTGATACCAAGGAAAAACTGAAACGTAATTTCGGCATGCCAAGACCGGAAGGATACCGCAAAGCACTCCGCCTGTTTAAACTGGCAGAACGTTTTGAAATGCCTGTGTTAACCTTTATCGATACTGCCGGGGCATGGCCCGGTATTGATGCAGAAGAACATGGACAGAGTGAAGCAATTGCCCGCAACCTGCAGGAACTTGCCGCTCTGAAGGTTCCTGTTATCTGTACTGTTATTGGTGAAGGCGGTTCTGGTGGTGCACTGGCCATCGGCGTGGGCGACCGAATGTATATGCAGCAATTTTCAACCTATTCTGTGATTTCTCCGGAAGGTTGTGCCGCCATCCTGTGGCGTGATCGTAAATTTGCCGATGAAGCTGCTGAGGCACTGAAACCCACAGCTAACGATCTTCATGATCTGGGCCTGATTGACGGCATCATTGCTGAACCAAAAGAAGGTGCGCACAGAAATCCGGAACGGGCAGCGGAACTGATTGCCGAAATGCTGGAACAATCATTGAATGAGCTATTAAGCCTTCCAGTTGATCAATTGCTGGAGCAACGCGCCAAACGTCTTCGATCTCTGGGTGCATTTGACGGCTAAGAATCTAATACACAGGGTTTTCCACCCCAAGGGATCAATACAGGGCTTCTATGATTGGTATAGGCATCTTATTATACGATTCAGTTAAAACGAAACAGGTTTTTCATTCAAAATCAAAATTTTCTTCAGCACAAATTTTCAGACAAGCATCCACGACTGTTGAATCAAATAATATTCCTCGTTGGGTCTTAATCTCTTTAAGTGCGGCCTCCATTCCCAATGCAGGACGGTAAGGACGATGAGAGGACATAGCCTCAACAACATCGGCAACTGCAACGATTCTGACTTCCATGCCTATTTCATCATCTTTAAGCCCCTGCGGATAACCAGATCCATCCAGGCGCTCATGATGCTGATGTGCAATGTCTGCTATCGGCCACGGGAATTTAATATCCTTCAGGATGTCGTAGCCGACCTGAGAGTGCCCCTGGATAAGACTATATTCTATATCATTCAGTTTAGCGGGCTTAACCAACATCTCCGCCGGAGTATTGATTTTGCCAATATCATGGATCATTGCCCCAAACCGCAGGCCCTCAATGCGATCACTCTCCCAGCCCAGTTCTCTGGCGATAGCCACAGCAAGCTTGGATACCCGTCGCTGGTGACCGGCGGTATAAGGATCGCGCGCCTCCAACGCCTTGACCACCGCTTCAACCGTTTTGCTTAGACCCTCATGAATCGCTTTTTCCGCCAGCTTACGTTCAGTGATGTCGCGCCAGGCTAACCTGCTGTGAAGGATCCGGCCCTCCTTATCGCGGACTGCAGTAACATTCAGTGAAACATCTATTTTGCTGCCATCCTTACGCTTTAGCTGCAGCTCCTCATTATGGACTTCGCCTGTTTCAACAAACGCTTTAAAGGCCTTGTGTACATTTTCCATACAATCAGGATGATACATATCGAATATAGGCTGACCGACAATATCTTCCTTGGAGTAGCCCAGTTTCGTAGCCACAGTCTGATTGCATACCAGAATTTCGGCTGTTTTTGCATCAACAGAAACAAACATGTCCGGCGCATTGTCATACAGATCCTGATACTGTTCTTCTGAGTCCTTAAGTTGCTTCGTACGTTCCTCGACCAACTCCTCGAGTCTTTCCTGATAACGCTTATGTTCCTGAAGCAGTTCGGCCCGTTCGAGCGCCTTGTTCACAGCATGTTCCAAAAGCTCCATGTCCATGATCGGCTTGGTCATATAATCCCAGGCACCAAGACGCAGTGTGTCGATAGCATCTTTCATAGTGCCCACGCCGGATAAGATAATGACCGGCATATCCGGCTGCTCTTTCAGCATCAAATCTAATACCTCAAGCCCGTCCATCTCAGGCATGCGCAAATCCAGCAACGCCAGATCCGGGTGTTCATGACGGAACAGCTCCATGCCCTCAAGCCCATTGCATGCCTGAAGTACATTAAAACCACTGTCCTCAAGATATGCAGCGAGACTGCTGCGTATGCTCTCATCATCATCAATAGTAAGAATCGTCGTCTTGGCAGGCTGCATCATGCTTGCTCTCTGCTCATGCCAAACACTTCACTGATCCTCTATCAAACAACGCACTGCCTTTTCTAGGCTGCCCATATCAGATACCGGTTTGTAAAACACACAGTCATCTGTAAGCCCGATATGGAGAAGCTCCTCAGGCAGGGAGTAATCCAGCAAGCCTGTATGAATAATAAATTTCATTTCCGGATTGATTTCAAATGCCTTGCAGACCAATTCATTGCCCTGCATATCTGGCAGACTCATATCTATGATGCCGACCCGTGGCCTTTCTGCCGCAATGACTTGCAATGCACTGCTACCATCTTCAGCAGCCACGACCTCATAACCTTCATCTTCAAAAAACACCATCAGGCACTCGCGAATTATTGATTCATCATCGACAATCAACAATCGGAATTTCTCTGAAACCATTAAAACTCACCCAATTAATTTATATAAATTTTTGTTCTGTTTTTCACAAGAGCACTGGATCACTTCAACTTGCATACTTCCCACATTCGGTTAAAAAAACTATATCCATCATTTGCTATTTCGTCTATAATCTTTTATCTGTCGCACTATGAAATTATGAATGGTTTATCAAACATTCAAAGCGCTCTGCATTTGGAGGTGATAGATGGTCTGTTTTAGAATGCCTTTGAGGCAGCTCTTTTTTCCGGCAGCGCTATTTATGATGCTTATAGCGGCTTCCAGCGTACAGGCTGAATCAATCTCCATCGACCCGTCGCAGACCCATTCACAGACCATGCAGGCCGGAGCGGACATGGAGTTACTGCTGAGGCACAAGATATTATGATTTCCGTTTTTCATGAAAACAAGCGGCTCTGGTTCAGGGCCTCCGCACCCTTTCTGCTGGTGCTTTTGCTCGGGATAGTCAGCTCAGTTTCAATTCTTCTGATAAAAGATAGAAATCAGTGGGTTCACCATACTGATGCAGTAATCAAACAGGCTTTTACTATTTCAAAATTGGTGATCGATATGGAAACCGCCGAGCGTGGTTTTCTGCTTGTTGGCAAGGAGCGCTTTCTCGAGCCCTATCACCGGGCCAATGAGAAGATCGACAATGAGCTTCTTTACCTTGAAGGCTTGGTAGGGGATAACCCAGACCAGACGGCACGAGTCCAGCAGATCAAGCAACTGATCAAGCAATGGAAGGGTAAAGCTGCCGAGCCCGAGATAAACAAACGCCGGGATGTGAATATGGGGCAGATTGATATCGATAACCTGCAAGCGCTGCTAAGCAAAGAAACAGGCAAAAAGATTCTGGATCAAATACGAGGCCTGTTAACAGACCTTGATAAGAATTTCAGAGAGCAGAAGCAGACCGAGGGGCGGCGGCTGGCGCTACAGGTCGCCAAAGATATGGTCGATATGGAAACTGGCGAGCGCGGTTTCCTGATCACCGGAAGTGAAAATTTTCTGGAGCCCTATAACAGTGGTCATGAGGCGCTTGGCGATGATATAAATGCACTGCTCAATTACAGCCAGAATAAATCACCAGAGGCTCTCCCCTATATCCAAAGGCTTAAACTGCTGAGTAGTCAGTGGCTCCAAAAGGCGGCCACTCCCGAGATTAAGGCGCGCAGGGAGATCAATCAGCACCAGGCGACAGTCAAAGGTATGATCGACATGGTTGAGTCGGAAATCGGCAAATCGATTATGGACAAGCTGCGTGTTGAGCTTGCCTCATTCACAGATGAGGAGCGCCGCCTGAGGAGAGCACGTGTGCAGACAGCTAACGCAGTCGCTGATGGCTCTCTGTTATACACCCTTATCAGCGCCATTGTAGCGCTGCTGCTCGGTTACCGGCTTCTGAAGAGGAAAGGCTAATGCTGAAGTCAGAAAAAAGCTCTGAGAAAACCCTCTATACTGGAGGTGGAAAATGACCTGTTTCCGACTATTTTTGAAGCAGCTATTTTCCCCCACTTTGGTATTTATCCTGTTTTCAGCAGCTCCCATGGCAGAGGCTCAAGTGCTCTTTGTTAGTCCTTCACAGGCTTATGCACAGGCGGTGCAGATTGAGAAAGAGGTGAATCTACTGCTGGAATACCACAACATATCCGAACGCTCCAAACCGGGAGCCTTCAAGGCAGTGCTGCTGCCGCGCCATGTTTATGAAAAAGCCTATGTTATCCTGACCAAAATCCAGATTCTACGGCAAAGGAATGGCTTCTCCCGCTTTACCATTATTTCACTGGAGCCGAAGATGTCAGTCGACTCAGAGCTTGTTTATGAGCAGACGCAGAGAATTTTGACAGAGTTCAGAATCATCAAAGCCCGGATCGGCCTCACTTCTCAAATTTCTCCACCCCAAAATTATTCGGGAAAGAAACCGATTGATGTCTTTAACAAATTGCACCAGATATCGCTGAATATTGAACTGCTTAATCAAGAGCCAATCGTCCCTAACCATGTATTTGCCGTAGTCATGAAGATAAATGAAGATGTGGATGTGATTCTTCAGCATCTGTTGATCGATGATCAGACCTTTCCCCCAGCCAAGAACACAGATGCCAAGAGTGCCGATGTACTGACAGCTGTTTTTAAGGCAATGGCCGAGATTCAGCGTCTTCAAAGGCAGGCGGGAATAGTCCGAACTGATTTTTCAACCTTCCAGAAAAATAAAGGGGCTCTGCCCTCCGATGTGTTTAATATGGTAGGCATGGTCTTTGCAGAGCTGCAGACCATCAAAGCCAACATGGAGATAAAATCAATTGCAGCTCCTGCAACGCGTTTTGAAGGCAAAACACGGGCAGATGTACAGCAACTGGTACGCTGGATAAGCCGAAAGTTACAGCTGATCCAGCAATTCAGATAGGAGCCTGACGATGAGATGGAATGAATCACTTTCTCGCTTAACAGGTATTGAGAAGATGGGCATACGCAGCAAAATGTACGCTCTCTTCTATCTGGTTGTTGTTACTGCTATTTCGGCTGTCGGTTATTATGGTTACGAATCCGCCAGAGAGGCCTATCGGGAACAAGCGATGGCAGAGCTGACGGATAAAGCAGATGAGGCCTCTAACAGCATCACAACTCTACTCTCACTGGCCACGAATGATATTGACTTTGTCACCAACTACTACGGTCTGAGCCGTTATCTCTACTGGCAGGATATTCAGGTTCCTAGCAAAGCCACTCAATGGAAAACTTCGACTATCGGCACCTTTGAAGCGTTCATGCGCAACTATGATTACCTCTACACAATCCGTTTCCTGGATAGCAATGGCATCGAAACTGTAAACGTTCGTAGAGACACCACTACAGGAAAAGTGCGGGTCGCCTCAGGATCTGAACTTCAGGACAAACGGCATGAGAGCTACTTTACTAAAACCCTTCAGATGGAAAAAAACGGCATCTATGTCTCAGCGCTAGATCTGAATAGAGAGTACGGGAAGATTGAGAAACCTTATGTGCCGGTGCTAAGGTTCTCCCGCCCGGTATATGGAAAAAATAACGTCAAATATGGCATAGCGATTATCAATATCTATGCCGACCATTTCCTCTCATTTGTCAGGCACATCGATCAAACCAGTGAAGGGAACTACTATCTGATCTCAGCAGATGGTGACTATTTTTACAATAGCGATGCAGAGAAGCAGTGGGGTCACCAGCTAGGCCACCATAACAATTTTGCCAATGAATTCCCTGAGGTTTTCAGCAACATCTCCGAAAAAGAGGGCGGCATAATTGAGCATGGCAGCGAGGTTACCAACTTCACCAAGATCTATCCCAGCCCTCAGGATAAAAGTAACTACTGGTATCTGGTCGGCATGGTCGATGAAGATGTTGTGCTGGCCCGGCTAAATCAATTCATCACTGTATCTGTCGCCATCTTTTTTATCACCCTGCTGCTTGTTTTTATCTCAGGACGTTTTGCCATCAACAGCCTGGTAGAACCTCTGCAGCGGCTGACCCGGCAGATGCAACGACTGGGAAAGGGTGATCTGCAATATGAGAAAATTATATATAAGGCAGATGATGAAATCAGTGCCATGCTTAAATCGAGTAGCCACGTCATCTCCAATCTGGATGCGCTGACTGCACAGGCTGACATCATCGCATCCGGTGACTATTCGCAGCAGATAGATGTGCTCTCCGATCAAGACAGATTGAGCATGGCCATCAACAATATGACCACCAGTCTGAAAAAGAACAAGGAGCAGAATGAAATTCGCGAATGGCTGGCAGATGGTCTGGCACAACTCACCAAAGAGTTGTCAGGTGAAAATGACCTGCAGCAACTGGCAGATAAAGCGGTCTCTAATATCGGCCATTATGTCGATGCAGGCCATGGTGTAATCTACCTCTACAATGAATCAACTGAAGAGCACTCGCTCGATCTGAAAGGCTCTTATATGTTTACCGAACAAGCCAATCTCTCTGCCCACTATAAACTTGGAGAGGGTGCTATCGGTCAGGTTGCACGTGAGCGCAAAGCGATCCTGCTCAAAGATATTCCCAAAGAAACAAAGATCAGCACCGGCACCACAAGTGCAACACCACTGAACAGCTTCACATTCCCGCTGGTCTATGAGAAGAAGCTATGCGGCGTTGTAGAATTCGCCTCATATGAGCCGTTCACCGAGCTCAAACAGCACTTCCTTAATGAATCTGCCAATATTCTTGCATCTCTTATCTATACGACTACCCAGAGTGATAAAATTGCCGGGCTCCTGAAGCTCGCCGAAGAGAAAAGCCATGCACTTCAGGAGAGCAACACCCAGATGGAGGAGCAGCAGCAGCAATTACAGCAGCAGACCGAGGAACTACAGCAGAGTAATGCCCAGATGGAGGAACAGCAACAGCAATTACAGCAGCAGACCGAGGAGCTGCAGCAGAGTAATGCCCAGATGGAAGAACAACAGCAGCAATTACAGCAGCAGACTGAAGAGTTGCAGCAAACCAATGCCCAGATGGAGGAACAGCAACAGCAATTACAGCAGCAGACTGAAGAGCTGGTGGAATCAAAAAAGGTGCTCTCTACCAGGGCGGAGCAATTGGAGAGTTCCAACCGTTACAAATCAGAATTTCTCGCCAATATGTCGCATGAGCTGCGCACCCCGCTCAACTCAGTCATCCTGCTATCCAAGATGATGTCATTGAATGAAAACAAACATCTTGATGATGAAGATATCAAACGGGCCAATGTTATCCATCACTCAGGTAATGAACTGTTACGCTTAATTGATGATATTCTCGATCTATCCAAGGTAGAAGCTGGAAAATTTGAATTAATTCAGGAAAGCTTTAGCTCCACACAGCTGCTGGAAGAGTTGAAGAACCAATTTGAAGATAGTGCAAACAGCAAAGGACTGGAACTTATCATTGGTGACCAGCTTCAGGCCTCTTTATCCACCGATAAAAACAAGCTGCTGCAAATTCTGCGTAATCTCCTGTCCAACGCCATCAAGTTTACCAAAAAGGGATCGGTCACATTGACGACCTCAATCATTGAAGGAGAGGAGCTGCCGATTAAAATTTTGGTACGCGATACCGGCATCGGCATTGCTGAAGATAAGACGGACCTTATTTTCAATGAATTTCAACAAGTGGATGGCTCCATCTCCAGAGAATTTGGAGGTACAGGGCTTGGACTCTCCATCAGTAAGAAGTTTGCAGAACTGATCAATGGACAAGTGAGCGTGGAAAGCAAAGAGGGAGAAGGCAGCACATTCACTGTTCACCTGCCCAGAGCAGTATTGGATGGGCAGACTCCAACTTCACTGGAAGAGCAGAGCCATACTACAGAACATGATGACCGGGCCAACATCCATGATGATGATCGTCCGATTTTGCTCATTGATGACGATCCTATTTTTTGCGATGTTATTCTCAACATAAACCGTAAAAACAACCACAAAACTATTATTGCCTATAATGGCAGAGAAGGCCTGGAGATGGCTTCCAAATACCATCTGGGAGGCATCATCCTTGATCTTGGTCTGCCAGACATGGATGGTATTGATCTACTAAATAGCTTGAAGAAAAATATGCAAACCGCATCTATCCCTATCTACATCGTCTCAGGCCGGGATAAAGATGAAAACTTGCTGAAAAAAGGCGTGAAAGGGCACTTACAGAAACCGGTAACATATAGTGATATTTCCCACATAACTCATGCTATTTTTCAGGAAACCATGGATGGTGTAAAAGCTGTTCTTGTCTTTGAAGGCGATACGATTTCCTATAGCGAAGTATCAGAGTTAACTCAGGCGAAGGACATTGAGACCTACGACATGAGTAATTCAACTGAGGCTATTGAAAAGATAGGTGAAGATCAGAAACTGCTTGCCATCGTTGATGCAAATCCAAAAAAAGGGCAGATGCTGGATATCTGTGCCCGGCTAAAGAAGCAGCACCCCGACATCTCTATCATTATCTGCTCTTCTGCTACTCCTGATGCAGAAGAAGAAAAAAACATCCGCCAGTTTACCGAAACAGTCATCATCAAATCTTCTGAAGCCAAGAACCGACTGACTGATAATATTGAACATTTCCTCCGCACAGCTTCTAATCAGGAAAAGGAATTGCCCCTCTCATCTCAGATGTCTCCTATCCATGCTGATAAAAAAGTGCTGAAAGGAAGTAATATTCTGGTTACCGATGATGATGCCAGAAACCTCTTTGTCATCACATCCGCCCTTGAGGAACACGGCGCAAGGGTAGTGGATGCTATCAATGGTATAAGTGCTCTTAAGAGGCTGAAGGAGGAGCACTTCGATCTGATCCTGATGGATATTATGATGCCGGAGATGGATGGCTACCAGGCAATCAGCAATATTAAAGCAAATGATAATATGAAGGATATTCCCATTATTGTACTATCTGCCAAGGCGCTTAAAGAAGATCGCGAAAAATGTCTGGAAATCGGAGCTGACGACTATCTCTCCAAACCTGTCGAATACGAAAAACTGATCAAACTAAGCCAGGCATGGATTGAGAAGAGTAGATGAACATATCTGTTCACGATGAAGGAGAGAAAAGGCGCCTGCTGGTACTGGGTGAACTCTCAACACCCCAAGAGCAGAAAGAACTGCTAAATACCATCAATAAATCAACATCAAAAACGATCGAGATCACTTTTTATGACGCCAGACTGCTTCCAGGAAACCTGATAAAAGCATTGGCAGCTTATAACTCAGGCGAAAATCCGCTTCACATACGAACTTATCACCCCAATCTTTCTCACTACCTGCATAAGTTGGGGATCGCTTCCAGAAACGCCCTGGCCCCAGTAGAGAATAGCAAGCCTCCGGTATTTAAGGCTCTTGCTCTAGGCGGCTCAGCAGGCAGTCTTTTAAAAATCCTTCATATTATCGAATCACTGAAACCATCGGAGTTGAGTGTTTTTATTGTTCAGCATATCTCCGAGGATCAACCAAATCTTTTGGACCAGCTGCTAAAAGTGCGCACCGAATACAGCGTACTCATGCCGCACCACATGATGCAAATCAAACCCGCCACGATCTATGTCGCCCCGCCCGGCCACCAACTTCATATTCATGATCAGCATATCTATCTGACGCGTGATCGCAAAATCAACTTTGCCCGCCCGTCAATTCAAGTCCTGTTTGAATCACTGGCATACGAATACGGACCAAACCTGATGGTCGCCCTGCTCTGTGGCTACGGCGATGATGGTGTGGGTGCATTACAGGTTCTTCGTGAAAAAGGTGCAACCGTACTGATTGAGTCCCCGGAGGAGTGCAAAGCAAAAGACTTGCCGCAAAACGCCATCGCCAGTGGCCACTACAACCATATCCTCAGCAGCAAGGCTATTCAGAGTTTTTTTGCCAGTGCTTCAATCAAAAACAGCTTTCCTGACCCGCACACAATCTTGCTCTTCCTCGAAGCTGTCAAACAACAATATGATTATGATTTCACTGCTTATCAAACCGGCACACTGCAACGGCGCATTGAAGTGATGCTCAAAACTTCTGGCACAGCTGATTTTTTTACCCTACAGCGGAACATTTTGACAGACCCGGAAAGCTTCGAGAAGCTCTTCCATTTACTCTCCATCAATGTGACTACATTTTTCAGGTTCCCCAAGCAACTCAACTATCTGCGCCAAAAAGCATTGCCGTTTCTGGAAAGTTTTCCGCATATCAAAATATGGGTGGCCGGCTGCTCCAGCGGTGAAGAGGCATATTCACTGGCCATACTGCTTAAGGAGATGGGCCTGCTGGATAGAACCACCATCTACGCTACAGATATTAATCCATACATTCTCTATGAGGCTAAAAATGGTATCTATTCCCACCGCAAGATGGCTGAACATCAGGAGAATTACCGATTAAGTGGCGGAGTCCGGCAATTTGCGGACTATATTGAAGAGCATGATGGCATCTTCGAAATCTCTCCCGAATTACGCGAGAAGGTACTCTTCTTCCGCCATTCACTGGTTAATGAAGATGCATTCAATGAATTCC
>Ga0316189_10004293_pt1 | contig 13733 bp, 12 predicted proteins | sample LowCovwburrow_MG_FD_204930 | JGI IMG/M metagenome (GOLD analysis project Ga0316189, IMG submission 204930) | Coastal sediment microbial communities from Maine, United States - Lowes Cove worm burrow | ecosystem: Environmental > Aquatic > Marine > Coastal > Sediment | place: USA: Maine...
CTTCAGCCCAATGCAAGGTGCTCACCCGCTTGCGCGGTTGAGGCCCTGCTTCAGGGGCTGCCCAGCAGGTCGTGTAGCTGGCGGTGCATATTCTGTACGCCCGGTTCGTTGCGACCTAGCAGGACCTTGCGCTCGATGCCGCAGTTGATGCCGCGGTTGATCTTGTCTACCAGGGTGTAATCCTCGGCCACGGCCACATCGTTGATCATCTGGAAATAATCTTCATACTCCTTGCGTTGCTGCGCATTACCGGGTTCCCGGGGCAGGAACATGCTGTGATAGACCACGGAGCGATCCGGTGCGATGGGGTAGACGCGCCAGGTCTGGAAGTGGTCCTCCACGATAAAAATCACCGTGTTGGGAAAAATAAAATTCACATAGGAACTGTAAGCCCTGGGGTTCCACTTATCCTCTGGAATATCTTTGAGATCATTGATCTGCAGGGTGGCGGATCCCATTGAATGGTTGCGACCGTACTGGTGGTAGGTGGCAAGATTGCTGTAGGCCATCTGGCCGATAGTTTCCGGGTGCAGGAACTCAAAGTGATAGTACTCGTGGAAAGTATCCATGTTGAGTTTCCAACTGAAGCCGGTATGTACCTGCTTGGCCCCGAGATAGTAGTGGTCTGTAAAACCGAATCCCGATAGTCGCTCGCCAATACCACCCAGGACGTCATCGATATCGAAGCGTTTTTCGGGGTTGGGCATGACAAAAATCATGCCGTGTTTTTCCTCCACCTGCAGCGGCTTCAACCCCAGGGTGGCGCGATCAATCGTATCGAAGCCCTGTTTACCAAAGGGTACGCCCACCAGCTTGCCTTCCAGGTCATAGGTCCAGCCATGGTAGGGGCAGGAAAACAGGCGCCCGTTCTTTGCCTTGCCGCTGGCGCACTCGTTAAGCGGCGCCCCACGGTGTGAACAGATATTGACGAAGGCTTTCAGTTCACGCTCCTGGTTACGCACGATCAGGATGGGAATGCCGGTGTCATCGAAGGCAAAGTAATCCCCGGGCTCCGGGATCATGCAACTGGGGCCCACGAACTGGGGGTAGTTGCGAAACAGCTCTATTTTCTCACGCTCAAATTGTTCTGCATCGTGGTATTCCCTGACGTCGATTTCCATCACGCCGTCAGCCAGGTCGGTGGTTTTGTTTTCCACCAGCGCCATCAATGCTTTTATCTCTGCTACCAGTTCTGTTCGCTGCATTGCCGGGGCTCCCGTTTCAATAGGCCTGCGGGCTTACAGCCCAAGTACCATCTTGGCGATAATATTGCGCTGTACTTCCTGGGAGCCGCCAAAAATTGAAGCGGCCCGGTTATTCAGGTAGCGCGGTACTACGGAGCGGGTGAAATCCGGACGGTACGGGCTGCCGTCTGCCACGGGATCCATGGCGAAGCCCCGGTAACCCAGCACGTCGACTGACAGCTCGTTGATTTCCTGCTCCAGGCGCGTGGTGTTGAGTTTCAGGATCGATGACTCCGGCCCCGGGTTGCCACCCCCGCTCACGCAGGAGAGGATGCGCAGCTCGGTTATTTCCAGTGCCTTGAGGTCGATCTCAATACGCGCCGCCCTGCGTTCAATCTCGCCGCGGGCGTCGAACTCCGGGTCCTGCTGCCGCGCCTGGCTGATCAGGAGTCGCAGGCCATCCAATTCGTGGCTTATACGCGGCGCACTGAAGCCGCCGCCGCGTTCGAATTCCAGCAGGTACTTGGCGTAGCTCCAGCCCTTGTTTTCCTCACCGATACGGTTGCTCATGGGAACCCGCACATCGGTAAAAAACACCTGGTTAACTTCGTGATCGCCGGCCATGGTGATAATGGGCTCCACCTTCACCCCGGGGGTGTCCATGGCGATTAACAGGAAGCTGATACCCTGTTGCGGCCGGCCGCTATTATCGGTGCGCACCAGGCAGAAAATATGGTCAGCCAGGTGGGCGTGGGTAGTCCACATCTTGGAACCATTGACAATGTAATCCTCGCCATCCGCTTCCGCCTTGAGCTTCAGGCCGGCCAGGTCGGAGCCGGCACCGGGCTCGGAGTAGCCCTGGCACCAGTACTGCTCCCCCGAAAGAATCCTGGGCAGGTATTGCTGCTTTTGCTCTTCGCTGCCAAAGGCCATGATGACCGGAGCCAGCATCAACAGTCCCAGGGGAATTAACATGGGCGCCCCTGCCAGGTAGCACTCTTTGCTGAACAGGTATTTTTGCGCCGGCGTCCAGTCGGTACCGCCGTGCTCTACCGGCCATTGGGGCACGGCCCAGCCCTTGCTTGCGAGTATGGCCTGCCACTCCAGTGCCAGGTCTTTCTCGACAAATACACTGGCGTTATTGGCAGTGGCCTCGACAATATGCGTGGGCAGGTTTTGCTCAAGGAACTGCTTTACCTCCTGTTGGAATTGCAGTTCGTCTTCAGAAAAATTTAAATCCATGGTCCAGTTCCGGGTCGTCTACTGCGAGGGCGGCATAGCCCAGCGGATACCGCGGCGCAATAGTTCATAGAATTCATCGGTCTTCCAGGCACCTTCTTCCGGCACCGGGTATTCCTCTATCAGGGGTTGCATGTCGTACTTACCGCGGCAGTGGCCCAAAGTCAGGTATAACACCGTTCCCCCGCCATAGGGGTGTAAATAGAGTACCGGCTGTACGTCACTGTCTTTCATCCAGTCATCCTTGACGAAGTTGGCGACGGGCTCGGACCAGTGGGTATGCAGCAGTGTCTGGTATTCCCCGTGAAATTTGCTCAGGTACAACTCGTCATCCACTTTGAAAGCCGGTATGCCCTCCACCAGCGGGTGACCGGGATCGGTAGCCACCACCTCATACTCTTGAATCGGCGGGTGCGCCATGAACTGGCTGCCCAGGATTTCCATGAACGGTACATTGCGTTCCGGGCAGTCAACCTGGGGATTGCCAGCCTCGTCCGGAGCGAGGAATTCCAGGATGGAATTGGTGCCGTGCAGGGCGAACCATTTTGCGCCCCCGCGGATATAGTCCTGCAGGCGCGCGGTCTCGCGTGCAGTGGGCACCAGGTCACAGGTGTAGGTGATGAGAAAGTCACTGCTACAGATAGCGTCGATATCGCTGTAGTCGGCGCCCACCTGTACCTTGATTCGGGGCTGCTCTGCCAGCAACTTCAATATTTCCAGGCGAGCATGATCGATATTGTGGTACTTGCCCCCGGCTACCAGGTAGACGTCAATGCGATCACTTTTACTCATTTCGGTATGCGCCACCAAGATTACAGGTTTTTACAGTTGGATCCGCCCGGTAAAGCCTTTACCGGCGCTGGCATTCGGTACCAAACTATAGATGCCGTACAGTTCCTGCCCGGCAGCGGGTCGGGGCCGTTTCATCCGGCAAGTTAGCAAACCTCTCGGGTAAAAACAATCAGAATTGACTGTTTATTTTCTATTCGCTACTGTGGCCATTCTGCTTCGAATTACAGCCTGGCCAGTTCCTCTCCCAGGGCCTGCAGAAACTGCGCACCGATGGCGCCATCGATAATCCGGTGATCACAGGACAGTGTCGCGCTGATCAGGGTAGCGACCGCTGGCTCACCATCCTTTACCACCACTCTCTGTTCGCCCTTGCCCAGTGCAAGTATGGCGCCCATGGGTGGATTGATAATCGCGGTGAAGTTGTTGACGCCGAACATGCCCAGGTTGGATACGGTAAAAGACCCCCCGGTAATATCTTCCTTGGTCAATGCGCCTGAGTTAGCCTTCTCTGCCAGCTGCTTTATAGCGGTTGCGATATCCGCAGGCGACATTTTTTCAGCCTGGCGCAGCGTCACCGGATAGAGACCATCGTCCGTGGCAATGGCGACCGATACGTTGGCGTTCCTGAACTGGTGAATATCATCGTTTACCAGGTTAACGTTTACCCGGGGCTCTTTCATCAGCGCACGAGAGACGCACCAGACGATCATGTCATTGACTGAAACCTTGACTCCCCCCGAGTCGTTGAGCTTCTTGCGATGGGCGATCAACTTGTCCAACTCGTACTCGGCGGTGAGGTAGCAGTGGGGAACGTCCTGTTTGGCGCTGGTGAGGCGCCGTGCAATGGTCTTTCGGGTCGGTGAGAGTGGAATAATATCTACAGCACCGTCCCCGCTGTGTTGCTGGTCAGGCGCAGCGGCCCTCACGTCGTCTTCGGTAATGCGACCGCGACGGCCTGTCCCGGTCACGTTATTGAGATCTACCCCCAGGTCCTGTGCAAGCTGACGCACGGCGGGGGTTGAGCGGGTGTTGGCATCACCGCCGGTTGCGGTGGGGGCGGCACTGGCTGCGCTCGCCGATGGTGTGTCCCCGGTTTTTTCAGCGGCCCCGGCGCCATTGGAAAACTCAGCTATAAAAGTATCGATCGCCTCATCGTCCACTTCGGCGGAGGCTATCACGCCCAGTAGCTGGCCGACCTGGTGCGTGTCGCCTTCCTCTGCCAGCACCCGACGCAGGATGCCGTCTGCAGGGGACTCCCATACGTTGACGATCTTGTCTGATTCCATCTCGAAAATTTCTTCGCCCTTGGCAACAGGGTCACCCACCTGCTTGTGCCACAGGTTGACCGTCCCCTCGACCATTTCGATGCCCCACTTGGGTACAGCTATGGGATAAATATCGCTCACCAGATTAACTCCTTAAATTGCGTTCCCGCGACCCTACGCAAGGGTCGCTTTTATCGCCGCTATGATTTTCTCGGCACTGGGGATGTATTCCGCTTCCAGCTCGGGCGAGAAGGGGGTGGGGCTGTGCGGCGCGCAGACCTGCTTGATGGGCGCCTTCAGGGCGTGGAAAGCTTTATCCGCTGCCAGTGCGGCGATGTCTGCGGTCAGGCTGCAGCGCGGTGGTGTCTCGTCCACTACCACCAGTCTGCCGGTTGCCTCGACGCTCTCCAGTATGGCCCCCTCATCCAGCGGGGAGGTGGTCCGCGGGTCGATGAGGTCACAGCTGATGCCTTCGGCTTCCAGGGCATCGATTGCGGCTGCTGCCCTGGGAACCATCTGTCCGAAAGCTACCACGGTGCAATCATCACCCTCGCGCAGGTAGGCGGCCTGGCCGAAAGGGATGGTGTACATCTCATCCGGCACCTCGCAAGCCTCCTGGTAGAGCGCTTTGGGCTCAAAGAACATGACCGGGTCATCGTCCTTGATAGCCTGTAGCAACAGACCCTTGGCATCGTAGGCGTTGGACGGCACAACGACCTTCAGGCCAGGGAACGCGGTGAGGATCTGGTACATGGCCTGGCTGTGTTGGCTGGCGGCTGAGAAACCCCCGCCGGAGGCAAAGCGAATCACGGCAGGGCAGGTGCTCTTGCCGCCAAACATGTAGCGAAATTTTCCCATCTGGTTGACGATCTGGTCCATGCAAACCCCGATGAAATCCGCGAACATTATCTCCGCCACCGGGCGCATGCCCACCAGGGCCGCACCGGCTGCCGCACCGACAATGGCGGATTCGGAAATCGGGGTATCGATGCAGCGGTTGGGACCAAAGGCTTTGTACAGGCCGCCGGTAACACCGAATACGCCGCCGACACTGCCGACTTCACCCTGGCTGCCATTACAACCTGCGACATCCTCGCCAATAACGAAAACAGAGTCATCTTCAGCCATGGCCTGATGCAGGGCTTCATTGATTGCGTCACGCATAGTTTTAACTGGCATACGAATTCTCCTATGCGTTACCGTAGTTTACGTAGACATCCTCGACCACCTGCTCGGCCGTGGGTCGTGGCGCGGCTTTCGCCGCAGCTACCGCTTCATCTATCAGTGCCAGGACGTCCGCGTCTATGGCGTCCAGTTCCTCATGGCTGACTTCGCCTGTTGCGGTGGTTTTGTTGCGGAACACCTTCAGGCAGTCGGAATTTTCCCTCAGGTCATCCAGCTCCCCTTCGGCGCGGTAGTATTGCGGGTCGCCAACGAAGTGGCCATGGAATCGGCCCTGTTCGGCAAACAGCCCGGCGGGACCATTCCCTGAGCGGGCGTGATTTATCGCCTTTCCCGCCGCTTCATATACGGAAAAGAAATCACAGCCGTCTGCCACGAATACCGGAAAGCCGAAGGCTTCGGTACGGGCTTTGAGATCGTCGCAACCCACCGCATAGCTGATGTTGGTATGCTCGGAGTAGTAGTTGTTCTCGATAACGAAAATGGCCGGGACCTTGAGCACCACGGCCAGGTTCATTGCCTCGAAGCAGGTGCCCTGGTTGACCGAGCCGTCGCCGGAAAAGGAAACAGCAACCCGGCCGTTGTCGCGGATTTTCGCGGCCAGTGCGGAACCAACGGAGATCGGCGGTCCGCCCGCGACGATACCGTTGGCGCCGAGAATACCTTTCTCGATGTCGGCCACATGCATGGAACCGCCTTTACCCTTGCACAAACCCTCGGAGGAACCGAACAGTTCCTTCATCATGCCGATCACGTCCGCGCCCTTGGCGATGCAGTGGCCGTGTCCGCGGTGCGTGGAGATGATGGTATCCTGCTCGTCCAGGTGCTCGCATACGCCCACCGCATTGGCCTCCTGGCCGGTGTAAAGATGGGTAAAGCCAGGAATCTGGCCGTTCATGATTTCTACGTGGGCCCGTTCCTCGAATTCGCGTATGGTCTTCATCTGGCGGTAGGCCCGCAACAGTTTTTCTTTTGGCATAGTCACATTATTGCTCCTGAAAATGTATTTTCCCGGGCCGGTTTACTGGCCCTGGAATTTAATGACGATTGACCTTGTAATCAGCCGAAGTAATCCACTCCCACGATTTCTTTCCAGCGCTGGGCGAAGGCTTCTCCCTGCAAGCGATTGGCTGCTATCCACTCCTCGTCGTCGACACTCGCGCGGCCAGCCAGGTTCTCTATCGCGTCCTGGCCCACCACGTACCGGAAGCGCGGGGTGTCGGATTCTATGGCGTCAGCAATAGCATAGGCCACGTCAATGGGCGCGGCGGGGTTCTGCATGGTGTGTGTGGCCCAGCGCCCCAGCCGCTCCATGCTGTTCATGTAGTGGCTGTCCGCCGGGGGCGGCTTGCCTTTCTCCCAGGCGGGAGTCGGGACACTGCCCGGCTCAATAATGGATACATGCACGTTAAACTCCGCTATTTCGAAGGCCAGGGCCTCGCTCAGGCCCTCCAGGGCCCACTTGGCGGCGGAGTAATGCCCGTGGCAGCCAAACACCATTCTGCCCGCCAGTGAGCCCACGGTGACAATCCGGCCCGCGCGTTGCTCGCGCATGATCGGGGTAATCGCCAGTAGCATCCGGACAGTGCCGAAATAATTGGTTTCGAAAACTTCCCGTACTTCTTCCAGCGGTGTTTCCTCTACCGCGCGCCCACCGCCTATGCCGGCATTGTTGACCAGGGCATCGATGCGACCCTCGCTTGCCATGATGGCGTCGACCGCACTGTTCACTGAGTCCTCATCGGTGATGTCGAGTTGAATGAGTTCAACGGCCAGCTCTTGTGCGGCGATCTTCTCTTTAAGTTCCCGGGCAGTATCCGGACTGCGCACGCCGGCAAACACCCGGTGACCCTTGCTGGCGAGGTGCAGGGCAGTTGCCTGGCCGATACCGGTACTGGCACCGGTGACGAGTATTACGGACATTTTTCGCTCTCTCTATTTCAGTCTTTGTTGGAGTTTCCGATGGGCGCCTGGCCCTGCCGGTTCTTGTAGTCGATACGGTAGTTAGCGGGTATCCCAACTCATGCGCACGGTGCATGAAGTCTCCGGGAGATGGGGATCGAACTCCATTTTCAGACCACCGTTGGCACCGTTGAACAGTGCTTCAAATGGTCCCTTGCAAATATACAGGCAACCCTCCTCGGGCAGCGCGTTGGGGTTGGGTAACCTGTCAGCCGGACCACAGGTGTGCCAGCCACAGTCCGGGATCTCCATTACGGTCAAGCCATTGGCCGGGTCAAACTCGGTAATGGTGGCCGGCCCGGTCAGCCAGTGGGCCGGGTTGAATGTTTCGAACAGGAAGGTGCTCCAGCGCCCCGGTTTTGTGCTGCCGTCCCTGGCCGGCCTGGCCTTCTTGTTCCTGTTTTTTTCCGACATGCTGTTCATCATTTTAAGGAACTCGGGAGAGTTTTCGTGGGACAGGGCCACCGAGGTGCCGATAACGATTTCCTCGTACTGTTTCTGGCTGTAGTACTTGCGCAATTCAAGTAGCGCCCACTCGGCCTCGCGTACAAAGTTGCCATAGCGCTTGCGCCATTTCTCCCTGGGGGATTCGAATAGTTTGATAGTCTCCCGCCGTGACTTGATCTCGTCGTAGTCGCGGTCTACCTGTTCCTTGTCCCCGGAGAGCCTCAATATGGGTACAAAGGTGTGGCTGATGATGGGCATGGCCTTTTTAACCAGCATGCTGTTGGACATCCACATATCAATCCAGGCCTGGGGCCCCCAGTTGTAGTACCAACCGGATTTTTTTACCGGGGGCACGCGGCCGGTGCCTCGGTCGGTGGAGATGATGGTGTCGTCAGTCACGGCAGTGTCCCCTACTGGATCCAGCGTAGAGTGATACCGTAAGTTGCCTCCGGTGCCACTATTCCAGCATAGCCACCCAGGGTGGGGATATCCAGGCCCCAGGAGTAGTACTCCTCATCCAGTATGTTTCGTCCCCAGACCGATACATCCCAGTCCCGGCCGGTGTTGGACAGCGACAGCCTGAAGTTCACCAGGTTCACCTCATCGTTTTCGAGATTTTCGTCGAGGTCCTGGTCCAGGTAGAAGCTATCGATATAACTGTGCTCCAGTCGCGCAATGCCCAGCAGACTTTCACTCAGGTCGAAGTCGTACTGCACGTAGGTACTGGTTGACCACTCCGGTGCGTTGTCCAGGGGCTTGCCTTCCAGGTCCTGGCTGCAGGTACTTGCCGTGCCCGGGGAGCCGTATTGCGCGTCGTCCACGATATAGTATTGGGTAAACACCTGATCAATCGTACACTGGCCATTGTCGAAGGATTCGTACTCCGCCTTGACGTAGCCGATAGAGCTGCCCACGGTCATATTGGCCATGGGGATAAACACCAACTCGAGTTCGGTGCCGTAACTGCGCAGGTCTCCGGCGTTGGTCACGCGTACCTGGGCTCCGTCAAAGGACTGGGCCTGGAAGTCCTCGTAATCCACCAGGAACAGGGTGCCGTTGAATTGCACGCGGCGGTCGTAAAAAGACGCCTTCCAGCCCAGTTCGTAGTTGGTGGCAGTTTCCTCATCGAACTCCCCGTCAGTGCCCTGGGCGACGCGCCGCTGGTCAAAGCCCCCGGATTTGAAACCCCGGCTTATCGAGGCGTAGCCCATGATATCGGGGCTGTAAAAGTAACGGAGGTTAAAGGATGGCGAAACAGCGGTATCACTGCGGTCACTGTCGTACTCGGTATTGGGTCCGGCGATGGGTGGTAGATCAAGGCCGAAAGGTGGTTCTGGATCGCTGACCTGGCTGCCATCGCGCTCTTTCTTCTCGTAAGTGTAGCGCATACCCACCGTGGCACTGAATTCCTCGTTTATGTTCCATATAAATTGGCCGAAGGCTGCGTAACTGGTGGTCTTGTAGGTATTGTCGTCAGTGTTGATCGACCCTTCCGGGAAAAATAACGCCAGGGACGCGTCTATGGGGGTGCCCTCAATCCGAATGGTTGCGTTTTCGTACAGACTCTGGCTCTGTTGGAATGTGCCTACTGAATCAAACTCGGAATAGTAGGCATACAGGCCTGCCTGGCCCTCAAACGTCTGGCCGCCTGGAGTGGCGATGCGCAACTCGGATGAATACTGGTCGAGATCGATCTTGTCTGTCGCGGTAGATGCATCGTAAGCGGTGAAGTCGCCGTCGAAGCCGCTATCATTCTCATAGTACCGCCAGGAATTGATAAAGGTAAGCGTGTTGTCACTGGCCAACTGGCGATTCCATTCTACCCCGATGCCACCTACCTCGATCTTGCTGTGAATATCACCATCCATCCAGTAGCTGTCATCGCTGAACGGGTCTGGCTTTGGCGGGGAAAACCCTTCCGAATCCTCGAAAGCGTTGTAGATAAGAACCGGCTTGCCCAGGTCGTTGAGTCCCAGTTGCTGCTGCCATTGGGCTGAGGGTGTGTTGGTTGACGGTGTGTTCAGGGGGGAGAGGCCATCGTAAGTGATGACCGCGAAGGCGCAGCAGTCCTTGTCCTCCTTGGTGTAGTCGAGGGTGATGAGGAATTCACCAAGACCTTCGTCGCCGCCCTCGCCGCGCATGTCGAGCAGCAGGCGGGCCCGCCCGCCCCACTTGTGGGCATCGTTCAGCCCTTCGCCGTTGTAGCTGTTTTCGTACAGGTGATCGCCATCCACACCGAAGGCTGACAGGCGCAGCGCATGTGCAGACTCTCCCAGGGGGAGGTTGACCATGCCGCGCACGTCCAGCTGTTCGTTGCTGTCGTAGTTCAGCTCCAGCAGGGACTCAAATTCGTCGGAGGGGCGTTTGGTGATCACACTGAGGGCGCCAGCGGCGGTATTCTTGCCGTAAAGGGTCCCCTGTGGCCCCCTGAGGATTTCCACCCTCTCTACATCGACCAGGTCGGCGATGCTCATCCCGGCCCGACCCTGGTAGATCCCGTCAAGGAAAATACCGACACTGGGATCTATCCCGGAGTTCGTGCCCGCAGAGCCGATTCCCCTGATCCTGTAGGAGGTGGCGCGAGCGCTGGGCCCGGGGGTGATCTTCAGGTTTGGCGTATACTCTTCCAGGCTGGTGAGATCATTGATGCCGCTGTCCTGCAGGAAATCGCTGCTAAAAGCAGAGACCGACATGGCCACGTCCTGCAATTTTTCGGTACGTCGGGAGGCGGTAACCAGCACCTCCTCCAGTACCAGTACCTCCCTCGTGGCGGGCTTCTTCTGCGTGTCGTCCGCTTGTGATGCTGCCTGCTGTACAACAGACAAGGTCAGTAGCGCCGCACCAAGCACGAAACTCGTCTTAGCCATAATTTTATCCAGGTGTATGTTTTATCGTTATGTCGCCAGCGGGCTTGTAACAGCTGCCAATACGTATCAAATGGCACATTAGCAAATCACCCTTTTAAAAACAAACAGAATTGACTGATTTTAATTGGCGCGCTAATGTTGCCCCCTGCCAACGACAACGACTCGAGGGCCGCTTATGGCCCAGCCGATGGCCACCGGCCCGTTTGCGGATGAGGGGGAGGGTTACTGGGGAGGGTTACTTGTCACACCGTGTGCCACCGGGTTTTCACGGAACCTGGCGGCCGGCTATTCAGGCTTCGCGCCGCCCTGGTGCTAGAAATCCAGCGGCCATTGCAGGTAATTGGGGAAAACGTAATCCCGGTGCTCCAGCAGGGCCGGGTCGATCTCATAACCCGCAGCCTGTATCGCTGTTGCTGTAAGCCCCCATACCTTATACAAATATTCGGGCATGGGATTCACCTCCGGCGGCAGTGGGTCAAGCATCTGGGAGAAGCAGGCCCAGTATATGTCCAGCGCTGACAGCTGTTCACCCACAAGATAGCGGCTGCCTGCTTCTTTCTGGCTCTGCAGCTGGCGCGATAGTCGTTGTAGTATCGCAATGATGTTAGCGGGCGCAGAGGCCGCTTCATCAACGCTGTAATGGTAATCGCGCAGCATGGGGTTGTCCGCCATGGCCTCTTCACCCATATTGTCGACCATGGCCTTGAACATCAGTATCCGGGCATTCCAGGCGAACCCGTTTTCCCCGGCCACTTCATTCAGCAGGCCGAACATTGCAATGCGCTCGTCGATATCTGCGGGCACCAGGGAGGGGCCGCTGCCCAGGCGCTGCGCCAGGTTGATCATGTCCAACGGGGTAACCCTGGCGGGTTCTGCGTTATACATGGCGGTAGGCGCATTGCGATGGCCAGTCCATGCCACCAACTCCTCGTTGGCCCCGCCGCCCTCCTGCCACACCGGGATATAGTTTACCTGGCGCACACGAAAACAGCCCTTGGCCGCTTCACTCCAGGGACCCGGCACGCCACCGGTTAAAGCCAGACGCAGGCCGTCCGCCGCGCGCGCTTGTTCAATTGCTATGTAATCCATGGGTGCTTCCTGGGATGTGTTGGTTGGTTAGCGGGCGGACAGAGACCCGGCAGGGTCTCTTTATAAGACCTTGAGGCTACTTGTTTTTACTTTGCTGCTTATTTTTTTCCTTTTCCTTTTTCTTTTCCTGTTCGTTTCCCATATTTTTCTCTTTCTCTTTCTCTTTCTCTTTCTCTTTCTCTTTCTCTTTCTCTTTCTCTTTCTCTTTCTCTTTCTCTTTCTCTTTGTCCTTCATGTCGTCCCAGGAATCGCCGCCTTTACTGCCCTTGCCCGGATTTTCCCGCTGCTTCTGGGCAGCGTTTTCGCGGCCATGTTCTCCGGGGTTGTCAGGTCGACCTTTGCCCTGGTTGTTCTCGTAGCTTAACTCGTCCCTGATGGCGCTCTCCTGGTTGGAGTCTTTGTCAGGTTTTGCATAGGCAGGGGTGGTTGCTACAAGTCCGGCAATGAGTAATACGCACAATCTGTTCATAAGAATTCCTCTATTGGATTGCCACATAGTTTAGCAGCAAGCGATACAAGTGACAGCCGGGCCACCGCGGCTCGTTACCCCTGTCTACGCCTGATGGCGGGCCCGGGATAACTGAACCAATAAAACAGTAAGGACTGATTGTTTTGGTGTGGGGCGTTTGCTAGCATGAGGCGCAATATCACGCCCGGCTGGTCCGGTGTTTCTCTCTTTTGTGCAGGTGCATCGTGGATTTTTCTTTTACCCAGGAACAGATACTGCTGCAGGACAGCGTGGGCAAGTTTGTCAACGTTACCTGTGATGTGGAACGTCACCGCCGGCTCAGCAAAACGGAGCTGGCCTACGACCCCGCTGTTTGGCGCCAGTTTGCCGAGCTGGGCTGGCTGGGCGTGCCCTTCAGCGAGGAGCAGGGGGGCATAGGGGGCACGGCGGTGGACCTGATGGTCATTTGCGAGGCCCTGGGGCGAGGTTTGTTGCGCGAACCGTTCCTGTCTACCGTGGTGACCTGTGGTGGCTTTCTGCGCCGCGCGTCGCAGCAACAGCAAACGCGGTATATACCCGACATTATCGCCGGCAGCAGCCAGTGGGCCTTTGCCTGTGCCGAATCGGGGTCCGGCTACAACCTCGCCGCCGTCGACTGTCGTGCGGAACCCGAGGCACAGGGCTATCGCCTCACGGGTGACAAGCTCGCGGTGTTGAATGGCCATTGTGCCGATTACCTGGTGGTTAGCGCGCGTACCGCCGGTGCATCGCGTGATCATTCCGGCGTATCCCTGTTTATCGTCGATGCCGGCCTGCCGGGGGTTGCGCGCAAGCCTTTTTGCGCGGTGGACGGTGGCCGCGGCGCAGACTTGCAATTCGACGGGGTCCTGCTATCCCCTGACGCTCTGCTGGGTGCCGAGGGCGAGGCTCTGCCCCTGCTTGAGTCGGTGGTCGATGAGGCTATTCTCGCCATGGGTGGTGAGGCCCTGGGTGCCATGCAGGTGTTGCTGGATGCGACGGTGCAATACACCAGTACCCGGGAGCAGTTTGGCCAGCCTATAGGCAAGTTTCAGGCGCTACAGCACCGTATGGCCGATATGTACCTCAAGGTGGAGGAGACGCGCTCCCTGTTGTTCGACGCAGCCATCCAGCTGCAGGAGGGCGGCGAGTCGGCCCGGGCCTGTGCGGCACTGAAAGTGAAGCTTGCCGAGGCCGGTAAGTTTGTATCGCAGGAGGCGGTGCAGCTGCACGGTGGTAT